>RCNF010001110.1_pt1 | contig 14113 bp, 12 predicted proteins | sample 2041311 | NCBI WGS metagenome assembly RCNF01 (sample SAMN09708228, study PRJNA481090) | Marine sediment metagenome, whole genome shotgun sequencing project. | biome: marine sediment; feature: ocean; material: sediment; isolation source: Sewage treatment plant 2 marine sediment (STP2) ... | reverse complement strand
GCCGTGGGTGGGGGGTCGACATGGAACAAGGCGTCGAGAGCCTTCGTTGAAGCCATATGGTGGGCCTCAGGACATACACCGCATATGCGGTTGGTGATGTTGGGCATGTCCTCCGCGGGTCTTCCGACGCAGAACCGTTCGAAACCTCGCAGCTCAGGCACTTGTAGATAGGCATTGGCGACTTCTCCGGCATCGTTGAGGAAGATGTCGATTTTACCGTGGCCCTCGAGACGAGTTATTGGATCAATTGAGATTCTTTTCATAATCCACTCCCTGTTTTTCTCAGGCCATCTCTTCTGTTTGACCGCTTACGACAGTGCGCCGAAGCTGGCTGGCCGGTAGGCTGAAACGATAGAATGCTGCGATCGGATCGGGGATACCCTCCCGGATGATCCTGTCGATTTCCTCGGGGTCATCCGAGTCGATCACGGAAGCCAGGGCCGTCATCATGCGAGCGCCGAAGTCATCAGCGCCCTCGTTGGGGCCGTAGCAGCCAATGCAGGGTGATCCGACGGTTGGACATAAAGCGCCGCATCCGGCGCGAGTGGCGATCCCAGCGCAGACGAGTCCCTGCTCGAGTAGACAGATTTCGGGGTCAGGGATGATCTCCCAAGTGCGTTTGAACTCGGTGATCTTCTTTTCGTCACGCGTGCGCGGGCAGTCATCACAGACCGTGGTTTCGGCTCCGATCACCGATCCCGGTGCTGGAAGCTTGTTCTCCAGTATAGCCACGATGGCGTCCCAGATCCGCTCCGGCTCCGGGGGGCAGCCGGGGAGATAGTAGTCCACCTCGACGGTCTGGCCGAGGGTCTTCACCGTGTCGTAGAAGAGCGGCAGGTAGAGCGTCCCTTCAGGGACCTCGGTCTCCGTTTGGGGTCGAACGCCATCGGGGTTGTGAGTGCTCGGGGTGTCCTGGTAGACGGTCTGGAAGATTTCTTCGCGGTTCGAGACGTTTGCCAGGCCGGGGATGCACCCTTCATGCGCACAAGAACCGAAGGCGACAAGAGCCTTGGATTTCTGGCGTAAGAGGCGGGCCATGTACTCCTGCTCACTGGTCCGGATTGCTCCATTGAACAGGCATAGATCGATGCTCTTGTCCTCCATCAACTCGATGCTGCGGACCTTGGCGTCGATCACGCAGGGCCAAAGGACGATGTCGAAGGCATCGGCCACCTGCAGGATCTTGTCGTCGATGCCCAGGACCGCGATCTCGCAACCCCCACAGGATGCTGCCCAGTACAGTGCCAATTTGCCTTTTGCGGCTTTCTTCGTTGCTTTCTTGGCGGTCATGCGGGCACCTCCATCGCTTCGGCATGTTCTTCGGCGAGGCTTTCGATCGCTTTCTCGACCTCGCCGTTTTCAGACCAATGACCCGGCCAGTTCAACGGACCCAGGGCGCGCACCTGATCGATCATCTTGTTGATCGCTTCGGCCAGCTGTACACCTTCCGCAGCCGATGCCCATTGAAGGCGAACGCGCTCGTCTTCTACGCCCATGGTGCTGAGGGTGTGCTTGAGCATCGAGAACCGGCGCATAGTCTTGTAGTTCTGCTCAAGGTAGTGGCACTCACCCGGATGGCATCCAGCGATCATGACCCCATCGGCGCCCATAGCCAGGGCTTTGAGGACGAAGGTAGGGTCGACTCGACCGCTACACATGACGCGGAGCATGCGCACGTTGGGTTGGTATTTGATGCGGGCCGTCCCTGCGAGATCTGCGGCTCGGTAGGAGCACCAGTTGCATAAGAAGGCCACGATCTTGGGTTCAAATCTATCTTCAGTCATAAGAGGTTTCCTCCACTATGCAGGGACCTGTTCGGGCTCTGTAATAGGCGCTTTCGCACCGTTCCCGCTGGTCACGTCGAAGAGCAGCCCCTCCAGTTCCGCGAAGATTTGCTCGTTGTTATAGTGCGCTCCGGTTATCGCTGAGGCCGGGCAAGCGGCAACGCAGGTACCACAGCCCTTGCAGAGAGCGGTGTTGATGTAACTTACTTCTTTATCCTCTAAGTACTCGATCGCGTTGAAGGGGCAGAGGGTGTTGCAAATCCGGCACCCGGAGCATTTGTCTTCCATGATGGTCGCCACGATCGGCTCGATCTCCACCGTCCCCTTGGTGATCATGCCTTGCACGCGCGCCGATGCTGCCGCTCCTTGTGCGACTGTGGCGGGGATATCTTTCGGACCCTGTGCCGCGCCGGCGATGAAAATACCGTCCGTCAAGGTGGCGACTGGGTCGAGTTTTGGATGCCGTTCGGTGAACCATCCATCCATGCTGCAAGAGATGCCGAATTGCAGTCCAACCTCGCGAGAATCCATTCTTGGTTCAAGCGCGGCCATCAGGACTACCATGTCTACCGGGATGCGGCGCTGTATGCCCAGCAGGGTGTCCTCGACCTGCACGATGAGCTTATTCTCTTCCTCGGGCGTTCGAGCGGCGTCCGTGATTTCGGCTACCTTACCTCGCACGAATTGCATGCCTTCCTCGAGCAGCCGGTTGTAGAACTCCTCGTATCCCTTCTGGTTGGTGCGCATGTCGATGTAGCAGGAGTACACCTTCGCGCCCGTCTTCTCCACGACGAGGTGCCCAAATTTGAGGGCGGTCATGCAGCAAACAGCGGAACAGTAGCTGTTGTAGTGCTCGTCGCGGCTGCCGACGCAGTGGACAATGGCCACTGATTCTGGTTCGGTGACACCATCGCGCAGGACGATCGTACCGTCCGTCGGACCAGATGCATTGCAAAGGCGCTCAAACTCAAGATTGGTGAACACGTTAGCCAGGCGCCCGTAGCCATACTGGGGCATCCGCTTGACGTCAAACAGATCATAGCCGGTCGCCAGGATGATGTTGCCCACATCCACGTCCAGGTACGTATCCTGTTGTTCGAAATCGATCGCCTCCGTCGGACAGAAGATCTCGCACGCTTTGCACTTGCCGTTTTCGAAGAAGATGCAGGAGGCGGTGTCGATTACGGGGTAGTTGGGGACGGCTTGAGGGAAGGGGCGATCGATGGACTTGCGATAGCCCATACCCACCTCGAAGACGTCGTCTACGATCTTCTTGGGGCATTTCTCTATGCAGATCCCGCATCCCGTGCACAGTTCTTCGTTCACGTACTTGGCTTTCTTCTTGATGCGCACGTGGAAATTGCCGACGAAACCGGTGACCTCTTCCACCTCACTGTAGCTCAGCAGAGTGATGTTCGCGTGGACCCCGACGTCCGACATCTTGGGGGTGAGGATGCAGGCTGCGCAGTCGAGCGTTGGGAAGGTTTTGTCGAATTGGGCCATGTGGCCACCGATCGACGGTTCCCTCTCGACCAAGAAGACCGGGTGCCCAGCGTCGGCCAACTCCAAGGCCGCCTGGATTCCAGCGATGCCCCCACCGACAACCAGCGTGTGCGGATTGACCGGGACTTCGGTCGGCTCGAGTTCTTCATGATGTTGAACCCGCTCGACGGCGCCGGCGATCATGGCCTTGGCCTTCTGGGTCGCCATTTCTTTATCTTCCACGACCCAGGAGACTTGCTCGCGCAGGCTCGCCATCTGGCACAGATACGGGTTCATCCCGGCGTTTGAACACGCTCGCCGGAATGTCTTCTCATGTAAATGAGGGGAACAAGCGCCCACCACGACACGGGTGAGCCCTTCGTTCTTGATATCGTCCTCGATCAATTCCTGACCGAGCGAGGAGCACATGAATTTATACTCCCGGGAGACGGTGACGTTATCGAGATCTTCGCCAGCCCACTTGGCGACCTCTTCCACATCAACGACTCCGGCGATGTTCGAGCCACAATGACAGATATACACTCCGACTTTTTCACTCATAGATGTCCGTCCTTTCGTCGTGATCTATGTGCAGGTGTTATGTGCTTCATGGGTTTGCTCTCGCCTTATTTCTTTGCAAACGGCGCAAGTGGCGTCGCTGCGATCAATTCTGACCCGATGCCCAAACGTTTGTTGGGGATTCCGAATGCCAAGCCCAAGAGCTGGGTGAAGTAAACGACGGGGACGGAAAAATTCGTCCCGTACTCCTGGTTGACCTGGTTCTGATAGCACTCCAGATTGAGCTGACAAAGTGGACATGCGGTGGCGATCACCGCTGCGCCGCTCTCTTCAGCGTTCTTGAGCAGCTTATGGATCATGTCCAGCGCGGCCTCGCGACTTGAGATGAGCAGCGAACCACCGCAGCAGCGTGTTTTTAAAGCAAAGTCGACCGGTTCTGCACCCATAGCGGAGAGTAATTTTTCGAAGAAATCTGGTTGCTCGATTTCCTCACCGTCCTTCCTCGGCCGCACGATCTGGCACCCATAGTAGGGTGCAACTCGCAGATCCTTTAGGGGTTGCGAGACCTGTTCGCTGATCTCTTCCATCCCCACATCTTCGGTGAAGACCTCAATCAAGTGCCGAACGGAGATGCTCCCCGAAAAGTGCAAGTCATCCTCTTGGAGCGCAACGTTGATGTGATCCGCCATGTCCTGATCTTCTTTCAGGTACTTATTGGTGAAGAACGTGTTCTTGAAGCATGCGCTGCAGGGAGCTACAAGATCCAGGTTCTCTTTTTCTGCCATGGCTAAATTCCGAGCGCACAGTGTGTAGGCGAGGATCTCGTCAACATGGAAGTACGCCGTGGCGCCGCAGCAGTTCCAATCTTCTAGTTCCTTTAGTTCAACATCCAACTTCTTGGCGGTCTCCTTGGTAGATTGGTTGTAGCTGAGAGCGATTTTCTCCAACGAACATCCAGGGAAATAAGCATACTGTCTCATGAAAGCCCTCCCAGCGGAATGATTCTACTGATCATACGCTTGAAGTTATCCAGTCTTTTTATCCGCGGAGGAAGTACGGGCAAACGGCCCTTGAGCATCAAGCCCGTGGCCATGGAGGCTTCCTGGATCAGCTCTTTGACGCCCGAGCTAAACAGGTAGGATGTCGCCATGACCGGTTCGTAGGACCGCCCGCTGCGCAAGATGGTTTTTACGAAGGTTTCTGAGAAAGTAGGACCAACCAAACCTTCCTGGTGGACGTGTTTCCAGATGGAGTAGCGTTTGAGGGCGTACATGGTTTCGGCGATGTCGATATCACTCGGACAACGCACTGTACAGTGGAAACACGAGGCGCAAAACCAAAAAGTGTTGCTAGCGAGAACTTCGTCTTTCATATCGGCCAAAATCATGCCGATCATGCGTCTCGGCGTGTGGTCCATGAACTCCACTACGGGACAGGTGCCAGAGCAGGTTCCGCACTGGATGCACGCGTTGAGCTGGCTGCCTTTTGCAGCGTATAGCAGATTTGCGACTTCTTCACGAAATGAAGGTTTGGCCATATTGTATACCTCCTGCTGTGTAGGATGACAACCTTATAAAGTTGCAGGGGACCACTTTCATGTTGCTGCATTGCGTACATGTTGATGAAAGGGTTCCCATGGCCATCATTGAACTACTTTCCTTCCTCTTTACGGGCTTCTGCAGTTTCCAGTAGAGCGGCCACGCGTTCCAACAATAAGCCTGGCTCAACTGGTTTCTCCACCAGTTCGTCGACTTCGACGAAGTGGGGGGATACCGCATGTCCCGGGAAGAGGTAGGCGATCTGCTCCCGAATACCTGTAATGATGAGCACGGGCATCTCCCGAAGCTTGGGGTCTTTGCGCATCTTGCGGGCAATCATGACGCCCTCTGCGCCGCGCCCCATCATGATGTCCAAGAGCAGCAAGTCGTACTTCCCAGTCTCTAGCGCATCGTAACCTTCCTTTGGGTTGTACTTCGCCTCGACTTCGTACCCGGCATTTACGAGGATGGACATGATCCCCTCCACAAAATCCGGGTCGTCGTCGATGATGAGGAATTTCTTCGGTTCTGTCACTGGAACTCTCCTTACATTGAGTTGGCCAAGATACCTGCATTCTCTGCGGGTTTGGCATAGACCTCGGGGCCCATGACGGGCAAGCGAATCATGAACGTGCTTCCCTTCTCGAGCGCACTTTCAACGGAAATGGAACCACCATGGGCTTCGATGATGCGGCGGGTGATTGCCAGCCCCAATCCGCTGCCCCTTTCCGCTTCGGGGGCTGATTCGGCGATATAGAAATCACCAAAGATAAAGGGGAGGTCCTCCTCGGCGATGCCTACACCTCTGTCCGTCACTGCGATGATCACTTCGTTTTCTTCAACGGATGCCTTAATGCGTATTTTTGATTCCATGCGCGAATACTTGATCGCATTATTGACGATGTTGACGATCGCTTCACCGAGCGTGACTTCATCTCCAAGGACGAGATCGATTTCTTCATCGAAGGTCGTTGTGATTTTGATATCTTTACGAGTCGCGTGGGGTTCAACGCTCTCAACCGCTTTCATAATCACGTCAGTGATGGATGTGGGCTGGAAGTTCTCCTGGAGGACCTGAATGTCAGTGGAGATCACTCGGAGCCAGGTGTGTATGAGTTTGAGTAGATTATCGATGGAGGCCTTCATGCGGCCCAGCCGATCGGCTTGGTTCTCATCGAGCTGATCGGACAATTCATGTTCCAGGGCGAATAGGTTCTGTTGGACAGCGCCCAGGGGAGCCTTTAGCTCGTGAGATACGATGGCCGCGAAGTGTTCCCGCAACATTTCGCGCTCGCGGCGCAGAGCCGTGGTTTCGAGGACCAATCGTCTCCTCTCGAGTCCCCGCTGTGTAATCACCCGGAACTCGTCGGGGGTGAATGGTTTAGGTAGAAAATCGTAGGCGCCCTTTTTAATAGCTTCCACAGCGGAATCAACCGTAGCGTAACCGGTAATGACCACGGTCACGATGGTCGGATCGAATTTGAAGATCTTCTCAAGTACATCAAATCCGGATATGCCCGGCATCTTCAAATCAACAAACACGACGTCTGGATGAAATTCACGGACGAGTTCTAATCCGAAGGTTCCGTCCATCGCCGTGGCCGCGTGATATGGTCCGCCTTCCAGGATCTGCGCACACGAATCCAGAACAACCTCTTCGTCGTCGATGATGAGGATTTTCGATTTAGTTTCCTTCATCTACCTCAGTTTCCTCTGATCGGATAGGCAAGCGGATAATAAAGGTTGTCCCCTTTCCGAGTGTGCTTTCGACATTAATCGTACCCTTATGTTCCTTGACGATCCCGTAGCTTATGGCTAAACCCAGACCCGTGCCGTGGCCCACCTCTTTCGTGGTGAAGAAAGGATCGAAGAGCTTGTCGAAATGCTCTTCCGGAATGCCGTGCCCGGTGTCGGATATCTCGATCGAGATGAAATCTCCAATCGGGTCGAGCTTGGTTTGTATGGTCAGTTCTCCGCCCTCTTCCATAGCCTCGGCGGCGTTGATGATCATGTTCAAGAAAACCTGTTGCATTTGAGACGGATCAACGAGAATCATGGGTAGATCTGGTCCAAAATGCTTCATAAACTCGATGTTTTGGAAGGTCGCTTGATTTTCTATGAAAGTTAAACATTCCTGCATGACGGAATTGATATTGCATACCGTTGCGTCGGGTTTTCTCTGTCTGGAAAAATCCAATAAACCCCGGATAATATCTCTGCAGCGATCGGCCTGGGTCACGATGCGTTGAATGGATGATGACGTCTTCTCGGATTCACAATCGTCAGGTATGTGCTCAAGCAGCAAGTGGGAATACGTAACGATCCCCTGAAGAGGGTTGTTCAATTCATGAGCCACATTCGCTGCAAGCTGTCCGATCAAAGCTAGCCTTTCGGATTCCATGATCTTGCTTTTAGTGAACTCCTTTAGCTGTTCATCTCGCTGTTTCAGGGAGGACGCCATGGCATTGAATCCCTTTGCAAGATCCCCGAGTTCATTATTAGAAGTGGCTTCGACTCTTACCATCAAGTTTCCGCCAGCGATCTCTTGAGATGCTGCAGCCAGGTTCATGATGGGTACTGAAATCCTCTTGGACAAGAGATACGCCAGCATTATGGCAGCAAATGTTCCTAAGAGACTGATGGTCAGGAAGGCCAGGATTGCTTGGCTTTGAATATCGACATATTTTTGCTCCAGTACTCCGACATATAGAATACCAATGACCTCGTTGTAGATGTCTCGAATCGGCTCGTAGGCAGCGATGTACCAGTCATTAATAACGTAATCTCGTCCGATCCACGGTACACCGTCGATGACAACTCGGTTGTAGACCTCTTCTGATACTCGCGTTCCGATTGCCCTTGACCCGTCTTCGTTGAGGATGTTGGTTGAAATTCGCACGTCGTCCTGGATGATTGCTGCCGTTCCAATGTCTTTGCCCTTGTAGGTTAGGTCTTCGTATATGGTTCCCTTTATCGTATCGACAATTTCGTAATTCCTAGTGAGGAGTACTCCTCCGAGCAACACACCAATTAATTCATCTTCGTGGTCAAACACCGGTGCCGCAGCTTTTAACATCATGCCGTCAATGAGTTCGGTTTCAGTCCGTTCCCTTGCCAACGGCGAGTCGATGAGCTGTAGGTAAGCCTGGTCAGCCAGGACATCAGCCCTTCTTCGCAATATTTCCTCGGACATGATAGACGTCGCGGATTGAGGCTCCTTACGGATGCTGACGACTTCGACGAGACTGTCGTTGCTCAAATCATCTCCCCGAAGGTCTGGCTTGACGCAGCAGAAAAGGATTTTTCCAGCGATGTCGGTAATCATCAGGATATCGAGTTCCTCGTCTTTTGTGACCTGCTCCAGTTCAGCTGCAATCTGGTCGATGTCGTCCGATACCAGGGCTTCTATGAAGGAAAGTCGATCGGCCGTTAGATGAACGACATCGTTGATATGCCGCAACTCCCCAGAGTAAATCTCCCTTGCAGTATTAAGATCGTGATGGACATTATCATGTTCTTCTGCAACAATTCGGTCGCCGATGAGCGAGATCCCAACTACGATGAAAACGGTGCTGATCAGGACAATAATCAGCATATAATTCAGGATCAAGTTGGTCAAAATTGGGACCCTCATGCCGTTAGGACCAAAGAGACTGAACTTGGGAAAGCTCTTACTCATCATTGACCCTGGTTATGTAAGACATGATCGATCCTTCGGTACATATTTTCGCCTAATTTCCTCCTCTACTTCTTCTGCTTCGATGGCTCAAACATATCCAGGAGTAGATCCCGGGCTGCACTCAAACGATTAGAAATGACCTGGGCAACTCGCAACATTATCTCGAACCCAATATCATGATCGTCTGTGCATAACTCTTGCAGTTGTACGGCATTGATCGCAATGGCTTTTGTGGGGGTGTTGGTCAGTGCTCCGGCAGTTTTCTTTTGCGGCGGAAATAAGGATGACCAGCCCAAAAGTTGACCGGGTTCGATGGTCAGAATAGTCACTTGTCCGTGCCCCGGCACCTGGGTTAGAAGCGATACCTCGCCCTCCAGAATAAGGTAAACCAGCTCACTATCGTCGCCCTCGCGAAAGATCATCGCACCTTCAGAAAAGGTCACATAAGTTGCGATCGAGGCGAATTTTTCCAATTGTTTTGGCTTCAAGTCCTGCGTGAAATCCATCGACCGCAGAGCGTTGAGCACGAGTTCGGATATCATCGAAGTATCCCTTGGCTCCTACAGCGCTTCGTGTACCAATTCGATCAGGTCTTTGACCACCAGCACGTCCTCGTGCCCGGTGGTCTTTACCGCATCGCCGTACATGGTGATGTCTTTCGGACAGCTGACCGCGAAGACGTGGACGCCCTCCAACTCCATGGCCTCGTGGATCCGAGTTTCACTGGGGCGCTCCTCGACCTCGGTTTCATCCATCCATATCCGACCGCCACCTGCACCGCAGCAGAGGGCATGTTCCCGATTGCGCGGCATCTCAACGATCTCGCATCCCGCTGCCTGAATCACACGCCGGGGTGGATCGTAGACGGCGTTGTAACGCCCAAGGTAACAGGGGTCGTGGTAGGTAACCTTGTACCCCAGTTTTTTAGTCAAGTTGAGCTGCCCTGACGAGATCAGTTGGTCCAACAGCTCGCTGTAGTGCAGGATTGGGCGCCCACCGTTGATTTCCTGTGGGTATTCATTCTTCAGCGTGTTATAGGTGTGGGGATCGGTTGTCACGATAGCCTTGAAGTCGCACTGCTCGAGTGCAGCTACGTTCTCCTCCGACAGCATCTCAAACAACCCTTCTTCGCCCACGCGGCGAACATCGTTGCCCGAGTTACGTTCGCTTTCATATAGAATCCCGAAATCCAATCCGGCCTGCTGGAAAACATCGGCCGTTTTTTGTGTGATCTCGGTCAAGCTGGCGTGGTACGAGGCGTAATCACCTACGAACCATAAGTAGTCGACGGCCTCTTTGCGCGCATCTTTCACTTTGGGATCCAGAGGTTGAGTCCACTTGGCGCGCATCCTCTCGGATTGGCCAAAGGAGTTTCCATAGCGGCCGAGTTTATCAAGAGCATCCTGGAGCATCGCATCCATTCGCCCCTCGATGATCAAGTGGCGTCTCATGTCGACAATGGGGGTGACATGTTCGATGAACAATGGGCATTCCTGATCGCAAGCGTAACAGGTCGTGCATGACCAAAGAACCTCATCGGTGATGACATCACCAACCAAGGGCTTCGCCAGGGTCGCCTGCGCTGATTCATCACCCTCAACTGCACTCAAGGCCATTCCGCGTACCATGAGATTGTCTCTCAAGTCCATCATTAGGAGCTTGGGAGAAAGAGGTAAACCGCTAACGTAGGCCGGACAAACATCTTGGCAGCGACCGCATTCTGTGCAGGTGTAGTAATCCAACATCTGGCGCCACCGGAAACGTTCGACTACGCTCACGCCAACATCACCATTGAATTCCGGAGCTGCTGGAAGCCATCCCTTGGATTCTAAATTGCGTAATAAAACAGCGGCAACCGAAGTGACAACATGGAAGTGTTTACCACCCGGGAGCTCGGTCAGGAAAACGAGCACTACTCCCAGGTGAATCCAATATGCAATCTCTTCAATCGTTCGCTGCGTTCCATCAGTGAATCCGGCAAAGAGGCTGCCGATCATCCTCGAAATCGGACGCCATTGTGAAAGCGGATCCACGCCCAGGTTGATCCTTATCCCATTAATCACTAAAAGGCTGAGCATGATAGTGAAGATGAACAGGAGAACCATTACCCCCTGGCTCTTATGGCTGCCTTTGTAACGTTCTGGATCGACGGACACGCGTACGTAGAGTGCGTACAATACTGCGATAATCACAAATAACGCGAAGAAATCTTGAAGCAATGCCAAAGGGCCAAAAGTCCCAATGATGGGTATGGTGAAGTGGGGATCAACAAACGCTACCAGTCCCTCGATCATGGCTCCCAATATGGTCAGGGAAAGAAGCAAGAATCCCCAGAAGATGAAGAAATGTGCGATCCCTGGTAGAGGAACGCGGAAGAGACGTTGTTGACCCGCTACGAATACAAAAAGTCCTTTAATCCGCTCAAGCCATTGACCAAATGGACCGCTGGCCTCCCCGCGTCTCATATTCATCCATAGAAGCCGGTACGCACGATACGTAAAAATCCCGCCAGCACTTAACAGGGCTAGAAGTACAAGTATGGATTTAAGCGTCTCATAATTCATGATTTCATCCGCTCTTTGCTTCTTGTACCTTTTCAGTTAAAACGGGCATGAGATCAATCGCATCGACTTCAGCTCCGTACTTGGCCACATCGAAGATCGGCGCCGAGGGGTCGGTATTAATAGCGATAATCATTTCACTACCGGTTATGCCCTGGACATGCTCCGGAGCGCCACTGATGCCAATAGCGAGAAATATTTTCGACTTGACACTCTTGCCTGATTTACCTACCAACCTACTGGGGGGTAACCAGCCTTGGTCTACGACGGGACGGGAGGCACATGTCGTGCCACCCATTGCGCTCGCCAATTCTTCAGCCAGCTCTAGATTGGCTTCTTGCTGGATTCCACGCCCCACAGCGATCAAGATGGGTTCTTTGGCGATGTCAACATCGCCGACTTCGGGTTCGATGTATTGCTTATGAATAACCTTCAAGCCCTCCAAGTCGGGAGGGGCAGTTGGTACAATCTCGGGAGCCGTTGCGCTCTGACCAGCCTCGGTCTTGAACTCTCCGGGAACCATGGTTATCAAGGCCATCGGTTCCGGCAGGTCACCTTCGGCGAGCACCTTCCCGCCATAGATCTGGCTGACGAATTTTAGGGTGTCACCCTCCGCGTATGCGTTGCAGCATAAACTCACAATAGGCAGATCCAAGCGGGCAGATAGGGTGCCAGCCACGTCCGCTCCAACGGATGTTTCTCCTAATAGCACGGCTCTTGGGTTTCCTTGCTGGATGAGATGAGCAAGGACTCTGACGTATGCCTCAGGGCTAAACTCAGCCAGTGCCGGGTGCTCCACATACAAAACGCGATCCGCGCCTAAATCCGCCGCCAATCCCTGGGCGTCCTGGCCAAGTAACATCGCCACTAAGTTCCCGCCTGAACCTTCTGCTAGCGGACGACCCGCAGCCAGCATCATATAGGACATATCGCTTACCTGGCCTTGCAAGTGCTCGATGAGGACATAGATGTCACTAGTCATCGCGACCTCCTTCCGTGGTCTCTCTTATGGATCACAGCACATCCGATTCGCGCAGAATTTCCACAAGCCGATCCGCGATTTCGTCGCTATCCCCGCTGATCATCTCGGCACGCTCACCGCTTTCTGGTTGGAACATGCGAGAGACGGTGGGCCCACCGCTGCGGTCAAAAGCCGGGCTAGTCTGTTCATCGATTGAAACCGTTTTCATGGCTTGGCGTACTTTACTGACTGCTACATAGCGGGGTGGAGACTCCGCAGACTGGATCCCCAGAACCGCAGGCAAATTGACCTGCATTTCGCCGATCAACCCCCCAGGAAACTCCTTACGCACGATGCACGTTTCACCCTCCATGGCCACACCTGACACGTAGCCGATGTAGGGCATCTCGAGGTACTCGGCCAGCAAGGGTCCCAGCACTCCATCCATGTCGTTGTGGGCTTGGACGCCGGTCAAGACTAAATCGGGCTGCAACTCGCTCACCGCAGAGGCGCAGGCACGGGCAAGGGCATGGTTGTTGACCTCGATGTTAAATTCGCCATCCAATTTAATCTGACGGTCGGTCCCTTTAGCTGCAGCGGTAAAGAGCACACCGTCGATGTCCTCCATGCTGGGCCCCAGGATGGTGACTTCTCCCCCTTCACGTTCCTTCAGGATGATGGCCTGTTCCAGGGCGTGGTCGTCGGGTTCGTTGATGATCAAGCGCATGAATGTCGTATCCACGGTCTTGCCGTCCCCATCGATTTCAATTTCTTCGACAAGGTCCGGCACAAGTTTTACTACGACAACTATTTTCATCGTCTTTCTCCTAGACTTCCATGGCCTCCGCTAAAAGTTCGGCGATGTCTTTCACAACGATCCCATCAGCCCCAGGGATGTTCTTGATAGCGTCCTCGAATCGAGGAACTTCGTAGGGACAGGCGACGGCCAGAATACGTGCTTTTCCTCCCTCGTCAGCGGTCTCCGCTTTACCGAACGCGGATACTGCTTCTCGCACACGCCATTCAGAAATGCGAGCCCCGGCTTTCTCCCAGCGAAAACCGTCCAGCCACATGCCTCCGCCGCCTCCGCCGCAGCACAAGCTGTTTTCCCGGGTGTGGGACATCTCCACGAATTCCACTCCAGGGATACTCTGCAGGAGCTGGCGCGGCTCTTCGTAGATGTCGTTGGCCCGACCGAGGTAGCAGGGGTCATGAAACACGACATCGGCATCGATGTTCTTTTTTAGGAGGGGTTGGATTTGCTCAAGCCGCTCAACAAAGAATTGTGTGGAATGGCGGACTGGATATGAGATATCCAACCGGGGATATTCGTTCTTTAGCGCGTTGTAGGCGTGGGGATCACTAGTCATGATCTCGTTAAACACGTACTTTTTGAAGGCGTTGGCGTTCTTCTCGGCCATCATCTCGAATAACCCGCTCTCACCTGCAAGGCGCAGCGAGTCGCCGTCGCTGACCTCCTCCGGACCGAGGATGCCGAAATCCACATTTAGAGCATTGAGAATTTTGGCCAAGGCCAACGTGGCCGATCGGGCGGTGGGGTGGTAGGAGGCGTAATCGCCAACGAACCA
>RCNF010004455.1_pt1 | contig 14122 bp, 2 predicted proteins | sample 2041311 | NCBI WGS metagenome assembly RCNF01 (sample SAMN09708228, study PRJNA481090) | Marine sediment metagenome, whole genome shotgun sequencing project. | biome: marine sediment; feature: ocean; material: sediment; isolation source: Sewage treatment plant 2 marine sediment (STP2) ... | reverse complement strand
TCGTTGGCAACAATGGCACAGGTAATATGGAAGCGGCCATGGGCATCAGTCGCTACACGCAAACCCCTTGCTGTCGCCACCTGCACGCCAGGCAAACCTTTCTCGCCTTCATCCTGATAGGCATTCAGGTTCTTATCATCAAACACCTTACCGATGATATCGGTACAGTCAAAAGTTGGATCCGGAATCACCCTGACAGTCGCACTGGCAACACCGGATACATCATCACCGGTGAGGGTATTTATCGCCCGCGCAGTGTTGACATATTCACCTTCACCAACACCTGAACCAACGATAAGTAATAGCCTGATGACACGGCTTTCATTGATATCGACACTCAGGCCAGGCCAGGTCAGGAATAGGCCATTTATCTGCGGCTCTATTTCTACACCATCAACACGCGCCGATCCGGCAACATATTTGAAACCCGCAGGGAAATTATCAATAATGCTGACATCAAATAACGGCACACCCAGCGTATTGTTAAAGATAATAGTGTAAGGCACCAGGTCACTGCGGCTGACATTCAACTTGCCAGCTACTTTTGAAATAGCAACAACCGCACCCAGCTCAGAGTCAACTGGAATGTAGTTGTTATATATCTGATTTGTTTCCCGTACTAGAGATGCTGGTGGTGGCAGTTGTGCGACAGGAAGACCGTCAAACTCGAATTTTAAATTATAACCGGTCTCAGCAGCACGTGGCTCAACCGACGCAGGTGCAGGTTCATCACTAACACTGTTTTCACAATGCTCTGCAGTAGCAGGAATTTTGTCAGCAGGAAGATTACCCGGGCAATTTGGTACATCTAGAGCATTTCCTGATACTGGCTCAAGCGGCGGAATAATAACGGATGTGGTTCCGATATAACCACTCGCTGGTGGTTGAATTTGAATGACATATTCATCATTTTCCGCACACCTTGATGAATCACTGAAATTTAAATCGAATTTATAGTAACCATCTGCCTGCGTTACCTGGTTGGCATGTGTGCCATCTGCAAAACATTCTGCAGGCACGAGCTGGTTACTTTTCGACTGGTTAATCATGCTTAACTGGACACCGGCAACCGGTACCCGCAGCACAGAATCATAAACAATACCGTTAACCTGCCTTGGTAAATTCAGGCCTTGTACAACGGTACCGGAGGCTGCAACTATTTGCCTGATGCGCTGCGCGCCATTGCTAAATGCCGAGTTCGCGGTGCCCAGTGTAGCGGTCGAGGCCGTTGTCCCCGGTGCCAGATAACGCAGCTCATAAAGATCATCGGTGGCAAGAACGGGCGGCAGTCCAGTAAACTGGAAGACACCATTGACATCGGTCAGGGTGTTCGCCAGCAAGGCATTATTACGGTAAAGCTCAACACGATAATCCTGCAATAATGCTTCACTATCACCAGCAACATTGTTGAAGTCTGTATCATGCCAGACCAGGCCACTTAGATTCGCAGCGCCCGGGGTACCACCGATACTGATGTCTACGCTGGCATCTGCCGTTACTGCTGGGTTGTTCCAGCTCACCTCACCGGTATTGCTAACTATATCGCCTATATTCAAGGTAGACGACAGATCTACCCTGAAACGTAGTTCTACGATTCCCGCCGGTGCCAGGTTGCCATAAATAGACGAATAATCTGCCGTTAATGTTGAACCAGGAATATCAAAACTCACACCTGTCGACAAACCGTTTAACAAAGCGGAGTCGGTAAAATAAGTCATATTTGCGGGTAATGTGTCGGCAAGTATCACATCAGTCACTGGCACAATACCGGTGTTAACCACCCGCACGATATATTCCAGTTGACCACCGGCCCGTGCAGCACCGCCTCCGACAACAGAAACCTGTTTGGTAATCGAAATCAATGGTGCACTGCCGACAGTAACGACGGTAGGCTGATCACCATTGCTATCGATACCATCGGCGTCTGTCAGCTCATCCGGTAATTCGTTGTTACTGACTAAACCCTGGTTGCTGATCGGCGTACCTGCTGGTGTACCCATATTCACCAGCACATCAAAAGTAACCACCGCAGACTGACCCGGTGACACCGTTCCCGCACCCGGCAACGGCGGTGTCAGATCACTGGAACTGATATCAATACCCGCTATTAATGGTGAGACACCGGCATCTGCCACTGGCAAAGTGTTTAGAAATACTGAATTAATAACAAATGAAGTATTCACCGGTACCATATCGGTAAGCACAACATTTGTTATTGGTATGCCACCCATATTTGTCGCGGTAATGGTGTAACGTAAAACATCACCTGGATCAACAATACCAGGCGTGGTGCCATCGACCACGATAGCAACGGTTTTCTGTACATCGAATAGCGGTACATTACCGACCACATCCAGCGTTGGATCATCTATCGCCGCTGTACCGGGATCATCCGACGGCTGCTGCGGGAACACACCGCTACCAGCACCGGCACCAGTAACAAAACCCTGGTTTGAAATCACCGTACCAATAACGGCAGAAGGACTGACCACCACATCAAAAGTGATGGTGGCGACATTATTTGCTGCTACATTAATATCCGCATCCATAGCACCGGCAGTGGTATTGCCCGGCGCATTAATTAACATACCTGCTGCCAGTGCGGAAATACCTGCAACCGGATCAGCAACCACAACAGTATTTAGCATTGTGCTGTTTGCGACATACGTTGTATTGGCCGGTATCTGGTCAGCCAACAGGGTATTAATCGCGTTTTCCTGTCCGAACTGTCAGGGTATAACGCAGCGTGTCACCCGGTTGTAGTAATGCTGGATCCCCCGTTATATCCTGTGATGTTTTTTGCACCTGGAAAGCAGGCGCTGAAGTTATCAGCGTTGTTGTTGGATCGGCTGTGCCACCAATATTTGGATCATCACTTGGCAGTGGTCCGGTAGACGGTGAATCTGCAATCGCCTGGTTTGTAACTACCGTGCCGCTGCTGATGACTGGGTTAAGTAATACATCAAAAGTAATCGTTGCTGTTTCACCAACGGTGATGGTGCCATTACCCGGCGTCGGTGGTGGCAGATCAGATGAACTGACATCGATGCCAGCAACCAATGGTGATATGCCGCCATCGGGCTGGCCGACAGGCGACCCATTTAAAGTCGTGGTATCTGCGATATAGGTTGCGTTTGCCGGTACCGCATCACTGAGCGTAACCCCATTCGCATCGACGTCGCCACCGTTATCGATTTCGATGGTGTAACGCAGAATCTCACCCGGAATCGCATTGTTGCCCGGCGTTTGTCCAGTAGTTACATTGACCACTGTTTTCCGCACATCCAGCACAGGGGCTTCAACGGTGACGGTAAAGGCATCCTGGAAGTCATTGGGATTTCCTGGCGTACCATCGGTTAATGTTTCTGTGTACGTTCTGATCTCACCGGTTGCACCGGCACCGGCGGTATCAAGACTGAACCACTGGGTAGCGCCGGCCACGTTCGTTAATAACGCCCCGCTCTGCGTCGCTACATTTAATGTTGCATCATAAGAAACGATCAGTTTTTCATTGGCTTTGATCCTTGCGGTATCGGTTACTGCTGTTATCAGCAGTTCACAGGTTGGCGCCGCGGTATAGGACACACTGTAATCCGTGCCCTGTAATAATGCCCTGACCACGGTGGCTTCATCCGCCGATGTGGTAATCCGTGCATCAAAATTGACTGGTGTGGTATCACAGGTACCGCCGGTTAACGGCGGGTTGTCCGGCACGCTCGGTAAACGGTCGGTAATAGTAGTATCAAACGCCGGACCGGTACCGGTATTTTCGACCACGACGGTATAAGCTAACGGTGCAAGAAAATTCACCGTGCCGGCCGGACCGCGTTTATCCATGACCAGGTCAGGCTCGACGATGGTCATCAACGGCGTGGTATTACCCAGGCCATTTGAAACTGTACCGTTATCACCATTGATCTGGTTGAATGTATAACTCGCCGCGTTACTAAACTGCAGCGGTGCAACATTCGTTAGTGCGTTGTCTCTTAATGTCACCGTGATATCAATTTCGACCTGCTCATTGGCAGGGATATCGATACCGTTAGTAATATCGGCAATGATCAGGTTATTGGTTACTGTACCGATATTTACCGGGGTGAATGTCTGACTGCCACTGACCTTAGTCGCGCTGACAAACATCAGATCGGCGGCTGATGCAGTCAGATCATCCAGAATCTGCACATCATATAAAGCGGTTGCCTGCAGAGTTCCCGGGATGGTAATGCGATAGTTATAAGTTTCACCGATGGAAACATCTAAATCAGCCGGATTTTCTTTTAACAGTGCATTAGGTAGCACCGTACTCAAAGTTACCGAGGCAATATTACTCGGACCATAAATTTCACGTACGCCTGTAATCGGTGGCACGGAAGGTGTGGCATCATCATCAAAAGAATAATAGAACTGCACCTGCGCAGCATTGGTCATGTTCAGACCAGCGCCCAGTCCGGCATCCGCCTGCATCTGGTAGACAATCTGCAGTCTTTCACCCGCAGGAATATTGTATTGGTTGGCTGTACCGGTATCAAAATTCCAGTTAGCAGTGCCCGTTACCGGGTTATAAGTCGGCGCAAGATTAGGCAGTACTACACCGGATGGCTGCAACGTTATGCTAAGGACATTAACAGCCGGGCTACGCAGACCAAATGGAATGGTATCTAACAGTTCAGTATCGTAGGCAATAGTTGCACCGCCGTTAAGAATTTCTACGGTGTAAGTAACAAGGTCGCCAGCACCAATAATGCTACCGGCAACCGGTACCGAAGTTTTTGTGACCGACAGATCTGGCTGTTGCAGGTCGAGTAGCTGGTTATCGGTTTTTGTTGGCGCCGGTCCGCTAGCCGTGGTGTAATCAAAATCAACGATATTGTTTATTGGCGTATTGTTAGCCTGTGGCAATGCCAGATTTAATACTCGTGCGCGGTAGATAATGACAAAATCATCGTTGCTGGTATTGTTATCACCAGCATTGATAACATCCGCTGTACTCCAGGTAACTGTTGTTGGACCGATTGTCGGATTACCCGCTACCACTGCTGCTGGAATAGCGGCATAAGTAAACGGCGCAACGTCCGCGTAAGGCGCAATGGTCTGGCCATTGACACTGACCGTTTGTTCGAAGATTAGTCCCCGTGGCAAATTGTCCTGCACCACAAAATTCGGGTTACTGCCTTCCTGCATGTTGATACGTAATTCGTATTCGACGATATCACCGATACGAACGATGTTATCTACAGGATTAAAGGTATCGCTTAATTTTAACTTTGTTATTACATTGTTGTCCGGCGTGACCTGTAAGGTAGTTGCCGCAATAAGGTTAAAGTAATCATTCAACGCCGTGATATCAGGTACGCCGCTGCCGTTACGTTCATTGACATCCGGTCCATCGCGACTGCTCCACTGGATGTCGACACTGTTGCTCAAATTCTGATTGGCCAGCACATTATCAAGCACCAGTACATCATAGGTCACCGTCACCACCGTACCTTCAGTGATATCGATATCTGCATTCGTCTGCGCCAGGCTCCAGCTTAAGGATTGTGGCGTGACCACACCGTCGCCCACTTTAACTGGCAGGTTAATGCTATTGCCGCCATCAACTGTTTGTGTGCCATCGATGTACAACAGCCCAGTACTCAGTGTGTCATCGATGGACAGATCAAATGCATCGCTAAAGAAATCAGCCGGTGCAGCCGCCCCTCCAGAAGCATTCAACGTAACGGTATAACGTAAAATATCACCGGCATCCGGCGCCCCGGGTTTGGTGGTATTAACCACTGTTTTGCTTACAGCCACCAGAGGTTCAACAATCGATAAGGCATTAACTGTTATATCACTGCCCGCATTAATCGCCAGGGCTCCCGGCGAATTTGCATAGGTATAACTGGCTGAGTTATTAAAATTCGATCCAGCATTAGCTACGGCATTATTGTCGACCCGAGCACGTAATTCGATGATTGCTGTTTGCCCTGCCGGTATCTGATCAATAACCATGTTAATGGTATTACCTGCCAGCACGGTTGTGGTAATAGGGAAATTACTGGGCCCGGTATCGACTGCACTAACAAAAATAAGGCTGCTATCGAGAACATCAGTGGTGGTCACGTCATATAAAATACTTCCGGTTGCAACACTGGGCACGGTAATCTGATAGATCACTTCATCGCCGATGGTTGCTTCGTCAGCAGAAATTTTCACTTTTGCTGGTGGCGGAATGACGGTTGCCGGATTGTTCATAACAAATATGGCAGGGCCCAGTGGACCATACAATTGCGCATTAGCCGGCGGCAATGAATAATATTCGTTAACGAGAATATCGTTGCTGAATGCACCAAAACCAAAGTTGTTATAAAACGCTATATCGAAATCAATATCGATACAGACACCCGGATCTACCGGTGTATTAAAGAAGAACGTCATATCACCGCCAGGTACTGCAGGTGGCGTATAGACATAATCTGTAAGTGGGTCTAACAGTACTGGTGGATTGATCCCGTCATCAAAATAGATATCCGGCGCCAGGGCACCATTGACTGGACCGGCAATGGTGGTTTCATTTAACTGTGTTGGTAAGTTATCGGTCAGCAATAAACCATAGGCTCGCGCTAGCCCTGTTGTATTACAACTGTGCAGACTTCATGGTGTCGGCGGCAGGATTAATCGGGTCACCACTGATTCGACCGGAACGATCAGTTTTTGTTAGCGCATCCATTACCGGCTGCAGTACGAATACGTCAGCAGTATTGATCAAGCGCGGATCCACCGGTGACGGATTACCGATGCCGTCGATATAAGTGAAACTCGCGCTATTGGTTAAGGTGGTCGTTGGCTGCTGAGCGATGGTAGTGGCAACATTATCAACCACACGAACCCGGTAAACGATGACCAGCGTATCGGTCGTCGGATCACCAAGGAAATCGTTAGTAATATCACCCAGTCCCCAGTTAAAGCTAAGCGTATTACCAACGCCGGGCACCGCTGCCGCAGGGATGGAAGTATAAGCAAAGTTGGAACCCGCACCTGCGCCCGGTGGGTCATAGGGTGCGGTGGTATCACCATTAATACTTACCACATCGACGAATTCCATACCTGCGGGTACCGCATCAAATATATTGACACTGGCAGTTGTACCTTGCTGAATATTGACGTCCAGCTGATAAGTTATGGTATCGCCGATGCGCACTATGCTGTCTAATGCATTGCTTAATGGCGGTTCATCGTAGGTATCGAAAATAACCGTCTTAGCGATGCTGTTGCGATCATCTGCTGTAATGTTGGCAACCGCTGGTGCAGAACAATAATCATTGGGCGCAATAATAGCCGGACAGCCGGCACCCGTTCGTTCAAAAGCGTTACTGGGGTCCGTATCATTCAGTGATGTCCAGTCGACCAGCGCACTGTTGCTGACGATAAGATTGGCAGCGATAGTATTCTGCACGATGGTGCGATAGGTCAGTACCAACGTCTGGCCGGGGCCTACCGGTATATCTAATGTGTTATCAACGGGTGTATTAGCGCGGCCCCATATTAATGTGCCTGCAAGTAAAGCAGTGGGGTCGGGAGCAGACACAAAACTCGGTACCGCAATAGCATTTAACAATGCTGTCGGTGTAAAGCTGGCATCAAATAATAGATTTGCGTCCAGGGTATCAACGATATTGCTGTCGAACGCGGTGGAGTTTCCGGTATTGTTAATAGTGATGACATATTCGAGTACATCACCTGCGACTGGACCAACACCGGAGTTGGTGATATTGCTGACAGCTTTACTTACTGCCAGTAGTGGTTCGACAACTGTCTGGCCCGCAGTCGTATCATTCAATGATTCCGTTATCGCGGAATTTTCACCGTTATCGTATGTCACTGTCGCAGAGTTCTGCACAGTGACACCGGCAATGGTGGCAACATCATTATTCGGCCGCGCAAAATAATTGATGATGATCCTTGGATTCTTGGTGTTGGGGACACCATCGTAATCATCTTCTTCGTCAGTTATCACCTGGCCAATATCCCAGATGACGGTACCAGTATCACCATCCACCGGTAAGGTTGGCGGTCCTGCGGTAGCACCTCTGAATACTGCTTCGGCTGGTGGCAGGCCATTGATGCTGACGATATCAACAAACGTGTAGCTAACATCAAAACTGGCATTACGTGACAGCGCATAACTGATACCACCAAACACCAGTGCATCATCAACGATCAGATTATTCGTAGTACCTTCCGGCAGATCGATAACCACTTCAAAGTTTCTGTGCGCACCGATGGTTGGTATCACGGCAGGATTTAGATCGGTTTTTGTCATGGTCAACGGCAATACTGAAGTTGATGCAGCTGCTGTTGATTCATAATCGTTGAGGGCACTTGTGGCATTTGGCACCGCGCCATTTCTTAAACCTGTAGCACTGCCATCAGGTCCGATAGTTGCTGGAACTGCGAGTGTATTAAGCGTAGTGAATCTATCTGGCAGTGAATCCCATTTCGACTGTATGGTGTTGTCCAGAATTTCCAGCGGCTGTGCCGTGGTATCTACCTGCACCTGGAAGGTAAAGGTTTTAGTCGCGCCCGCCAGAATTTCGTAGTCCACCCCGACAGGTCCGGGAGTAGGCGACGTCCAACTGAATATAGGACGGTTAGCAACTGAGGTATCGACACTGTCTGGCGCGTTCGGTCCACTTTCGCTGCCGACGATGTAGGTCATGTCACTGCCCACCAGATCATCCAGCACCTGCAGGTTATAGGCTGCTGCAGTTCCCGTATTCTCGGCGGTCACTGTTACCGTTAAAATATCTGCTGCATCACTGTTAACCACAGGCAAAAATGATTTAGTTAAGACAATGACTGGTTCACTCACAACCACATTAACCGGCGCAAAATTGAGTGCCACGCCGGCCAAGGCGTCATTCACATAACAAACACCAACGCCACCACCACCAACACTGGTACAGGCAATAGGATCATCGATCGGGACACCGCCGTTGGTCAGTGTTACGTTCTCAAAATTGGTGACAGTATTATTGATCTGGGCAACGAAGGTGATCGGAAAATTAAACCGCGCACCGGGAATACCGTTGGTGACTGCCTGATCGCCAAAAAACCATTCAACGACCTGGCCGGAACATATTGTCGATACTGGCGGCCCGCCCGGAGAAAACCCGGCTAAGGCATAGATACCCTGGCTTAAGTTAATATCCTGCAACTGAACACAACTTACGCCTGCAGGTAATTCATCACGAATTCTAAACTGGCGTAAGTTTGCTACCGGCAGATCGGCTACCAGCAGGTAGCGAACTTCTTCACCAACCGATATATTTTGTGGTGAACTTGCAGGCGTATTCGCCGTGGCAACAGTCAGTTTTGGTAGTGCAATGACGGGAACCATAATCACGTTAGCAGTCTGTTCTATGCTGGTGTAGATACGTGCCCGACCGGAAACTGCAGCTGACGAGTTATCATACTGCGGTATGTTTTGATTACCAACAGCATCCTCAAGACTGTCGTATTGCATGCTCACTCTATTGGTAAGCGTTTGCAGTGGTGCGATGGTTATATCCGGATCAACCCTATAATAAAAGGTAACGGTTGCACCTGAATCTACCTGCAATAGTGGCGCACTATGACTATCGTCAATCGTTATCACCGCAGGCACACCAACAGTATTACCGGTGATGGTACCCTCACCATTAAGATCTAACGCATCGGTCAGGCCATCACCATCATTGTCCAGACCGTCAATAGTAAAATCGACTACCAGCATTAAACCGGATGGATCCAGTGTATCGGTAGAGATAACGTTGTAAGCCGGTGAACGTATTGGTGCTGAGGTTTCATTGGTCAGCGTTATTCTGTAAATATAAGAGTCGTTGGTATCACCATCATTTACGCTATCTGCAAATACACCGCCATTACAGGTCGGTCCGAATCCATTCAACGATTCGTTACACACCTGTTTGGTCACAATCAAGTTAGGTTCAACGTCGGTCAGGTCCACCGTACGTACTGCGGGTACCGGATAACCGGGAACACCGGAAGCATCATCCACATTGATGGTTACATTTCCTGAGGCACTATTGAAGACGGCATCGAAGGAGGTACGTGCGATATTGGTACTGAGATTGCCATGCAGGTTCGGTGCATAACCACCGGGTACCGGGTAAGCCAGGTCTACCGGATCATTTAACAGTCGTGTTTTAAAGTCGACGCGGAAAAATTCGTCTTTAATAATGATTCCGCTACCGGAGGCATTAAAATTCCAGGTGATGTCAGTTTCATCCAGTGGTGTTGTGCCGGCGCCGCCGTTTGCACCCACCGGCGAAATGCCCAACGTGCTTGTAAAGTTGAACGGGCTGGCGCCAAAAGGAATAAATCCCTGGCCGTCTGGCAGGTCATCGGTTACCGCGACATTTTCGACTGCGATAAGCGTAAAGCCCGGGGTGAGGAAACCAAACCAGCCACCCGATTCGATACGGTAACTACAATCTTCACCGATCTGTGAATTAAGGTTACCCGTCAACGTTGGTGTATTTGGTGCGCCCGGTGCGGGCGACAACATAGCTGCTGGCGGTCCCGGCTCTGGCTGACCGTCTTCCGCACAGTACCAGGCGCTTTTCACCAGGTTAAAACCGAGTACGCGTGAACGTATAGCATCCAGGGTATAGTTATTAGCCAGCTGCGGAGTCGCTGCAGGATCCGTGTCTGTCAACGTCGGTGGCGTCGGGAAGGTCAACGCGGTGCCATCGAACAAGGTCACTTCACCGATTACATCGGCACGGAAGGTCAGATCATCATCCGGCACCGGTGAGACGGGTGCCTTGATGACTGTAAAGGTGACCGTTTCTGTCGCGCCCGGCGCAATGACACCACGGTCACAGGCAAAAACAGCGGCTGTATTGGGTATAGGCACGGGCTTGTTCCATGTCGGATGCGGTGGCAGGTTCGAGGTAGCGACACAGCCTGCAGGGTAAGGAAGCTGTGCGGTCATCGCCTGGCCCAGGGTGATATATGCGGTGTAATCGTCTGCATCATGACCACCGTTATTGGTCAGCAATACATTCAGATCTAAAGGTGTGCCCGGGTCATTGGTCAGGATAAATAAAGCATCCGATATAGATACATCCAGATCTTCCGGGTTTGAATTATAACCAAATGGCTGGTTCTCACTCTGCCCTTGCGGGCCGGTAGAATCAACAGCATCGAAATTAACTACCACAGTATTGGTTAGCGCCACTGCATTCGTCGGGTCGGTACCGTCACCTGTATTTTCTGGTGCCACATCAAGATCGGCAACCAGGTCAAATCGTGTTGGTTCGATCATCACGATACCAAAGGTAAACGAGATAATATCGCCATTACGCAACATGTCTTGTTGCTGCGGGAGATTTGCGCCAGTTGAAGTACTGGTTAAGGTGAATGTCGGATTTAAATCATCTAGCGGATCAGGAGTAATTAATTCTGGATCATCACGGGTAAAGGTATCGATAAAACCCGGATATCCGCCATAGATAGGTGTTGTCACATTTGTAGGCTGGCCGGTGCCTACACCATAAGTATTATCCATCACATAACCAGCAGGCAGATTCGTCGCAACCGTTAGTCCTTGTATCGAACCACCGGTCAGGTTTTCCAGGGTTATGGTCATCAAACCTTTACTACCAAGTGGCTGCCCAGGATTACTACCGCTTACTGCCTGTGTGATGCTCAGTCCCGCTGGCACCACATCCGTATTAAGAGCACCTGTTTCTAGTATCGTTACCCCGGGTGTAAAACCGCCGGTCGACGCTGGCACTGTGATCGAACCGCCGCCCGGAGAATCATCAAAACAGCCCCAGGATATATCAGCCGTGTTCAGGTTATTGGTATTCTGGTTAAGAATTCTACCAACGTAATAAAGAGAAACATTACTGCTGGCGGCAACATCATCAGGGTTTGCGATATTACCGAATGGGTCTGCGACGTTATAGGAAGAGTTAAACGCTATACAGGCATTCCCGGGATTACCACCATTCGCAATAGCTGCGGCTTCGGCCTCGCCTTCCGTGGGACAGATATAGTTGATAGTAAAGTTGCCATTGATCGAGTCATTCATCAGCAACGCTTCCATGTTTGCCAGACCTGCGTTAGCAACATTTACCTGCCAGATGACATCATCATTAAAGCTGCCGTATACCGGATCTGTATAGGCTGAACCGATAGTTTGTCCGGCATCATAGTTGCGCCCATCTTTAAATATGGTAGGTATAGGCTGACGGATAGGTACTTCAAATTGGCCGGTATTGACCGACTGTCTTGCTGCCAGACAGGACATATCAAAACCAGCAGTCGCCTCAATAGTTCTGTCTGCGGTGATCAGGTCTTCTGCAACCGTACTGCGTACACTGAAGGTAATAACAAAACTGTCTGATCCGGCAAGACTGGCCAGAGCGGAAAGTTGTGCCGAAGTCCAGGTTAGCTGCGAACCGATTATGGTAGGGTTAGTGGCAGAACCGGATGTTACTGCTGTCGAGTTATTGATGTATTCCAGGCCAGATGCTTGCAGATCTTCTAAGATGGTTATATTTGTTAGTGCAGCACCGGTCGGGTTTTGCACTGTAAGACTAATAATTCCGTCACCACAGAATTCGCAGTAACTGGCGACAGCACTATGTGTTACTACCGATGTTGGCAGACCAGAAGTAAACTGAAAATCATACTGCACATTTACCGGACCAGCAGAATCAGTTGCAACCCCTCTTCGCTCACTCAGATTAGCCGTGTTATTTAATACTGGGCAGGTACTGGCTGGTGTTACTGTGGCATCAACTGTGAGGTTGACGACCTCACCGGCTGCGAGGTATTCAAAAGTATAATCATCCGCGCCTGGTCCGTTAGCACCCGGTGGGGGATCCGGAACATTAAACGTTAAACCGTTCAGGTCTGCACTAAGAACATCATTCAACTGAACATCAAACAAACCACCGCTACCAGTCGACGTTACTGTGATGTTATAACTGATGACATCACCCGTTATCGCAGAGATAGTGGGCGTAGATTTAGTTACGCTTAAAGCACCCGCATTGACATCAATATTTTGCGGATCAAGTGTACTGGCTGCAGAACCATTGTCGTTATTGATAGTATTATAGGTAACGGTATAACCAAGTGACTGGGGACCAGCCACTGCACTGGTATTTGTTTCCAGTCGAAAAGCGTAATTGTAAGTACAGCCCGGATTTATAATGGTACTGTTATTTGAAAAAATATTAATGGTAACCGGAGTACCAGCAGCACCCTGGCTGGCATTAGCACTCATGTTGGTACAGCCGTTATCGGTAACCGTTACAGAGCCTGATGCCAGCACAAAACCGGCAGGAACTGTTACAGGAATATCACGTATATCAAAAGCAGGGTCGGGGCCGGTATTGGAAATTGACAGGGTAAACCTGTCACCGGTGTTTACCTCGGTAGTACCGTTCCAGGTACCACCGATATCCATGTAAGTGCGTGCACCATCCGCCGGTGAAAAGCTGGTAGCCAAGCCAATAGTTGGCAACGCAAAAGCATTTCCCATAGGCAACAGAAAAACGCTGCCCGCGATAATAACTTTTGCGAGCAAACGAGAACAACCGGTTAATTTTTTATCATTAGACAACAGTTAATACCAATTAAAAACCAACAAATACTCATAGAGTTACATTTGATTTGGATTTGGTATCATTTGAATAGCTTGTCTGCTGACGAGAATAAATTGTCAACGACATGCAGTGCTGTTTCACACTAACATGTCATTGAGTATAGTAATTAAGATAGGCTTAGCACTGAATACGTCAGAGTTTCGACGATTTTTTAATAACTTTTACAAAATATTACATAGTAAAATTAATTTAACTATCAACAGCTTATTTTATGTTGCCGGCAGGAAGTCGATTGGGTAAAGAATTGTAATGCTCGGTACACTTTCTTTGGCACCAAAATTGAATTTTTTCACCCTGGCTGCGATTTTCTTATCCAGGTCAGGCGAGTCCATGTCGCTGGAATCAACCTTACATGCTGACACCTTGCCATCAGGTTCAATGGTTAAACGTAACACCATTTTTCCTTGCAGGGTTGGGTTTTTACGCAGTTCACGATTATAGATGCGATAAAG
>RCNF010001109.1_pt1 | contig 14129 bp, 12 predicted proteins | sample 2041311 | NCBI WGS metagenome assembly RCNF01 (sample SAMN09708228, study PRJNA481090) | Marine sediment metagenome, whole genome shotgun sequencing project. | biome: marine sediment; feature: ocean; material: sediment; isolation source: Sewage treatment plant 2 marine sediment (STP2) ... | reverse complement strand
TGAAAATGTTGATATTTGTTATGGTATTCTCTGCAGCTCTTCTTATTGGAGAAGACTTCGAGTACAGCACTGGAGGTGCTATGGGCACTCCTGCTACAACTGGTGGATCCAACGACGGCTGGGGTGAATGGTTCATAACCAGTGTGGAGAACAATACCGGTCTTGACCTGATTCTCACACAGCTGGCGTTTCCATGCTGCGGAGATGCCTCTGACTCGTACGGCTGGATTATCTGGACAGATGTGGGCAGCCTTGTTGCTCCTGCGGGTGATGTCAACACCTGCGACTACTACGGTGTGTATACCCCTGCCGACCCGGATTCGACATTCCCTCCGGACACTTATACGTATGTCGATGTTTCGTCGTCTAGCATAATCATCCCCGCCGGAAACTTCTTCTGTTTCGGCTACGACAATACCCAGATTGGTGGCCAGGTAGATTTCAACGGCGTTGACACATGGTCCTGGTATGAAAACGCGTGGGACCCTGACCAGGGATGGAGCAGGACAGCTCTGATCGAGGTATAAGCCAATTTCTACACAGCCCTCCGGCAGACTACCTGGGGAGAAATCAAGATTACGTTCTGAATTAACTATGGCCTGAAACTGAAGCCCTGCAACTGCAGGGCTTCTTCTTTTGAACAGGTCAGAGGAGGCTTTCAGCCGTTGATACGCGATAGATGATTCTGTCGGGTATTGAACCCGCTGGGCACGATGCCAGGCAGTTGTTGCAGTAAAGCCCTTCATTGTCTATCTCGTCTCTCCTGGCAACGCAGGTCTCCCGCGACCATGATTGGGGATAGTCAAGCTTATGGTCATAGGCTCCTGCGGGGCAGTTCCTTATGCATTCGTCGCAGTCTTCACAGGGACGGAAATCCTCCAGAGGTGAATCGTGCTCTATCTCTGCGTCCGTCATAACAACACCGAGGCAGAGCCTGCTTCCCAGCTCCGGATGGATGATGATACCCGACTTTCCGTAGACTCCCAAGCCAGCTTCGTACGCTGCTGTTTTGTACTGGATCCTGTGCATGGAGGACCTGTACCCCTCGGATTCCAGTATCGCCATGCAGACCATCTGTACGTAGTTGCTGACGAGCCTTGCGACCCTGTTGAGGGCGTAGTGCTCCGAGTAGATGTTGCCGGGAACGGGGGAGGGAATGACTCTTTCCGGCCACGGCGAAAGGGGACCGATGTACGTGTTGTTCATCTCCTGCGACATCGGTACCGCGAACACTACTATCGATCGGCAGTCGGGCCACACCTTCAGGGGATGGTAATCGGGTATAACATGCTCGAAGCCTACGGAAGGATCTGCGCAGCCTACACACCAGGCTCCCGCCTGACGCATATACTGTGACAGAGTAACCTTGAGAGAATTGTTACTCATGAACTGAACTCTCCTTTCGACTGGTGTTCAGAGCAGCTCTGCTGCTAAGGTAGCCCTCTTGTAAAACTCACTCTGAATCCAGCAGGTATACCTTCGGGTAATCAAGGGGTGCGTAGTCGTAAGCGAGGTATCCGCCCTGGAAACAGAATCTGAGACCCATGACTCCCTCCAGCTCATGCTCTCTACGACATCCATGCTGAACATCACCATCCAATATACACACTGTAAACGGAATCAGGGGATACAGGAAGTGCAGCGTCATGATCTGCAATGATTTGAGCCAACCACCGGGCTATCACCCTACCGGGGGTTTCTCTGTAAGGCCGGGCTTGCCTTGCTAGCCTTTATGTTCTCAGGTTAGTTTCCGACGTATGTCAGGTTCTCGTCTGTCACTACATCCTCGCTGTAATCGACCAGAACACCGTGCCAGTCGTTGCCACTGGGTGTATAGACACAGAGAAATGATGAGACAGCCATAACAAGATAGTCGTCGATAATAACGGCAACTCCCATATAATTTGAATCCGGCTCGTTGTCCGGGGTGATACTCTGATCACAGGATAATACCTTGCCGAACGCTTCAAAATACAGATAGCCAAGGTAACCGCTGCCATCAGGATTTTCTCCATCCAGGGTGTAAGTTCCGGGATTGTCCAGGCTCATAAGTACTGGAGGTTCATGAAGATCGTTACCCTCATCTGTTGTGCCATAGATTCTCAGGAGCTTATCATAAGCATAATCAACCCAGTAACCGTTCAGAGTTCCGTCTCCAACACTGAAAACGTCGAGGATCGGAGGATCACCGGCTTCACAGATGGCCAGGTAATTCTCACCAAAGCATACAGCTGTGTTCGTGTAGGTAGTACCGTCCTCATCACCGTAGTCCCAGACAGCTTCATGGAATCCACTCTCGCTCCTGGTCAGGGTGAGAGTGCAGTTCAGATCAGAGTCGGTGTACTCCACGGTCATATTGTAAGTTCCACTGGGATCAAGTTCGGTATTCAGCGGGTTCTCTCCGCATGAGACTGCCAAAGGGATGATCACAAAAACTGATGAGAGAAGTATTATTCGTATCATGCCATTTCCTTTCGGATGGGCTGAGCTTAACGAATTCTGTATATCTGCGCTGGACGCGGCAGCATACCTGTCTTAAGTTTACATTTAATTGACTATACTTCAGACTCCGTTTAAAGGAAACAAAGAAAGAGGTTCACACAATGAGATTACGGAAAGATCGCCGCAGGGATCGTTCAGAGATACCCATGGATGCTGTGAAGAAACAGCTCGAACAGATTGCCCGTGAAGGAGGCTTCAAGGCGGCTCTATTGACCACTGAAGATGGTTTTGCTGTAGTCGACATAGAATCTAAACTGGATTCAAATTCACTTGCCGCATTAGCTGGTTTCGTTTGGACAATGAACATGAACGTCCTCGATCTGACAGGATTTGAGACAATAGATCAATTGACTATGAGCGGGCCGTCAGGTGATTCCGTCATCTGCCAATCATTTGAAGTATTAGATCAGCCTGTTGTCCTGATTGTTATTGCTGGTGTTGCATCAGCCTATCGTGAGCTTACCGATCGCGCAGTAGATGGAATAAAGCGTATCCTGCTGTAAAAGAAGGTTTGGTCTGGATGGTAGAAGGTTATGTCTGAGGAAGAAGGGCTGTTCGACAGCATTCGGCGCTTTTCAGGACATCGATCCGAACGCAGCCGGTTTGAAGCCGATGTTTGGGAAACATTCGGGAGCAGGTGCGCCATGCTCGTCCTCGATTCTTCCGGTTTTACCCAGAGTACACAGGAGTCCGGAATCCTCAATTATCTGACGTGCATTGTCAGGCTCAGGGATATGATGGAGCCAATCCTGACGAGGTTCGATTGTATTTCCTGGAGGGCTGCAACAGATAATGTCTTCGCAGAATTCACAACTGCTGACGGTGCACTTGCAGCAGCTCTCGAGATACAGAGATCGGTTAGTGCGGCAAACATCCAGATTCGGAATTCGGAGAAATTCGGGGTCTGCATAGGAATCGGGTTCGGTGATGTTCTACGCTCGCTCTCCGAAGGAGTATTCGGTAACGAGATGAATCTTGCGTCGAAACTGGGAGAAGATCTTGCCGGAAACGGTGAAATATTACTTACAGAGTCCGCATATCAAGAAATCTCAGATGAAAACAGAAGAGATATCATCTCGAGAAAAACGAATATTTCCGGTGTTGAACTTTCTTACTATATCATCCCGGACGCTGGGGTCTGATGCTGACTCTTTGCATACTGCTCTGCACCGTACAGACCAATCCCGGTATCTCAACTGCCCCTTCCATGCTTAGCGTCTGCGGCAGCAGCATCGTGAATGAAGAGGGACACGAGGTAATGCTCCGCGGTATGAACATGGACTGCTACTATTACCTGTATGACAGCGATCCCGAAGCCCCTTTCGATTACGCTTCCGAGGAGGACATAGAGTATCTGGCCGGGATCGGCTGCAATTCATTGCGTCTCTGCCTGAACTGGAAGATGTTCGAGACTGATGCTGGATTCCGTCTGATCGATGACTACTTGTCATGGTGTGAGCCATTGGGGGTTTACATCATCCTGGATATGCACATTGTTCCCCCGGGGAGTCGCGCCAGCGACAGGGGGATATGGAGTTCCACCGATGCCCGCGACCAGCTCTGCGAACTCTGGCGGTCGATTGCTCTGCGATATGCCGACCGGGCATGTATTGCTGGATACGACCTTTTCAACGAACCCTCTCCTCACGAAGCGCAGCAGTGGTGGGATCTGGCCCATTGTATCGCGGGAGCGATCAGAGAGGTAGACTCAGCCCATATACTCTTCATCGAGTCCTCCTCCTGGAATGGGGCTGGTTTACGGATAATTGACGATCCCAATGTGGTCTACTCATTCCATAGTTACGAGCCTTTTGTCATTTCCCATGCCACCGCTTCCTGGCCCGGGGATTCGCCGGTACCCGACGCGTATTCCTATCCTGGAGAAGTGCTTACAGGGATGCAATGGGTGGGCTGGTCGTCCGGTGTCACCAGGCTTAACAGGTCAACATCCGACTGGATACATTGGGAAAGCGGGGTAATAACTGTTCCCCGCGGGGTTGAATGGGTCTCTATAAAGGCACAAGCTTCTGGGGAGGTGGGATCCGTCCTTTTCGACGGACTGCGACTCCTTCAAAACGGGACGGAGCAGGAAGTTGTCAACAGGGATATTGAGGAGACTTCCTACAGGCGCCCAGGTCAACCCACCAGCTGGTATTTCTATCGCGGCTCCGGTGACTTCGTCGGTACATTCAGCGATGATTCATTCACTGGCACAGGAAGCCTTGGGATCACTGGTTCAAGTGGTTCGGGGAGCTGGATACAGACGAGGTCGTTTTACACAGGACCACTCTTCCGGGTCCAGCCGGGAGATGCCCTTGAGGTGAGCGGGATGATAAAAGCTCCCCAGAATGCGGGAGAGATAATGCTGGGGCTGGATTATCTCAGAGGAAATTATGAGGATTACGATGCTAACCGCCTCAGGGACGGCATCCAGGACATTATTGACTGGGCCCGCAGCTCCGATGTTCCACTGTACATCGGTGAGTTCGGTGCTCTGCCCGGATCGGATCCGCAAAGTCGATACAATTTCGTAACCGATTGGTTGAGGGTGATGAATGAGGAGGGGCTGCACTGGGCTTTCTGGACCTATCGCAACCCGGATGAGCAGGCCTTCGGACTCTGGTACCAGAGCAGCATCCTGGACGAGCGTCTCGCGGATATACTCTCCGCTGCTTATGGAGTATACTAATCATTCAGGGGTAATCTTCAGAACCGCACTTTGTTCGGCAACAGTACCTGCAGAGGAGGGTTCATATGCCAAGATATGGATGTTTTGAAATAAGAACCACATGCGGCAGCTGTGGGTCACCGCTTCCAATAAACGGCCCTTATACACGGTTTTCATGTACATCCTGTTTTGAGGATATAGCGATCCCGCAGGATAGAATAGCTGATTTTCTTAACGATTTCGAAGAGGAGTACGAAGGCTTTACAAAGGGCCAGGGCAGTGGTGGAACACTAATGTGCGGAAGCGGTACTTTCAAATACAGCCACTGGAGATTGCCGCCACGCTGTTCATCCTGTGAAACCCCTCTTGAAATTCCTGAAGTTCAGGGCAATTCAATCATCAAATGCAGTAAATGCTCTGCCGAGTATCATGTCTTTCCTGCACCTGACTGGCTTTTTAAAAAAGTGCCCTCAGCCAGGTTCGTCATTACGCAGCAGCCGCCTCCGGGAGTGAATGGTGGTGAAGACGTAAAGATCGATGAGGATTCGACAAAGCCCATTGTGATGTCCTGCCCCCAGTGTGCGGGAGCGTTATCCGTTTCAGCGCGAAGCGAGAGGATAATGGAGTGCGGTTACTGCAATTCGGAAGTTTACGTTCCGGATGCGATCTGGACAAGATTGCATCCCGTAAAAAAAACCGAGGAGTGGTTCGTCTGTTTTGAGGGAAAGAACAAGATTCAGCTCCAGGCGGAAAGACGTGTCATTGATTTGAAGGATGAGAAGGAAGATCTGGGGATATGGCATCTGAAGAACGCACCTAAGAGAGCCGGCATGAAGTTCAAGTCTGGTTTTCGCATCTTCGGGATATTTTTTGCGATAGTGGTTGTTACGGGTGTAATCCTCACCTTATCAGGGAAGAATGAAAAGGATATTTCAGAACTCTTTACCAGATACGCCCCTTTTCTCATCGTTCCTGTTGCGATAGGGATTCCAATCTGGTTTGCTGTTAGAAGCACTCTTTCAGCGCAGATAGGCAAGGGGAAAGGGTGCAAGCAGGCATTGGCTCTGCTGGCTGAAAAACACGACTGGAAGCATGAGTCGGCTGAATACAAAAGCAGCCTGGGTTATATCGATACAAAGTACCGCGGAAGGGATATCGAAATTAACCCCGGTGACGAGTACGCTATGGAAGTAGAGATCAACGATTCTCCGTTCTACCTTAAGACTGAACCTCCCGGTTACCCGCACGATGATGTTCAGAGATTCACTACAGGCGACAGCAGATTCGATAACCTCTTTCCTTTCCGCTACGCAACGCCTGAGCTTGCCGAGAGAATAGAGAAATCACCTGATGAAGCTATGATAGTGCTGGCTCCGGTTTACTGGTTCCTTGACCGCTGGCAGCAGAAACTTGGCAGATTGAAGATTGACTGGTGCGATGCTTCCGTACATCTGAGTCCTGGTCATGTTGAGATGATGGATAGCGGCAACAGATACCTGCTTCCTGAAGATATTGAACCGCTTCTGGAGGATATGATCGTTCTTGCCGCAGGTATCGATGCCATCGCTTCGGGAAAGGAGCCGGAGCTGCCGTAATTATCGTTTTAGATAACCGTTTGCCGGTGTCATCCATTGACGAAACGGTTTCTATATCATAGTTTAATATTGGAAGTGTTATCGATGCTGAAAAGGCTGCAACTTCGGTAAGTACTTACATAGTCGTATAATCAGCGCAATAAACAGGGGTGTAATAATCCCGAAAACAAAGGAGTAACAAATGAGAACTCTATCTGTTTTCATTCTCGCTACGCTGTTGCTGGCAATCCCTGCAATAGCAAGTGAAGCGGTGGATATCGGAGATCTGACTTCCGCAGATGCATCGGGTTCTAGTTATACCGGACCCATCTGGGATGGTCCTAAGGCCGTCCTGTGGGATAACGGTCCCTTCATCACCAGTTACGGAACTGGTGTTGGCGGAGCCGACGAGTCCATTCTTGACATAGACGATACCGTTAACGGTTTCGGTTGTCAGTGGCTCGCTGATATCAGGCTTGCCGACGACTTTGAAGTTCCAGCAGGTGAGACATGGGAAATCAATTCCATAACGCTGTTCGGTTACCAGACAGGTGGCGGGCCACCCTCAACACTCACCGGCACCTATATCGAGATATTTGACGGACCGCCGGAAACCGGAGCATCCGTATGGGGAGATCTTTTCACAAACGTTATGACTACAACAGCCTGGACGAACGTATATAGAGTCACACCTGCTTTGTCAGGTACCGGTTCCGATCGGCCCATTATGGCCAATGTATGTGATTTTGCTAGCCCCATAGTTCTCACAGCGGGAACTTACTACATCTGCTGGCAGCATGATGGAACCGAGACGTCAGGTCCCTGGAATCCGCCTGTAACGATAAATGGCACACTTGTAACCGGTGATGCCATGCAGTATTACGATTATCTCTGGGATTTCATTATTGATGATGGTACCGGGTCATTGAAGGGAATGCCATTGAAAAGCACCCCAACGCGATTCTGGTCAAAACCGCGAATTTTCAGGTAGGTATAACCCAGCCCATTGCCCGCGTCGCTGTAGGCAAACACTCCGGGAATGTTTTGCAACAGCAGCGGCAACTCCAGGTCCGGTTCCCGCAACTGCAGTTCTTCGTGGGTGATGTTGGTGACATTCAGCCGGGTTTCATCGCCATAGCGTGAGGCCGTCACGACCACAACCTCGGCGTCTTTTTCGGCGTCGAGCGGTTCGTCGGCCAGCGCGGTTCCCGTGAGAATCAGCAGCAGAAGGATCAGAATTTGGACGAGTTTCATGTCTGGCACCTCGAGAGGTTGGCCAGGCGGGGAAGACAGCGAGGTCACAAAAAAAGGCGCCACCGTAAATGGATGGCGCCGCTCGCGGCCCGTTTCCCTACGCCGGCATAATCCGGTTCAGGTTCCAAGGGTTTTTCTCAGGCTATGCGTCCCTTTTTCAAGCGGGACAGCCACCCCTAACGGTCAGGAGAACCATATACGGTCACGTGGGCAGTGTCAATTATTGCTCGGCGCCACTATTGTTCGGCACCGTCATTGTTCGGCACCGTCAGCACCAAAGGTGTTCATCCGGTAGGGGATGTGCCCGCTGTCCCCGACCCCCAACACCTTGAAACTGCCGTCGGCCCGCACCTGGATCGTCGTCAGGCTTCCGTTTGCCACACTCATGCCCAGCCACGCGGTCGGGTCCACTTCAAGGGCCCGGGTGACAAACCAGCGGACCACATTGCCGTGGCAGACCACGATGTCGTGCTCGTCGGTTGCGCCGGTTGCCGGCACAAACAGCCGCTGCCAGGCTTCTTCCAGTTGAGCTTCGCACTCGGCGGCCTCGCCCGGATCCAAGCGGTCCATGATGTCCTGCCGCCGCGTGGTCATGGTGCACTCGCGGATGTCCCGCAGGATCTGCAGCTCCAACTCCGGGAAATGCGGCGCGATGATTTCGGCCGTCTGCCGCGCGCGGGTCATGGCGCTGCCCTGCAGTGACGTGAACTCGATAGGCAAGGCATCCAGCCGGGCGGCGATCAAGCGGGCCTGTTGGCGGCCCAACGCGACCAGGGCCTTGCCGGTGTCTGGGTCATCTTCGTTGTCCCAGTCGTAGTAGCCGTGCCGCACGAGATAGATGGTGCGCGTGGGCTCGTCGTGGGTCGGGATGTTGGCTGTGGCGGGCACAACGGCCGCCACCATCAGGACAACCAACAATACGGAGCGGATCAAAAAAAAGCGGCACACAGGCAGACCTCCAAAAAGGGAACGAATTTCATCCATTTATAGATTGCCGGCGAGCGGCCTGCAACCGGTTTCCGGCGGGAACTTCATCATGGCGTTCGGCGCCGCGGCAACGTAGCATTCAGGTAGCCGGGGTACAGATAGCCCCGCACCGTCACCTCCAACCGGGATCCCGCCCATGTTGCCCTGCTTTTTTGCCACTGACCTGCACGGCCGCCCCGCCCGCTACCAGGCGCTGTGGCAAGCCATCGCCACCGAGCGTCCGCGCGGTGTCTTCCTCGGCGGCGACCTCTTGCCCCACGGCATGGACCTGTCCTGGCAAACCCGCCCCACCGACGGTGATTTTGTCAGTGGCTTTCTCGCGCCGGGCTTTCGCCAATTGCGCGACTCCCTCGGCGCTGACTACCCCCAGGTTTTCCTCATCCTGGGCAACGATGACCCGCGCAGTCTGGAAGAGGATTTCCTGATCGGTCAGGACGATGGCCTTTGGCGCTACATGCACGGCCGCAAAGCGCCCTTCGCCGGCCACACGGTCTATGGCTACTCCTGCATCCCGCCCTCGCCCTTTCAGTTGAAGGACTGGGAACGCTACGACGTATCGCGCTTTGTCGACCCGGGATGTGTGTCGCCGGAAGAAGGAACGCGCACCGCCGGTCCCGTGGGCCGGGAAATTCGGTTCACCACCATGGAAGAGGAACTGGCAGAACTGGCGGGGGACGACGAACTGAGCCAGGCCATTTTTCTGACCCATTGCCCGCCCTACGGTTGCCACCTCGACCGCGCCGACCTTGACGGCAAAAGCATCGATCACGCGCCGTTGGACGTGCACATCGGCAGCATCGCGCTGCAACGATTCATTGCCGAGCGCCAGCCCCTGCTCACCCTCCATGGCCACGTCCACGAAAGCCGCCGGATGACCGGTGCCTGGCGCGAAACATTCGGCCAGACCGTCTCCTGCAACGGCGCCAACGATGATGCGGAACTGGCTCTTATCCGCTTTGACCCGGGCAACCTGGAGGACATGAGCCTCGAGTTGATCTAGTCCCCGCTGAGGGGCAGTTCATAGGCCGCGTCGGTCACCGCACCGATCTTGATGGCAAAACTCGAACGCTTTTCGATGTCCTCATCGGTCACCAGGTGCACATCCAGCAAACCGTCGGTGCGGTAACCCGTTTTCAGGAAATTTATCTCGCTCAGGCACCGGCTCCAACCGTCCAACCAGGTCAACAGGCACTGGCGTTGCTCATCGTCGCCATTGCAGTGGATCAGCAGATCAATGTCACTGGCCGGCCCGGCCACGGCGTTCTTCACGCTGCCGATCAGGTACATTTTCTTGACGCCCAGTCGCTCGTGGTCCACGTCAAGGGCAATGCGTTCGGACATTTCCTTGCGCCACAGCCAATACCGGATGCGTTGCGGATCTTCGGCCTTGTCATCGGCCCGCACCGCCGGCGACACCGTGCCCGGATCGGCGATATAGGCCACCGCCTGGTCCAGGTCCGAATTGAGCAGGATCTTCATGACCCGCCCCTCGGTCTCATCGGCCATGTCGACCACCCGGATGACGTCGGCGAGGTGGGCATACTTGGGCACCAGTTCGGGAAAGATGTTGGTCGACCCGAGCAGAAAACGCTCGGCAAAAGTGATTCCCTCGTCATCAGGATAAAGTGGCAGGTAGCCGATATCGGCCTCGACCAGATCCTGGAAGAAATGCGTGCCGAAACTCACGTCCGGCACGTAGCTGCCGGTCTGGCGCGCGATCTCGATCAGCATGGCGGTATTGTTGATGTCGGCGTAGGTGACATTCACCCCCAGCTTGATGTCGCCCCGGCTGCCCCAACGCCCCGGCCCCATCAGGATAAAACGTTTGCGAGGCAGCAATTTGTTCAACTCGCTGACCGCCCGCCCCACCTTTTTCATGTCGGCCAGGGACGACAGGTTGCCGTAGCGCTCCGAGTCCACGTACACCACGTGAGTGATGTCTTCGAGGCGCCCGTTGGAGACAAATCGGTTCGCCGTAAAGATGATGTCGGCCGCCGGCAGGTCCTGCGGTATGGGTGCCGGCGCCGCCATAGCCGACTGGCTTTGCGGGCGGCACTGCAGCAGGTAGAGGTGCTCACCGTCGTGGGCGAACTCCACGTCTACCGGCGTCTGCAACGTTTCTTCCAGGACCTTGAGCAGGCCACGCACCTGGGGCAGGAACTTCTGGTCGCTGCGCACCTCGTCAAAGGTGGGCACCAGTTGTTCTTTTTCCGGATCGATCAACAGACTGACCGGCTTGATCAGACGCCCATCCTTCAGCACCGAAAAGACCATAGGCAGCCCGGGATACTGGCCGCCCACCTCCTTCAGCATAGCCTGCACACTGACGGTCTCGAAAGCATTGGTCTCCAGGTTGATGACATCCATGTCGCGGGGCGAGTAGCGCACGATTTCGTCCACCGCCACGTTCACCCGCAGCTCCGGTTTGCCCGGCACGATCAACACCGGATAATCGTCGCCGGTGCGGTCCACCGCCCGGGTGCCCAACCCCGGCACCAGGCGCACCAGCCCGTCTTCCCGCGAAATGCGCGGCGACCAACGGAACTCGGTCTGGGAAAACGCCACCCCCGCCAACGTCGGAAAGAAGTATTTGCCATTGTGCGTACCCACGACTTCCTGGATCAGGATGCCCATCTGTTCGTCAAATTCGAGCACGCCGCGCTCGGTGCGGTACTCGATGGGGTCGGGCCCGAACATCGAAGCGTAGATTTCGGCCACGGCGCTCTGCAGCGCAGCCAGGCATTCCTTTTTCGACCCCTGATTGGCCAGAAACAAGCTCTTGTATTTGCCCGAAAACGCCGTCCCGACCCGATCCTCCAGCAGGCTCGAACTGCGAATCACGATCGGCACGCCTTGAAAATCGTCCAGGGCCGCCGACATGCCATGCACCAGACTGGGCGGAAAGGACGAGTTCTTGAAGAGCCGGATGATGTTCGGATAGTCCCGGCGCACCTCGTCGAGGCCCTTGTACTTCTGGTGCAGAACATCTTCGAGATCGTTGTAGGTGATGAAATCCAGGGCCGCGTCCGAGGCAATGTGCCAGGTGCGGGGAATCCGGATATCCCCCAACAGCTTCCAATCCACCTCGCTGGTCTTATCCAGGATCGCGTTTTCGGCCTGCACGGCCTGGTCAATCTTCTTTTGGGACCGTTGCCTGAGGATGCAATGGGCCAGCAACATCCCGGCCGCCTTGCCTCCCAGCTTGCCGTGACATTCGGTCGGCATGACGATGCGGTCCATCAGGTCCCGGAAAAACGAAACGCTGACGTGGTTTTTGGCGGTCTTCACGAAATCCAGCTGCTCGGTCAGAATTTTCTGGGTCAGCGAGACCCGCACGCTCTTCATCGTCGAGGCCGGCATGCCATCGCCATCGGGCGACGACAGCTGAAAACGGCGCAACGCTTCCTGCACTTCACTGAGAGTCGAACGCGGGTTGTCCAGGACGTTCAGGAACGAGGCGGCCCGGTCGGCCTGGATCCACTTCTGCACGTAGCCGACGATTTCGTTGCCAGTGATGTACTTGGCCGCCACCGCGAAGGGTTCGCCCTTGATCAGGGGCGACAGGTCCGAATGCCGCGGCTTCTCGGGCACGTTCGATTCGCCGTTGCCCAATTCCAGCGGGTCGTAGTCCTGATCCATGGTGCTGAGCATATCCTGCGCCTCGCTGATGCCGATGGAGCAAAGGAAATTCAGCATTTTGCGCGTGATCCGCAGAAACAGCGAATCGTCCGTCTCGCGCAGCAGGTCCACAATGACGCGCCAATTGTGGCCGTCGTCGCTATCACTGCCGTCGCCGATTTCGCGCCACTTCTTGCCCATGCTTTGCATTTTTTTGAACAGCAGGTAATGCCCCAACCGGTCGGCCAGGCTGCGCAACAATTCGACTTCTTCGGTCAGGAACGGGCCCTGGCTTTCTTCGGGCCGCTCTGCGGTGTAAAAGACCGACAGCTTGCCGACAACCTCGTCGTGCAGGCTGATGTCCGTGCGCAAAACCCAGGGGGTGACCTGAAAACCCTCCGACTCGAATTTCTGGCCCTCCAACTCGATGGACGCCACGCAGATTTCCGGATACTGCCAACCCGTCCCGATGACCTCGACCACGTTGGCCATGACTTCGGCCAGGGGCCGATCCACCTGGTTGACCGCCTTCTCCACTTCGTAAAGGCAGCGCAGTTCCTTGGCCCGCTCCTTCAGGTCACCAATCAGTTTTTCAGTCGTTTTCATGATGAACCTCCCGCCCGCACGATGCCCAGTCCCGCCACGCCATCGAGCCGCACCGCCAGCGGTTCTTTCGTGCGCACATGCCGCATATACTTGGTTTCCTGCTCAGTCGGTTGCCGTTCCAGCCAGTCCCAGTCAATGCGGCTGCTGCCACTGCCGCGCACCGTCAGGTACGACACCTGGAAACTGATCAGGTTGTGGAAAAAGTGCGTGCCCTGGCTCGGGTCCGGATTCAAATTGCGGAAAGACGACTCCACGATCACCCGGGCCCCGCTGATCTGCCCCCACTGCACCGGCACGCCCAGCCACGAATCGGCACTGCCCCAGCGGCCAAAGCCGATCAACATGTAGGGGCGTCCGGCGATCAACAGTGAGTTGTTGAGTTTTTCCACCTCAAGGGCAATCGCCGGCGTCTGGCCCAAATCGAAACTGTCCGGCTTGATGTAGATGATGTCCGAGATGTCGTTTTTGACCCCGTGCCCCAGCGCCTGCTCCGAAGCCAGCACCACGCCCGGTTCGTTCAGCTCCAGCAACGAAACTTTCGACTCGCCCATGGGCACCATCATGGCCCGCATCTGCAACAGGCAGAAGCGGTGGCGGCCATCGGCGGTGCGGTCCATCGCAAACTCCAACTCCACCGGGCAACCGGCCACCCGCTCGGCCAGGGGCAGCAACTGGGCAACCAAATCGTTCAGAGGCAGGGTTTCGGCCAATAGCATGGGTCCAAAATCGAGCACCCGGGGCCCACCACCGCTCAGTCCCAGACGCAAACGATCCGAAGCCGGATCATAGGACGAAACCATGTGATCCAGGACGCCGTCTTTTTCGGCCACTTCCAATTCCAGCCTTTGCAGGAATTCGGTCTCGCCCATGGGATCAGGCGGCGGCGGCGTGCCCATGTTCACCGCCCAAAAGCGGTTCTG
>RCNF010001108.1_pt1 | contig 14132 bp, 10 predicted proteins | sample 2041311 | NCBI WGS metagenome assembly RCNF01 (sample SAMN09708228, study PRJNA481090) | Marine sediment metagenome, whole genome shotgun sequencing project. | biome: marine sediment; feature: ocean; material: sediment; isolation source: Sewage treatment plant 2 marine sediment (STP2) ... | reverse complement strand
TAGGATTATATAATCCTAGAGAGGGGGAAGTGATAAATCAAATGTTAAATCATTTATCATTATTAAAATGTATAAACAACAAAAAAATAACCGATCTAGGTCGGTTAAGCCCGAGAACCCTGTTCGATGGATAAAAAGAAAAATAATTCTAATTATTTCTGCTCTTATGATAGGAATGTCCAATGCCATTTATGACGAAGACAAAGTAATTAATGGAGGGCAAGATAAAATCGAACAAAGAGAAAACAACGATTAAATGGGTGCTGAGCTCAGAAAAATATATACACAACATCATGTTAAAAAACCATCTAAAGTTATCATTACGAAATCTGTGGAAAAACAAATTACTATCAACTCTTAACCTTTTAGGACTGAGCATTGGAATAGCCAGCGTGTTAACCTTATTGTTCTCTGTATATGCTTATTATACAGCAAATGAAAATATCAATGACAAAGAAAATATATACTACTTAAAAACTATTAATACGAATGGGGATACTTACAGGGAGGTTGCTTACCCACTGTTAGACGAAATAATAAAATCATCTCCTGAGGTCATAGCGGGCACTCATTTGCACGGATGGGCAGACCTTTGGTTAGAATATGGAGAATCAGAATTACAGGAACCAACCAACTATGTAGATGCAGAATTTTTTGAAGTGTTTTCTTTACCCCTCAAATATGGTGATTCTAATACAGCACTAAGTAAAAAACACTCTATCATCTTAACGGATAGAGTAAGTCAAAAGATTTTTGGTTCGATGAATCCAATCGGTGAAACCTTAGTTGCCGATGATTCTTTAAGCTTAACCGTGACGGGAGTTTTAGAACCGATTAGTCCTTATGCTTCGTTTCGTTTAGGTGTACTTTTATCCAATGAATTATTGGAAGATAACACCCGTTTCAGAGAGAATTCTGGTTGGGACAATATTTTTGGGTTAAGCTATTTAAGGGTAAGGTCGGATAGTAACATAGCCGAACTAGAAAACCGAATCAAGCAACTGGTTCAAAAAAATTATTCCGACCCTAGTATAATCGCCGATATGAAAGCAACTCCCTTTGCTGATTTTAGGATGGAAGTCATTCCTATGGGAGAAACGATTATTGGAGGGAATATCGCGACATCATTATTTGTGCTACTCATTGTGCTGGTCAATTTACTCAATCTCAATACATCAACATTAATTAGCCGAACCAAAGATATTGCAGTTCGAAAAATATTGGGCAGTAGTAAAAAGAGTATTATAACGCAGTTTTGTTTAGAGAATGGGATTTTGGTGTTTGTTTCCATATTGATATCAGGGGGGCTCTTCCTTTTAGTTTTATTACCCAAAATGAATGACATTTTTGGTGCAGAGTTCGGAAAAATCACTTTTAGTATTGAAAATGATTATCCGCTCCCTCTATATGCAATCGGGTTAGGACTATTGGTTACTTTGATTGTAGGTATAATTCCTATTTTACGATATATATCTGTGCCTATTTCTACTGGAATTAAAGGAAAGATAGAATCAATAAAAAGTAATTTCTTTTTTCGCAATGCTTTCATTACCCTGCAGTTTGCAATTGCCATATTCTTTATCTGTGTGGCCATTATTCTGAACAGTCAAGTCGGTTTTATGAAAAGCGCAGAACTAGGGTTTAATAGAGAAAATGTAATTGTTGGAAATATCGATTTAGATTATAAGGATTTGAAAATGGCTGGTTCAAATTTTAATATGCTTTTAGATGAGTTAAACTCAAATCCTTATGTTGAAAGCGTTTCGGTAAGTGAAGCCGTTCCTTCGCAATATTATTTTAATTACACTAATTTTTATGATCCGGATACTGATAGGGATGTACGCACACGGTATTCGCATTGCGACGATGGCTATCTGGAAACACTTGAAATTCCTGTAGTAATAGGAAGGGACTTCGATGAGGATTTGGATAGAGCTGATGGCAATTCGGTCATTATAAACCGATCTGCCATGAAGGCGCTTGGATGGAATACTATTGAGGGAAAACGGTTGAAACGTAAAAATGATTCCACACCTGGCCATCTTGTTGTCGGCGTCATGGAAGATTTTCATTATCAAGATATGCAGAACGGCGTGGAACCGCTAATGCATTTTTATCGGGACAAGAAGTACTTGGGTGTGCATCGTTTTCTGTCTCTGCGAGTTATTGAAAGTCAAGAAAAAGCTATAAAGGATATAATAACTTCGTCCTTTGCGAAAATGGATTCTCGTAGAAACTATGAAAATGCCTATTTAAGTGATAAAGTGAGTGGTCAATATCGTTTGATTGATGGTATGCTAAAAACCGTGAATATTGTTGCGCTCTTGACTATCTTTATTTCTTGTTTGGGCATGTTCGGCTTAATCTCCTTCATGGCCCAGAGACGCATAAAAGAGATAGGTATTCGTAAAGTGCTGGGTGCAAGCGTATTTAAAATCATTATGTTGTTATCAAAAGACTATATCATCATTCTAGGCATAGCAGCTTTCATCGCTTTCCCGATATCATGGTACTTCATGAGTACGTGGTTGACCGGTTTTGCTTATAGTGTTACGATTCAATGGTGGATGTTCGCACTTGGTGGATTGATGGCGTTTCTCATTACCAGTTTTACCTTGGGTATTCAAGCAGTAAAATCTGCCAATGCTAACCCTATTGAAAGTTTGCGAAGGGATTAGCCTCTCACTAACTCTACTCCCCAGAAGAACATAAGGTAGGCATTCTAGTCAGATGAAAACTGAATGCTAGCCCGATGAATTGTATGGAAATAGTCTTACTTGTATAAAAGCAAAGAGCTTCATGTTGACTATTAATTGTAATTGATTCCCAAATCATTAAATCAACAATACCATAATCAGTTAGGATAAAGTACATTTAAACGACCCTTTAGCCTATACTAAAAATGACCCTAGGGTGAACTTTTGTAAAGTTTAGCAAAGGGTATGGGAAAATGAACTTTTGAGAATGACTCCTGGAGAGTATAATTATAGACCCCTTTATTTAGACTTTTTAAAATGTCAGCAACGTAATTTTAATACAAAATACGTTAATAATGTGTTGAATTACGTATATTGTATGTTAGAATAATAAAAACTATGACAACAATTAGAAAATCATTGACCATAACTGAGGCCCAAGAACAATGGATTAAACTCCAAATTGAGATTGGAGGTTTCGCAAACGATAGCGAATATATGCGACATTTAATTCGTTTGGACGAAGAACGTAACAGGCAGTTTTTAATTACCAAAGCAGCTATACAAGAAGGCTATGAAAGTGGTATTAGCCCTAAGGTAAGAACAGTTGAGGATATTATGGAAGCCGCTATAAATCGTAAAAAAGTAAAGACCAAAGGAGAGCGAAATGCATAAATATATTCTATCGCTCAAGGCTGATTACGACGTTGACGATATTACAGATTATACGTTAGAAGTTTGGGGTGAAGCCCAGACGCACGATTATATCACCAACTTGTTGCAATGTTTTGAATCTTTGGCAATCAAGCCAGAACTTGGCCGTAGTGCAGCTGAATATGCCCAACAGCTAAAAAGATTCAATTACAAGGCGCATACTATTTTTTACGAACCAACAGAAAAAGGGATTTTTGTGGTGCGCATCTTGGGTCAAAGACAAGATTTTGAACGCCATCTTTAAAGTCTAAATAAAGGTGGGTTTAAACATAATGATGTTGAGTTGATTCGAAACAAATTCAGATTATGTACAAAACAATGTCAAAGTATTTCTTGTAGATTTGGGGATTATGCGGTTCATTTTCATTTAGGAACCTGGAGATGGCAAAGTGAGAAACAAAATGAATGTACTCCGAATAATGGAATAAAATTAAACGTTGATTATCTTAATAGTGCTCACAATAGGATGCTTCAGAGGTTAAAGGAATCAAGTGCAAAATGAGTTCAATCTACTTCAATGAATAATTCTGACATAATTGGAACCCCTCCCGAAGTAATACCCTCGAGTATAACTTTATAAGTCGTTGCAGCATCAGTAGTGTAAAAAGAAACCTTGGTTTTGCCTTGGCCTTCCATATTTATTTTTGGATTCCAGTAGATTGTACTTCTATAATCTGGCCTGTTTTCGCTTGAATTTATGGATTTGTATACCGGAGTGTAGAATCTTCTTGTTCGATAGAATCCCGGATGTATGAAGCTAGTTGATCTAGGAACTCTTTTTTGATCATAATTATTAATTTTATTACCTACTTGGCGCGTATAAATAGCAATAACACCATTGCCTGCCCTAGAACCATAAATTGCAGCTCTAGGACCCACTATTACATCTACAAAATCAATATCTAAAACAGGTATTGAAGTAATGGCATTGGTATCTACTGGCATTCCATCCAAAAGATATAATGGTTCGGTATTTCCAGTTAAAGTATTGGCACCCCTAAGAATTATTTGTCCTCCTCCTATGCCAGGCACTCTACCCTTAAGAGCTGTCAGCGCATTTCCAGTGGGAATGGTCTGGAGGTCGTTGAAATCAATCGAATATGAAGGTTCCTTATAAAGTAATCTTCGTTTTTCGTATCTTTTTTTGGCTTCTTTTACTTGACCGGTAATTTCCACTTCATCCAATTTGATAAGATTCTCTTGATTCATCTGCAATAAATCTATATTTGAAATTTTGTTCACCTCGGTGGCAAATTCTTTGGATAAGTCTGACCCAGATTGATTCGTGAAAGATTTTTGGAATGTTATTTCCGGGGGAGTTATTGAATCCAGCTCAATCAAAAAACCTTTACTTGAAGCTGTTTTCTTTAAGCCCTTTTTTTTGTTAAATTCTGATGCCTGAAGTAATACATGTGTACTATCATTAAAATCTAGATTACTAAAAATAAAACTCCCATGATCATCTGTCATCATTTTGTCATAACCAATTGCTTCCATATTTTTATATGAAAGGGTTACCTCAGCAATTACGGACTTATTTGAGTTGAAGTAACTCTTGACCTTCCCTTTGATTTTGATACCCGTTTCATGCTCAAATTTGGGATTGGATTCATGTAGGGAATTAGGATTGTCCAATACATATTCCCGCCATCCCTGGGTCATCATTAGCAGATTCAAATTTTCCTTCCTCTTAGGATCCTTTGAATTAAAGTAATAACCAGGTTGTTCAATTTCTCCCTTAATTTCGGAGTTTAATAAAAGGTGCGTTTTTATATCCAAATTATAATTGTCCGGTTGGGTTACGGAAATATCGGCTACAGCCATGGACATATTGGTTTTTGATTTTTGTTGTGATATTGTGTTTAACGAGATTTCCAATTCTACAAGCTCCCTTTTCCCATAGTTTCCTTTAGATGGGGAAATATGGACGGAGGGCATGGATTTATTCGACTCAAAGAAAACTAACCTTTCAGCCAATGGTTTATCATTACCATCAAGAAGGGTGAACTGAGTTATACCATTTAGTAAGATATCTTTAGGAATTTTGACCAGAGCCTTAGACTTGTTGCCGACAATTTGGGAACTAAATATAATCCCGTTTCTCTGTCTACCAACAACCTTATAGTTATCAATTCCATTAAGCAATGAAGATCTTATGTTTGCTTGGTAATATTCATTATAGTTCACGATTTGAAGAGTAACCCCTTTATTCAAAACAGGGGGTAGGCCATAAGAAAATCTGGAGCCTTTATAAATAATATTTGCCCTATATACCTTATCGGATTCGGGAATCAATGAGAACTTACCCATTCCTAATCTAGATGATTCAAACTCGGTTATTTTATCATTATTTTCATCGACAATCTCACCTTTCAAATCAATTCCTTTTCCATTCTCTTGAATTGCTTTAAAACCAATTCGACTTAAAATACCATTTACCATAGAACCGCCCTCCGGGAAAAACTGTAAATCGGGTTTTGACTCAGGGGGCATATCAAGTGGATTTCTATCTGTAACCTTCTTTAAAGATGAAAATTGATTCTCTTTAACTTTAATAGTTGTGCCCAACGAATTCACAAATATTTTCTTCCTAAAAAGATAACCACCGTCAAAATTTCGCATATAATTGGTGTATGCCCTTACAGTATACACGCCTTCAATCAAATCATTTTTCAGTTTAAAATCTCCCTCTCCAAATCCATCTTCAGTTTTTATGATCTTCGTGTCAATTATTTTATTAAGTGGATTAATAAGGTCTACATAAATTATTTGGCTTATTGCCTCTGGTCTGTGGGTATCTGCATTGACCAAATAAGCCTTAAACCAAATATCTTCACCAACATTGTAATAAGATTTGTCAAAATGGATATATATTTTTTCTTTTGGGGCCCCAGGGTTCTTGGATTCAATTTTCCCAACCGTTTTTTTAATTGATTCATCAGAACTATTTGAAAAGGCAATAAAAATCGAAAAAATAAGTATAAATGAAAATATAGTTGATAGACGTTTTGAAATCCAATAAAGAGAGGAAGAGTATTTTGGCACTGAAAGGCTTTTAATTACAAAAATATGGAATATATCTTACAAAGATCGTTCCATATTTTTGTGTAAATCTATATATACCATCCTTTAGCCTATACTAAAAATGACCCTTCGGTGAACTTTTGTAAAGTTTAGCAAAGGGTATGGGAAAATGAACTTTAAAATTCCACTCTAGGAAAGTATAATTTAAGGTGGGATTAATTGCTGCCAGTTCAATTAAATGGAAATAGGTTTATTTAAACTATTAGGGGCTCGACTTTCCTAATTTTATAAATTATGGCCATCAATATTTTACATCTAAATTATAACCAACCCCAAGACCTCTAAATTTTTTAACTCTCCCTTGGCTTGATTTCCTGTTATATGTTCCACCCGTGAACAAACCTAAGGACAAAAAGATGCCCTCCCCTGTTTTTATTTCACCTTCAGCTTCTACCCATTCCAGCATAACGATAACATCATCGGTAAGGACAATATCATATTTTTTGAGATCTGTAGTGAACAAGCCAGTTTGCCCAGATTCCACAGGAATTAGAATGCTCTCCTTTAGTATGTTCTCAGTTGGTTTGCCATTCTTTATTTTATACATATTCAGTCTAAAAATGGCTTTGGCACCAAGTCTATTATAGGACACATGAAAATTGAAAGCACGGACAAAAGTTGGCTTTTTCCTAATATTGACCCTTACTCCTAATTCGGCACCTAACATGTCGTAGGCAAAGCCAGTACCTAAAAATTTGGATTTGGTTTTATTTCCGATAGTTTTAAACTTCCATTTTTTTCCGGTGACCACCACTTCGTTCAATTCAGAGATTTGCTCCTCCAAATTTATCTTATAACCCGCCTTTCGATTCATAAGAGTTCTGACCAAAACGGCCTGGGGCTTATACCCGACCATAGAAATACGTAGAGTGTCTTTTATGTGCGTTTCATTGAGTTCTAGTTCGAAAAATCCTTCTTTATTACTAACCGTACCCCAATCTTTGTTCAATACCCCGATATTAACATAGGGCAACATATCGTTTGTCTTTGAATCCTGAACACTTCCGGTAAGTATTAGTTCTTTTAGAATTTTGGTATCATATTCATAGGGTTGGTCTGTAATGTCCTTGTTCCTTATTAATTGTTCCTTAAAGCTCTGAAATCCTAAATTTTGATTCAAATATTCATCGAAGAACAATGCTGTGCTTTCGTTTATAGATTGAGCTATTTTTACAGATTCCTCTGATGCCTTTAAAATACTTGGTATACTTGTAAAGTCTTCGTGCATGCTTTTGGTATAGCGCAAATAGTACTTTGGGGTATGTAGTTTTTTATAATAATGATATTCTCCGGTAGGTTTAAATTCATCCCATTTATTTCCGCTTTCCATGTACAAATACGCTGCTTTTATCTTCTCGGGGTGAAGAACTTCCGAATCGATAATCTCTTTCAATAAAACATCTTCTTCCTCGGTGTCGCCATAATAGAAAACCTCTGAGCCGTCAAGAGACGCCATCGCCTTTATTTCCGGATATTTATCCAATAAGATAGCAGCACTCATACCGCCCCAACTCATGCCCAGAACGCCAATTTTATCAACGTCTACATCAAATCTTGTATCACTCTTGATTATTTTTAAAGCCAGCTCTCCGTCAAACACCTGTTCCATGGTGTCTAAAATGTGGTTGCTCATATATCCCGGGTACAACCCTACCGACCAGACGGACACCACAATGAAACCCTTTTCAGCTAACTTTTCCAATAACATATAATTCTCATATCCCATACCATTATGGCCGGCCATGTAGATAATTAATGGGTGTTTTCCTTTGGCAATAGGCGCATTTTTGTAACTATCGGATTTTGTTTTAAGCATAGCAGAACCCTTTTTACTATCTAAACCCAAAGTAGCTGCAAAAAACATAGCGTACTCTTCGGTAATTCCAGAAAAATCCCCTTCTTTATAGAGATTGGCTCTTTCTTCATTAAGACCAAATAAATCTCCAAACGACAATCTTGTGTCGCTTTTTTCAGTCGATGGGTACCAAATATCTAAATCCAAGGGTCGATAATGAAGGCTGTCCATCTTTGAAGAATCCGGTTTGAATATCCTTGTCGAATCAACTGTGCGCAAAGTCATAAAACCTGCATTGTATGAAGTCTCGGAATCATCTTGAGTATAGGCGCTAAAAGTAATCGTGCTTAATAAAAGAATGGCTGTAATCTTAAATTTCATCTGACTAAAATAAATGCTCATTTATAAAAATAGTGGCAAGATTTTGTTAAATGATTGTATGAAGAAGAATATGGTTAACTAAACCCTTGTTTTGTGGACACGAAGAGTTCATTTAAACGACGCTTGAAAGTAAACTAATTGGGGTTTTTGGAAAGTCTAATTATAGATGGGATTAAACACCATAGTTCAATTAAGTGTAAATAGGTTTATTTAAACTATAGAGAAACGACTATGGCTTTTCAAAGGAAGTTTTGTTGTGGCATCTTTATTTTTTAAGCAGACATTGGATTTACTTGAATTTGGCCTCCAATTGCTTTCAAAACTTTCATAATCGTCGCAAATTGAGGCTTGGCTCCATCGGACAATGCTTTGTACAAACTCGGTCTGCTTAATCCTGTCTCTTCAGATATTTTGGTCATTCCTATCGCTTTTGCAATATGACCAATGGCGTTAATTACATCAGCGTTATCACCTTCTTCCAAAACGGTGTTGAGATACTCTGCAATCATTTCTTTGCTGTCCAAATAATCCGCTATGTCAAATTTTGAAGTTCCCATTTTTTCTACTTATTTAATTTGTTCCAGATTTCTTTTGCTTTCTTTATATCCTTCTGTTGAGACGACTTATCTCCACCAATGAGCAAAACAATGATTTTTCCATCTTTTTCCTTTAAGTAAACTCTGTAGCCTTTTGCGAAATTCACCCGCAATTCCCTAATTCCGCCACCTACAGCTTTGCAATCGCCAAAGTGCTCATCGTTTTCTATTTTTTGAATTCTAAATAGAATTTTCGCCTTGGCCTTCAAGTCTTTTAGCTTCCTCAGCCACTTATCAAATTCAATTGTTTTCTCAATAAAGTACATTGAATGTGTATCTACTTGGATACAAATTTACATTAATTTTTTGAATTAGTAGGCCTTGGTTACATTTTCAGGGCAGAGTGGCACATTGTTCGCCGTGCCACATGACCTCTTTGAAGTTTAAATAAACGTGGGACTAAATGTAATAGTTCAATTAAGTGAAAATAGGTTCATTTGAACTTTTAGAGGTTAAATGTAGAACCATACAAATATGTTATTTTGAATAGACTACGGAACAATGGAAATTAAATTTCTTCCCGGATTTTGCCCGATGTATGTGGCAACCGCACTGTGTATAAGATGCAATTGAGTATCGAATTATTGGACGGCGGCATCTCCATACTGTTTTTTATCCAGTTTAAGTAAAGTCGTTGTCATATTTTTTTTCAGTATTACCGAGGCGCAAAACACGCCGCTAATGAAAGCTCCTGGAACGCCTGAAGTGGTAATATCCGCTCCGGTTAGAAACAATCCGTCGATTGCCGTTTTAGGACGCAGGCGCCCATCATCGTGTCTTCCTGGAGGGCTGGTCAGGCCATATGCTGAGCCCTGTGCATGTCCCATATAGTGTTCGGCCGTTAAAGGGGTGCCGACTGTAGTATATACAATCAAATCCTGCAATTGCGGAAATTTGTCTAAAACTGGTTTAAGCAAAGCATCTTTGAGCTTGCTTTTCATCGCTTCATAGTCATCCGGGCGTAACTGGCTTTTGGTTTCAGCCCACTTTTTGAAAAAACCGTAATTGAGCCATGCACATATAGTCAAGGTGTGGGATTTAGCAGCCCGATCTTTCAAAGAGGGAAAAGTGAGCATGACCGATTTTACCTCCAAACTGTCATCACGGGCACTTTGCAGTTCTTTAATGCTTTGTGGAAACTTTGTTGCCGAAGAAATCCAATAATTCGAGCCATCAATTCCTGGGATAGTTGAAGGATCATCTTTCAATCCGGCAAAAAGTTGTGTATAGGAGACAGAATTTTTGTACTCTCGTAGTATATCCTTCATGTCATGTGGAATACTTTGCTCGGGCAGCAATTTCGTGAAGGTAGAGCGAATGCCGATTCCTGAAACAATCGTCTTTCCTCTGATAATTTCGCCTGACTCCAGTCTTACCCCGATTGCTTTGTTGTTTGAAGCATCCAAGAGGATTTCTTTCACACCTGAATTTGTTCGAAGCAATCCTCCCCTATTTTCGATGAAATTCTTTAGCGATTCCGAAATTGATGTTGCACCGCCGTCCAGATACCAGGCCCCATAAAGATAACTACCCACGGTTATCCAATGCTCATAAATCGAACTTTCACTCGGTAGTCCGCCGAAAGCACCCCAAGGTGCGCAAATGGCGGCCTTCAGTTTTTCAGAGCATCCAATCCGCTCAAAGTAATAATCGGTCGATTGTTCGGGAATTTTTCGAAGAAATAACCTAATGAATGGTCGAAGAAGTTTCGCAATGGGAATCGGCAGTATCTTGGGAGCCCATACAAAATCCATTTTCTTTCTGAAACTTAGCAGATCATCAAAATAACGATCAATTTCTCTATGTTCATCAGGGAAAAGCGATTTTAAGTGACTTCGGTATTCTTCAGGTGATGAAGGTACATCTACCTGAAAATCGGGAAAACAAAAATGATCGAACACGTGTGGCATCTTCTTCCACCGCAATTGGTTTCCGGTCAAGTACCTGATTCCATGAAAAAAAAGTTCTCCGGGTTCCATACAGCTTAAATAGTGGACCGCAACATCCCAATACCACGATTTTCGTTGAAAACTCTGGGTGTAACCGCCAAATTGGTCGTGTTTTTCCAAAACAACTACTTTCATTCCATTATCTGCCAATATAGCGGAGGTAGTGAGACTACCCATACCTGAACCGATAATGATGGTGTCATACATTTCTGAATTATGTTGATTTTTCACAATTTCCTCTTTTTGTTATTTTTAGTAGTTCTCTTATTCCGTTTCTAAAAAGTGTTATTTACCACAATATGATAAGCTACAAAGTATTACAAAATGGATTAATAGGAAATGATAGTTGTCATTTGAGAAGCCAAAGATAATCTGGTGTTGTTTATAAAATTCGGACACTCCGTTTGCTTGAGAAAAGGGAGCAACTCTTAAGGGTTTTTATTAGAATTTGAGGCTTGTCTGAAAAAATGACCTATAAAGAAACTGATTTAGTAGATTGGCTGGGTCTCATAAAATGGCCGTTTTATGGGACCGATTCCCACGTTCGTATTACCTTTCTCCGGAGTTTCCCATTCGTGGTCCCTTTTAGTAGTTTCGTTAATTTACCTTTTACGGAACTAGGCATGTATATTTAAACGACCCTTATAAGTAAACTAATTGGGGTTTTTGGAAAGTTCAATTATGGGTGCCTATAATTATACTCTACAGGAGTCTTTCTAAAAAGTTCATTTTCCAATACCTATCGCTAAACTTTAAGAAGCTACATAAAAAGGTCAATTTTGAAGTGTCTAAAGGGTGGTTTAAATATACCTGTGTAAAATTAGTGTTTGCCTTACCAACTATTTATAAATGTTTGTAAACGAATACTGTTCATATAGGATTCCACTATCGTCCTGCTAGCAACTATATTTACTAGTAATCGTTATCTTAGTGCGCACATAAGCAGGATAGCATCTTTGATGCTATCCCATTGTTGTAGCTAATTAAATGGAAAGTAAGGTAAAAGAAAAATATAACGAAAGAATCACAAATTTTTCGGACAATTTAACCCAAGTCAATAAGAAGATTAAGGCAATAATTGCTTACAGAACAATTCTCGGAATACTTGGAATTGGCCTAAACATTTACCTTTTCTATATTGCCCCCTCATTAGCCATTTCCATCTTTATTGCCACAGCCATTCTCTTTTATTATTTAGTCAAACAACACCACAGGCTGGAATTATCAAAACTTCAATTGGCCACACTCATTAAAATCAATGAGGAAGAATTAAATCGATTATCAGGTAATAATAGTGAATATAGCCAAGGCGTAGAATATATTGATATGGGCCATCCTTATGCCGCTGATCTAGATCTATTTGGTAAAGGCTCACTGTTCCAATATATTAATCGTACAAGTGGTTATAACGGAAGAGACTGTCTTGCCCAATGGTTACTAGATATAGCAGAAGAAAAGGAAATTCTATTGAGGCAAGAAGCTATCACGGAATTAAAAAATAAAATTGATTGGCGTCAGAATTTCCAAGCTATTGGGCGGTTGACTAAGGAAAAGAAACACGATCTTGATTTACTAGATGATTGGCTAAATGAGCCGGCCTATTTCTCGTATATAAAAACCTACGAGATCATACTTGCAATTTTGCCCGTAACATCCATGATACTTCTGTTTTTATCAATTTCCTTAATTCCTACATCCATACCTGTCATTTTCATTGTTGTGCAAATTTGGATGCTATGGAAAAACAGAAAAAAAATTAAATCTTACTATTTAAAAACACAGGGGAAATACGAAGCATTGTCAAAATATGAACGCTTAATAGAAAGTATCGAAGGCGAGCGTTTTACCAGTGAAAAATTGATGATGCTCAGGGGGCGAATTACTGAATCAAAATCGAATAAAACAGCATCTGAAAACATAAATAGTCTGGCGAAAATTGTTAATGCTTTTGATAACCGATTGAATATGTTATATCCCATTATTAACTACCTGACCATGTGGGATTTACAATGTATTTTACGGCTGGAAAAATGGAAATCAAAATTCAAAGATGAAATGAAAACATGGTTTACATCAATTCATGAAATTGATGCATTATCAAGTTTGGGCACCTTTTATTTTAACAACCCCGAATTTACAATGCCAAAAATTACATCCAATAAGTTTATCGTTAAAGCTCATAATCTAGGTCATCCACTGATTACTGAGAGCACCAGAATTTATAATGATCTTGAATTGGATGGCGCCGGCAAACTCTTGTTGATAACAGGATCTAATATGGCAGGAAAAAGCACCTTTTTAAGAAGTGTGGGCCTTGGATTGGTACTGGCCACGACTGGAGCTCCAATTTGTGCCGATCTTTTTGAGTTTTATCCAATGAAAATTTACACTAGTATGCGGGTAAAAGACTCTTTAGACGATGGGGAATCATCTTTTTATTCTGAACTGAAAAGGTTAAAACTAATATTGGACGCATTAAACAAAGAAGAGAAACTAATGATTCTATTAGATGAGATATTAAGGGGTACGAATTCAGAAGATAAACACAAAGGATCAGAAGCATTTATTAAGCAATTGACAAAATATCATTGCATGGGACTCATTGCTACACATGATTTACAGCTTGGGAGTTTGGAAGATCAATTCCCAGAAAACGTCAAAAATTGTTGCTTTGAAGTATTAATTAAAGACGAAAAATTTACCTATGATTATAAATTGAAAGATGGTGTTTGCCAAACCTTGAACGCCACCGTATTAATGAAACAAATGGGCATTACGATTAAAGAAGAATGAAATGTAAAAACTAGCTACAACGAAGAATAAAAGCCATTAAAACACGCGTTTATTCAAACCGTTCTAAAAGTTCAAATAAACCCGTTTTCCATTTAATTGAACTAGTGCATTTAAACCCACCTTT
>RCNF010001107.1_pt1 | contig 14138 bp, 8 predicted proteins | sample 2041311 | NCBI WGS metagenome assembly RCNF01 (sample SAMN09708228, study PRJNA481090) | Marine sediment metagenome, whole genome shotgun sequencing project. | biome: marine sediment; feature: ocean; material: sediment; isolation source: Sewage treatment plant 2 marine sediment (STP2) ... | reverse complement strand
ATCAGAGGTCACAGGAGGATTATAGGTGGACGAGGATGATGATTTAGGAATTAGGAATGAGGAATTCGGAATTTCGGGCCCAATCATTCACTCGTGTCGAGGTGACGTGATCGCAGAATCCCCCAAGACAGCACGTCCGGTGGCGGGTTGGGGAGCAGGGGAGACTCGCTCCTTATCACGTTCGAACGCAAATGTTTGTCATTTCGACCGAGCGTAAGGCACGGCGTAGTCCGCAGGACGAAGCCGGCAGCGAGCGGAGAAATCTCTTGAAGGGAAACCTTTCGCGAGGACGGCGGGCCGTTTTCGCGCGTTCAAGTGAAACTGCCTTTCAGTACGCGCTCCCCGGGAGAAGCCACCTTCATCATTGTTTGCCCAAATCACCTTGCCGACATGGATGTTCGTGAATCAAACAATATTGAAGATGGCACCTCCGCCGCACGAGGACTTTCCGGGCAGGTGTACGCCGATCACTGTCCCCAATCCACAAGCCTCAACCATCTGCGTTCATCTGCGCGATCTGCGGTTTCTCCGGATGGGTGGCGGATCCAGCATCCAGCATCGCCTCAGCGGCCGGGCACGATCTCCCAATCCACAACGTTGAAGAAAACCGAGGCCGCGTTGATATCGGTCCCGCCGATCCTCGTGTTGTGTCCCACCAAACGGGTGTTCTCCACCAGAAAGAGATAGGGCTGGTCGGCGACGATCAGGGTCTGGATCTCGTCGAGCAGGGGTTTCTGGGTCGCGAAGTCGGCAGCCTCGTCGACGGCTTCCAGCAATCGGTCCACCTCCGGATTGTCATACCCGCCGAAGTTGAAGGTCGGCTCGTCGGGAGGTGAGCTGTGCCAGATGCCCCACAGATCCACCTGGGTGGGTTCCACCCACCGGTTGACGAAGGCGTCGAAGTCGCCGCCCGCCATCGCCGCCTGTAGAGCCCCCCACTCGATGAATCGCGGTGTGACCTTGACACCGATTCGTGCCAGGTCGCGTTCGATCATCAACGCCACGTCCTGTCTGGTTTCGCTCTCCGAGGGCGCGAGCAGATCGAAGGTGAAATCCGCACCGTCGCGATCCAGTACGCCGTCGTTGTTGCTGTCCTTCCAACCGGCGTCGGCGAGGAGGCGGCGCGCCACGTCGGGGTCGAATGCCGTCGGCTCGAGCGCGCGGTTGAAGGCCCACATCGATGACAGCACCGGCCCCACTGAGGGGAGGGCGTAGCCGTCGTAGACGACCTCGATCAACGCGTTGCGGTCAACCGCCAACGCGAGAGCGCGCCGGACATTGGCCTCGGCGAAGACAGGGCGTTTGAGGTTCCAACAGACGTGGGTGTAGGAACGATCCGCGTAGACGGTCAGATCGATGTCGGGGGCCGCCTGAACCCGTGCAGCGTCGGCCGCGGTGACGCCGTTGACGAGGTCGACGGCTCCGGAGAGGAGCTGGTTGAGAAGAGGCGTTCTCGATGGTACGACCCGAAACACCAGGCGTTGGATCTTGGGGCGGCCGTTCTCGAAATAGCGGGGGTTGCGCTCGAGAACGATCTCCTGTTGCGGCGAGTGGGTGACGGGTTGAAACGGACCTGCCGAGAGCACCAGATCACTCCAGTCGGTGTTCTCCCACTCCTCGAACGGGATCCCGCTCCACGCGTGTGAGGGAGCGATTGGGCCGTCGTTGACATCCATAAGCTGGTAGGGGTAGCGGTGGGTGAAGCTGTAGCGGACGGTGTGGTCGTCAACCGCCTCGACGTTTGTGATGGTATCGGTGATGTCGCCCCACGCCCAGCCGAGCTCGTCGGAGGTCTGAACATGCCAGCTGAACACCAGATCCGCGGCCGTGACTGGCGTGCCATCGCTCCACACGGCATCCCGCCGCAGGTGAAATGTCAGTTCGAGCCCGTCCTCGGAGAACTCCCACGACTCGGCCAGCGACGGTGCGAAGGAGGGCGGGTGCTGCTGGTAGTCCGGCTGCTCAATGGCCAGTGAAGGGTAGATCAGGTTCAATATGGCGTCGTCATTGGCATCCTCGGCGAGATATGGGTTCCAGCTTCGCAGATCCGATCCGACACCTATGACGATGGCGTCGTCCGGCTGCTGCGAACTCGACGGAGCCGATGGCGAACAGGCTGCAAAGACGATCAGGAACGCAACGCCAGGCAGGATTCGGCATTTCATGGGCTTCATCGTAACAGCCGCTGGCCGGCCGTTAGAAAATTGAATGTTGAACGTTCAAACGATCCGGGTAAAATCACGACCTCGTGGGAGGCAGCATGGCGAAGCGCGCGTTGATTTCAGTTTCGGACAAAACCGGCCTCGACCGGCTGGGCCCAGCACTGTGTGAGCTCGGGTGGGAGATCATCTCCACCGGCGGGACCGCCAGGGCGCTCACGGCAGTCGGATGTGAAGTCGTCGAAGTGAGCGACTTCACCGGATTCCCGGAGATTCTCGATGGGCGGGTCAAAACCCTGCACCCGAAGATCTTTGCCGGCATCCTCGCGGCACCATCCGCCAACCACCAGTCGCAGTTGGCCGAGTTGGATATCCCGCCCGTCGATCTCGTGGTCGTCAACCTCTACCCATTTCGCGAGACCGTGGCCGCCGACGGTGTTGCCCTGGAGGAAGCCGTCGAGCAGATCGACATCGGTGGTCCGAGCCTCCTTCGCGCCGCGGCAAAGAATCACGCACGGGTGACGGTGGTCGTTGACCCCGCGGATTACCCGACGGTTCTCGAAGAGCTGAAAACTCCTGACGTGACCTTGGAGACCCGGCGTCGGCTTGCCCTCAAGGTCTACCGCCATACCGCCGCCTACGATGCGGCGATCGTCGCCAACCTGCCGCGGTTGATGGGCGAAGGAAAACGCGGAGCGGCCGCGCAGGTGGCAGAGGCGCTCTTGACTTCGGCCGAGATCGAGCTTCGTTACGGCGAGAACCCTCACCAGTGGGGTGTTCTGGCGCGTCTGGAACCGGCGTTCGGCCTCGCCGGTGCGAGACAGGTACAGGGCAAGGAGATGTCCTACAACAATATCGGCGATGCTACCGGTGCGTGGCGGCTTGTGTGGGACCTGCCCGTGGCCGGTGTCGCCGTGATCAAACACGCCAACTCTTGCGGCGTCGGTCTTGACGACAGCATGGTGGAGGCCTTTCTGAAAGCGCGGGCGACCGATCCGGTGTCGGCCTTTGGCGGCGTCATCGCCGCCAACCGGGAGGTGGACGGGGCGTTTGCCGAGGCTGTGGTCGAGCAGTTCGCCGAGGTGGTGATAGCGCCAGGATACGACGAGGCGGCGTTGGGGGTCTTTTCCAGGAAGAAGAACCTCAGGGTGCTCGAGGCCGGGCCGGCCGAGGGCGGCGGGCTTGTCGTTCGCGATGTCGACGGGGGCTTTCTGATCCAGGCGCGCGATTCGGGGTGGGATGACGAGACCCGCGATCAGTCCACCAAACGGGGGCCGGCCGATGGCGAGATGAGAGCGCTCGAGCTCGCCTGGAGAGTTGTCAAGCACGTCGGATCCAACGCCATCGTAGTGGGTGTGGAGGACCGGATTCTCGGTATCGGCGCCGGTCAGATGAGCCGTGTCGACGCCGCCAAGATCGCGGTCGCCAAAGCGCAGGAGATCGGCCACGACCTGGATGGCAGCGTCGCAGCTTCGGACGCGTTCTTTCCCTTTCCCGATGGGGTCGAGGCTCTCCACGCCGCCGGTGTGCGAGCTGTCATCCAGCCAGGCGGCTCGATCCGCGACAAGGATGTGATCGAGGCCTGTGATCGGCTCGGTGTCGCCATGGTGATGACCGGACGGCGGCATTTCAGGCATTAGGCGTTAAGAGAGTCCTTCCCGAGAGGAGCCACCTTCAGAATGTTGGCCAGCATCACGATACCGACGTGGGCATTCGTGTATCCAACAAGAGTGGAGATGGCACCTCCGCCGCACGCGGCTGCGTCGCGTTGAGCGGCGCGCTCCTCCCTCGCTTACCTGTCATTTCGACCGAGCGTAGCGAGTGGAGAAATCTCTTGTCGGCGACGCCCCTCCGGTGGACATGAACGATGCGCCGTTTTCGAATGTTTGAGTGAACCCGACTTTCAGAACGCGAATCCCGAGAGGAGCCACCTTTAGCATTGTTTGTCCGAGACACCCCATGGTTCTGCAAAAGATAGAGCCGTCAAACAATGCAAAAGATGGCACCTCCGCCGCACGCGGTCCCACCGGCCTTGAGCACTTGGGCGAGCGGCGAGCGTGGGGAGCAGACAGAAAATCCGAAATCCGAAATCCGAAATGAAGCGATGCGCAGTGGACCTCGGCATCGATTCGGGCTAGCATGGCGGCAGATTCTGTGATGGTGTTCGGAGGAGGAGAGATGGCGGGGTCGACCGAAAACGAGGTGGTACTGCGCTTCCGGGATGGCAACCTGACGCGGTGCTCCTTGACCAACGAGTTCACACCCCTCGATTTCGTCGTCGAGGCGGTGACCGACGAGGGCGAGTCCCTGAAGGTGAGCATTTCTGATCTCAAGGCGGTGTTTTTCCTCAAGAACCCCGGCCGACGCGAGGCCGAGATGCAACTCGGGTCGATGGTCGCCGAACCGCCCGCCGGCGCGCCGACGAGGGTTGAGTTCTTCGACGGAGAGATCATTCACGGCGTCGTGCAGGAGTATCGAATGGAAGACAGCGGCTTCTTCCTCTATCCGACATCGCCCGAGAACAACAACGAGAAGGTGTTTGTGGTCGCGCGGTCGATCAACACGCTCAGCCTTGAGGGTTGAACCTCCCATGAAATCACTCCGGATCGTGAGCGCGGCCATTGCCGTGGTGCTTTGCTGCGGCCAGGCAGGTGCCAGAGAAAACGGGATGAACGCGCTGACTGCGCTGGGAAGCGCTCTGCGCGGCGCCGACGCGTGGCGCGCGGACTACACCCAGGAATATATCGCTGCAGGCATGGGCGCCGGCGAGGTGGTTGCCGGTGTCGTCACGGTTGGCTGGCCTGACCGGGCGTTGTTTGTGACCGGCGACCCGGTCATCCTGACAATGGGTCTCGAGGGACGAAAGGTGCGGCTCGTCGACCTCGAAGTTCCGAGTTGCGACGAGCACGTACTCGGCGACGACGAGTGGTCGCGGGTCCCTCTTGCAGCGGTGCTCGATCCGGCCGGGGCCGTCGAGCACTTTGCGGTTCTCGACCGCGAACCCAATGGATTCACCCTGGTTCCGCGGGAGCCCGGGGGAGTCGACAGAGTCGAGGTGACTCTCGACGATAATTCACTGCCGCTCGAGGTGCTGATTGTCGATCCGCAGGGCGCCACCAACCGGCTGCAATTCACTCAGTGGACTGCGACCGACCCGCCGTCCGAGGGCCGCTGGTTGCCCTCGCCACCGTCAGGCCTCGAGTGCATCTCCGACTGAATTATTTTTTCGACGAATCTCCGTCCGCCGTAGTGAGCCGGTGAAGATGCGGCCTAGACGCCGCGGTCGAGGAGCAGTTCGCTAGCTCGTATCAGGGCGTCTCGCTCGGGGCCCTTTGGCAACGATTCGGTCTGCTGAACCGCCTTTGCGGAGAACTGGTCCGCTCGTAGCCTCACCTCTTCGAGGACTCCCGATGTGCGAACCATTTCGAGGATCCTCCCCTCGGAGATCGCGTCGAAACGGCCCGTCGCAGCAACTTCGGCCAGGCGGTCGCGGGTGTCGCGGTCGACCCGCTTCAAGAGCAAGATGATGGGCAGGGTGACGCGGCCTTCGCGAAGATCGGCCATCACCGGTTTCCCGAGGTCTGAGCTGGCGGCGGTAAAGTCCAACATGTCGTCGACCAACTGAAAGGAAACGCCGACGTTGCGCCCGAATTCGAGGAGTTTTTCCGTCAGGTGGAGGGTCGCGGGCTGGAAGAGCGCCGGTACGGCGCAGGCGGCCGCAAAGAGCTCAGCCGTCTTGCGCTGCGTGATATCCATGTAGGTCGACTCGTCGACATCGATACGACCGCGAACCCGGTCGGCGAGGATCTCCCCCTCGGTCATCCGCAGCGTCGCCGACGTGAGCACGCGCATGACGTCGACATCACCGAGTTCGAGGCATAGATCCATGGTGCGCGTGTAGAGCCAGTCGCCGACCAACACGGTGGTCTGGTTACCCCAGGTGTGATTTGCGGTTGGTTTCCCCCGGCGCAGATCGGAGCCGTCGATGATGTCGTCGTGAATCAGAGTTGCGGTGTGGATCATCTCGAGAACCGCCGCATAACGGATGTCGCGTTCGCCCTTGTATCCGAGCATCCGGCTCACCAGAAGCACCAGCGCGGGCCGCAAGCGTTTGCCGCCGCTGCCGAGAACGTAGGTGGCGACGTCCCGGACCACGGGTTGAGCGTGGGAGAACTCGTTAGTGAAGAACTGGTCAACGAGTTCGAGGCGGTCGAGGACCGGTCCGAACACCTGTTTGATCTGGCGAACTTGCCGGAGGGAGGTCACCGTCGCTTTCACCCGCGGAGGATAGCACGACAGGGAATTAGGAATTAGGAATTAGGAATTAGGAATTCTCGGACCTGCCCCGGAGACTCGAGATGTCCGTACGTCCCCGGTGGGTGGAGGTGCCCCGGTGGAGGTGCCATCTTCAATATTGTTGGATTCACGGGCATCCAGGTCGGCAAGATGATTCGGGCAAACGATGATGAAGGTGGTTCCTCTTGGTGAGAGTGCCGGGAAATGCAATTCGGAAGGACGTATCCGGTGTCATCCGGGTTTTTCTGGAGTTTTAGCTCCAGACCGCCAGCAAACGTCCGAGCGAAGCGCGTGCTCTTTCTGCGTGCGGATGTGGAGAATCCGTTCCACAAAGACTGATCACTTTTCGGTAGCAAAACACGGCTGAATGTTCATCTTCTCTGCAATGTTGTCGAAGATGACCCTTCATCAACCAGGCCTCGGTATGGTGTGGATCTACGCCGAGAATTCTATCGAGGAAGATCTCTGCAACGTCCCATCGCTCTTCAGACATCGCACGAGCGGCATGCGCTCTATAGACGCGAATATGCGAGTCATCACCGTTGTGATGAGGTCGTGATTGACGTCGGAAAAGGCCGAGTCCAGTTGCCATATTGAATTCCAGAATGGACTATTGAAAAATTTTTGTCAAGAAAACAAGACTCAAAATTGCAATTTATTTGTTTTTGTTTGCCATTTCAAACCATTTGATATTCGCGTCTCGGCTCGAGGAAAATATTTGTGCTTCGGATGGGACTTTTTCTTGCACGCTGAATTGTGGGATTTGAGCTGAGCTTTTGCGACCATCACGGCCGCGTCCAGCCGTGCGAAGGGGTCGGACGTCGGTCAGCTGAGAGCGTTTCGCGGGCCGCGGTATCATGGCGCCATGAGCCGGCCTTCTGAAGAACCGCAATTCGTTCACCTTCATCTCCACTCACACTATTCGTTGCTCGATGCGGCGATACAGATTCCGGACCTCGCGCAACAGGTTTCAGCCATGGGCATGCCGGCCGTGGCGATCACCGATCACGGCAATATTTTCGGTGCCTTCCAGTTCCACCGGGAGGCGCTGAAGGCGGGCATTCGTCCGGTCATCGGGTGCGAGGTTTACGTCGCCCCTGAGGATCACCGAGAACGGTCTCCTGTTCCGGGCCGGCGCAGACCTTACGATCACCTCGTTCTGCTGGCTGAAAACGACCGCGGTTACAAGAACCTGGTGCGGCTGGTCAGCGAAGGCTACCTCGAGGGCTTCTACCACAAACCGAGGATTTCAAAAGAACTCCTCGCGGAGCACAGCGATGGCCTGATCGGGCTGTCGGCCTGTTTGTCCGGAGAGGTGTCCCGCCTGCTGCTCAACCGCGATACCGATGGGGCCCTCGCGTGTGCCGAGGGCTACCGGGAGATCCTCGGGCCGGAGAACTTCTTCCTCGAGATCCAGGACCACGGCCTTGCGGATGAGGAATTTGTCCGCGAGGGCATGGTCGAACTGTCGAAAACCTCGGGTATCGACATCGTGGCGACCAACGACTGCCATTTCCACCGCAGAGAGGACACCTTCGCTCACAAGGTCCTGATCGGTATCGGGCTCAACCGCGAACTCGAGGAACTGCAGCGCGGTTACGCCTACAACGCCGAGTTCTATGTCAAGTCTCCAGCCGAGATGTATCAGCTGTTTTCTGAGTATCCGGGCGCGTGCGAACGAACCGTGGAGATTGCCTCGAGATGCCACGTCAGGTTCGAAACCGACACGCTCCATCTCCCCAAATACGAGGTGCCGGACGGTTCGAATCTCGAGGCTTTTCTTGCCGAGAAAGCACAGATGGGTCTCAAACTTCGGATGGAAAAGTCGGTCAACCGACGCCGCTCAGATGAAGCGTATCAGACGCGGTTGGAAGAAGAGCTCGACATCATCAGAAAGATGGGTTTTCCAGGATATTTCCTGGTGGTATGGGATTTCATTCGTCATGCCAAGGAGCGGGGAATTCCCGTGGGCCCGGGTCGCGGGTCGGCCGCAGGCTCGCTCGTCTCATACTCCCTTGGAATTACTGATATCGATCCGATGGAGTTCGACCTCCTTTTTGAGCGTTTCCTCAACCCCGAACGTATCTCGATGCCGGATATTGACATCGATTTCTGTCAACGGCGAAGAGACGAAGTCATCGACTATGTGCGACAGCTTTACGGCGAGGAATCGGTGTCGCAGATCGCGACATTCAACATTCTCAAGGCCAAGAGCGCTATTCGGGATGTGGGTCGGGTCATGGGGATGCCGTTTGGAGACGTGGACCGAATTGCCAAGCTGATTCCTGATGAGCTCAACATCACGATCGACCAGGCGCTGAAAGACACGCCTCAGCTGCGGGAGCTTGTCGAGGCCGACGACGACGTTGGACTGCTGGTGGAGACCGCGTCGAGGCTGGAGGGTCTGGCGCGCCACTGCGGCGTTCACGCGGCGGGAGTCGTGATCGCTCCCGAGCCTCTGGTGAATCTCATGCCGCTGATCCGAACCTCACACGGCGAGGTCAGCACCCAGTTCGACAAGGATGATGTCGAGGCCCTGGGCCTTTTGAAGATGGACTTCCTGGGGCTGCGCACCCTGACCGTGATCGACGACGCGGTGAAGTCGATTCGAGCCTCGGAGAATGCCGATCTCGACCTCAACGAGGTGCCTTTCGACGATGCGGCTGTGTACGACCTGTTTTCGTTGGGCGATACCGACGGCATCTTTCAGTTCGAATCATCGGGAATGAAGGACGTGCTGCGCAGAGTGCAGCCCCAGAGCTTCCTCGATATCGCGGCGCTCAATGCCCTGTACCGTCCCGGTCCCATGCAGTTCATCGACGACTACGCGGAACGCAAACAAGGCCGCAAGTCCATCACCTATATCTTTCCCGAGCTCGAGGAAATCCTCGGCGAGACTTACGGCATCATCGTTTATCAGGAGCAGGTGATGCGCATCGCGGTCGAGATCGCCGGCTTTTCGTTGGCAAAGGCCGACACGCTGCGCAAGGCGATGGGCAAAAAGAAGCAGGAAATCATCGACCGCGAGGGCGAGAACTTCATTTCGGGAGCGGCGTCAAAGGGCCACCCCAAGGACAAGGCGCGGCAATTGTGGAACCAGATCGTGCCGTTTGCGAAGTACGGTTTCAACAAGTCGCACTCGGTCGCCTATGCTCATGTCGCCTACATCACCGCGTACCTCAAGACCCACTATCCGGCCCACTTCATGGCGGCCATGCTGACCTCGGAGGTCAGCAACACCGACAAGCTGAGCCAGTATCTGGTGCGGAGCCGGCAGATGGGGATCGAGATTCTGCCGCCCGACATCAATGCGTCAATGCCGTTCTTTACGGTTGAGGAGGGCGGTATCCGGTTTGGGCTGGCGGCGATCAAGGGCGTCGGATTGGCGGCGGTGGAGCCCCTGCTGGCCGTCCGTGAGGCGGGTGGTGACTTTTCATCGCTTTCGAGCTGTCTGCGGTCCCTTCCCGCGAGGTCCCTCAATCAAAAGGCCCTCGAGTGTCTGGCAAAGGCGGGGTGTTTTGACACCTTCGGTCTGCCAAGAAAGGGCATCCTCGACAACCTCGAACAGCTCCTGGAGATGACCAGTCGCGAGCGCGAGCAGAGCGAGCTCGGACAGGGCTTCCTGTTTGACGACATGCCCTCGGAGAGCCTCGAGGACGAGCTTCAAAACGTCGAGAGGGCGGAACAGGCCGATCGCTTGACGTGGGAGCGCGAGGTGCTGGGCTTCTACCTCACCGGTCACCCGCTGAACGCCTTTCGCGAACAGCTCGAGCGCTATGCCGACGGTACGGTAGCGCAGCTCGGCGAGCTCTTTGCGGGCGGGACGGAGCACGCTACGGTCGGTGGCCTGGTGAGCGGGCTCAAGGTGATGTCGATCAAGAAGGAGGGCCGGAACCACGGGCGTCGTCTGGCGGTCTTCCGGCTCGAGGAGGCGGATGGCGCGGTCCGGGTGGTCGCTTTCCCCGATGTCTTCGAGGCGCACGAGCGCTTGTTGCAGGACGGCGCCGCCATCATGGTGGTGGCGAGCCTCAAGGGCGAGGGTGACCACGTCGAGCTGATGGCCGACGAAATCGTCTCGCTCGAGGGCATCGACTCGCGGAGGGCCGCGGCCCTCAGGGTGGTGCTCGATCTCGACCAGATGGATGAGGATCGCCTCGACGCGATTCGCGAGTACCTCCTCGAGCACCCGGGCGACATGCCGGTTCGCTTCGAGTTGCGGCGACGTGGGCACTTTTGGGCTCGGCTCGTCCCGCCCCCGGCGCTGACGGTTGGGCCCGGCACCGCCGCCCGCGAGGGTCTCAAAAAGCTGCTCGGTTCGGGGTGGTGCGAGTACGAGTTCGACACCAGGAGCCGCAACGGAAAGTCGGCGTCAGTGCCGCCTCCGCCCGTCGCCGAAGGCGACCCTGCGGAGATGGTGAACTGACGGCAAATTTTTAATTTTTAATTTTTAATTCTCAGCGCCGCTTCACCACGCCGTCTTCCAGTCCAGGTTCTCGTTGAGATGCGAGAATCCGCATTGGAATCGCGGGCTGCAAATTCCGAACAATTAAAAATTAAAAATTCAGAATTAAAAATTCTGTTCGTCGGGCGCCAGGCTTTTGTACTCCCCATCGAGCCACCTTGGAACATCCGTGGTGTACCAGCGCGAAAAGCGGCGGCCGGACGGGCCGCCTGCAAGCGCGGTGCGTGCGAGGTCCTTGCCGAGATCGGTGAGGAAGCGCCACGATGGCGTAAAGGTGGTCTGGCGGTCGTGGGAGTTGAAGATGCCGCCCTGGACCACGGTGGCCCGGTTGCCGGGGAGCTCGACCGGTCCGTAGTCGAAACCGAGAAACGAAGGAAGCGCACCGTCGAAAAAGATATTCCGCATGATGATCCGCTGTCGCCGTCCCCATGGAGTGATCGACAAGAAGTCGACCTCGGTCAGGTTTTCGGCGAGGACACGCCGGATCAACGCCTCTCGGCCTTCAGTACCGAACCAGATCGCTTCTCCGCCGAACACCGCGTCGTCAAACAGGTGGTAATAGTCAGCGACGATGGCGGTCTCGTTGATCAGGTATTCCCACACCGCCTCGCCGAAGAGCCCGAGCCCGAAGATCTCGTTCAGGAGGGCCTGATAGACGGTCTCGAACAGGGTCGCCCCACGCGACGCGGTGTCGTACCGGCAATCCCAACTTCCGAGCATGCGGCCCGCGAAAGTCTCGGGCAGGAGCGGGCGCAGAAGCTCCATATAGCGTTCCGCCTGCAGCGAGTAGAGATCGTTTTGAATTCGTGCCATATCTTCCAGCGTGCAGTCGTGACACCCATCGAGAAGGGCGCGAATGCGGTCAACCCGGTAGTTGCCCATGGGAAGGTTGATCGCGAGAGGGCCGCCGGGCGGGTTCAATTCGTTGTTGGCGGTCGCCAGGAATCCCTCTTTCGGGTTGAGCATGGTATGGAGACGATCAGCGGGAACCGTGCCGCGCCAGAGCATGTCCTCGTCCCACGCCGGCACCGGGTAGAGCCCGGAGTGCTGGCGGTCCGGGAGCAGCCCCGACTGCTGATAGCCGATATTTCCGTCGCGATCGGCGAGCAGCCAGTTCGCTGAGATTGCGACCTCGCGTACCACCCTCTGCCCCTCGGGCACCGTCTTTGCTCGCGCGAGCCGCACAAGCGCATCCAGCGAGGCGGCGGCACCGGTGGAGTGGGCGGACCACGCCCGCGTCAGGTAGAAGCCGTCCGCGAGGTCGGCGTCGCTGGACGGTGCCTCCAATATGCCGAGATCGTTCTCGCGGACGGTGATTTCGAGAGGGTCGCTGCCTTTGCGGAGGATGATTTCGGTGCGGACATCGAGAGGACGAAAGCCCTCTTTGCGGCGGCACGCCCCGCCGCGGCAGTCCTCGACGAAATAGTCCACCATGTCCATGAAACCGTAGGTGAAGCCATAGCTGAGGTGGCGGGTGCGACCCATGATGAGCCCGGGGACGCCGGGCATCGTGGCGCCCAACCGGTAATCCTCGGCGGTTTGCATCACGGATTCGTACCAGATAGCGGGCAGCCGATTGCACTCCAGGTGAGGGTCGTTGCACTGCAACGCCGTGCCGCTCGCCGTGCGCGTTCCCGACACGGCCCAGTTGTTGCTCGCCATAACGGTCGGCACAGCAGCCAGAAAACGGACCGACTCGCTCACCAACGGGCGGTCGCAGCGCAGCTTGCGGATGAGTTCGACCGTCGCGTCGTCGAGGCCGTCGAGGTGGGGCGAGCACAAGGCCTTGAGCTTTTCCAGCGAGACGCCGGCGCGGAGAGCCTGAATGAGAAAGTGCTCCATATCCTGCTGTGACTGCGCCAGACCGATATAGGACATCAGCTTGACGGTGAGCACGGTGTCAGCGGCGGTCCAGGGCTCGGGTTTGGAGCGGACGAGGGAAAGCTCGAAGGGCAGGTGGTGGTGGTCGAGGACGTGGTTGACGCCCTCGGCGTAGGCCTCGATGGCCACGCGCGCCTCGTCGGTGAGGGCACCCGCCTCGATCTGTGCGGCCCGCCCGAAACCCATCTCGCGCATGAAGACATCTATGGCGACGGTCTCGGGGCTGTTCTTGAGACATTCACTGAGACGACCCTGGCCGATCAGCCGGACCAGCACCATCTGCACCAGGCGATCGTGGGCGTGTGCGAGACCGAGTCCGCGGGCGAGCCCGGTGTCATCGTCGGCCCACACCCGGACGACGCCATCCGGGGTCCGGGCCAGCGCGACCTCGTGATCGGCAACCCGATGGTTGCGACGTCTGCCGTTGATGCGCATCCGACCCCCCTGTCCGACCCTGGAAAAGCAGGGTAGCAGTTCTGGCGCAGTATTCTGGAGGGGTGATGGATGAGTTGCTCGACGTCCTGAAGCACGCGATCGTCGACACGCTCCGCGGCGAGCGTTGGGGCGAAGCCCTGCCGATGCTCGAAGAGTGTTGTGAACGCTTCCCCGAGGACACGCGGTCGTGGCTCAACCGGGGCTATTGCCTGGTTCGGCTGGGCCGTTACCAGGAGGCGGTGGCGGCCTTCAACCGCTGTCTCGGGCTCGATCCCAACCTGGAAAAGGCCCGCAAATGGCGTGATCGCGTGGTGACCGAGCCGTTGCTCTTTCTCAAACCTCCATCGGCCGTCATCGGCCACGGATCGGAAATCATTCTTTCCGAACTTTCACGCCAAGTCGAACATGAGGCCGAGCTGGCCCTGGTGATCGGACGGCGGTGCCGGTCGATCGCTCCCGAGCGCGCCTGGCACTCCGTTCTGGGGGTGATCTGCGCCAACGACGTGACGGCCCGCGACCTCCAGCGTGCGGACGCGCAGTGGACCAGGGGCAAGGGTTTTGACACCTTTTGTCCCCTGGGGCCATGGATTGTGACCGGTCTCTCCGAAGATGAGGTTGGCGATCTCGGTGTGCGCTGCACCGTCAACGGTGAAACCCGCCAGCAGGCCCGAACTTCGCAGATGGTCTTCGCGCCGGCGTTTCTCATCTCCTACATCACCCAGGTGATGACGCTGGAGCCGGGTGACGTGATCCTCACCGGCACGCCCGCCGGTGTCGGTCCGTTGCACGCCGGGGATGAAGTGACTGTGGAAATCGAGGAGGTCGGTACGCTCACAAATCCCGTGATTGCGGGGGCGTAGGAGCTCCGTACGGTGGTTCGATAATTAGGAATTAGGAATTAGGAA
>RCNF010001993.1_pt1 | contig 14154 bp, 12 predicted proteins | sample 2041311 | NCBI WGS metagenome assembly RCNF01 (sample SAMN09708228, study PRJNA481090) | Marine sediment metagenome, whole genome shotgun sequencing project. | biome: marine sediment; feature: ocean; material: sediment; isolation source: Sewage treatment plant 2 marine sediment (STP2) ... | reverse complement strand
AGAGAGAAGGGTTGTGTGTAAAGAGGAAATCTCCCCCACATGTTGTGTGAAAGTACTATTCCTAACTACTTGATTTCATGTTGCAATTTCAAAATATCTTTCATCCAGTTGCGGATGAGTTGCATTTTGTTGCGCCTTTATGTCCAGCTCATCCACTTCGGATTTGAATTTGCCAGGAATCCAGTGCCCATACACATCGAACGTAATCGAGATGGAACTGTGCCCGAGCTGATAGCTGACGTCCCCGATGGAATGCCCTCTTAGAAGTCGGATCGTCGCGTAGGAATGCCGGAGATCATGGATTCGAATTTTTCGGATACCAGCCCGTTGGAGACACGTAAGCAGTGGAAAGGGCGATCGAAAAGTGCGGCGAGATACTGGTCGGCGAACCGTTCCGGAGTGAGCCCCACGAGTTCCATCAGCTCCTTCGCGCGGGCCCGGCGTTGTTTTCTGGGGCGGCCTTCAAGTCGGAGCACGACAGAAACATTCTCTTCGATGGTCAAGTGAGGAAACAGACCGATGCCCTGAAAGACATAGCCGATGGAGCGCCGGAGCGTGACCGGTTCGTGCCGCCTCACGTCCAGGCCTCCCACCCGGATGGTTCCCCGGGTGGTTTCGATCAGGCGGTTGATCATCTTCAGGGTTGTGGTTTTGCCGCAGCCCGAGGACCCGAGGAGGACCAGAAACTCCCCTTCTGCGACACGAAGGGTCAAATCCCGTACGGCCCAGCTTTGTCCGCCATCGAAAGACTTGGAGACCTCCTCGAGTTCGATCATGATAGGCGGCTTTCTTTCCAGCGGCTTTCTAGTGAAGGAAAACCCTGCCCACATTCTTTAGCGTGTGGTCGTCGCGCATGTAGTTGGGCTGGCTCCCGTTGCGCCGGATGGCATCAAACCCCTCCGGATCGTACGGATCGATCTCGAAGGAAGGACACTGTTCCGGCCCGGTCTCCTGACAGAGTTCGATATGTCTTTCCAGCTTCGATATGGAAAACGAAAGCAGCTCCTTCAGGAAGCCGAAGGCGTGTCGCATCTGGTGAAACCCGTATTTCTTCGTCATGGCGAACCCGTTTCGTCCGTCCTTCTCGGCCCTGTTTCCCGGGTGTTCCTCGCTGGTGGTGCACGCCGTCTGGATGGAAGGGATGCCCAATCTCGCATTAAGCTTTTCCTGGAGAAGGTTCGCCACGTTGTGGGAGACGAGGCCCATGTCCACGGCATAGTTCCTCTGGATGCTGGCGATGGAGGGCAGCCCTGCATGAACCACCGTGAGGCCCGGGTTCACGAGCTGCGCCAGGGTGATTCCGAACAGGCCTTCCGCATGGGTGAGGGTGAGGAGGCCGGACATGGAATAGGGGCCCGAGAGCCCGGCCATGGGCATGGTCGACACGTAGAGGGGCAGACCCTTTCGAACACAGGCGAGGAAGGGGTCGATCATGCTTTCGATCACGCAGAGGGGGCTGTTGATAATGGAGAACTGGATGGTGAGGTTGCCCCGCTTCTCGTGCACCTCCCGTGCCCGCTCAATACCCGCGTCTGTCAAGGCAGCGACGTAGAGCGGCTTCCGGCAGTTTTCCACCAGGGTGTCGATCACCTGAACCTCTTGTTTCCGGATCAGCACCCCCCGCGCCATGAACTGCACAGACTCTGCCTGGTCCACAATCCTTGCGATCCTGGCCAGGTGCGCCAACGTGGGCTCCAAGAGCTCCCCCGTATCATCGTCGTAGACAAAGGGGGCCGTACCTCCTACGCCGAAGGCGTTTTCGGGGATCCAGTACTGATCCCGTTTCGGCGTTGTACCGAGGGCTTGTTCCACGAGCGAGGGAAGGACGTGAATGTGTCCTGTCGTCTCGTCGTAGCCGGCCAGGCCCGTTTCTTCAAAAATCCTTATAATTTCCTGAGACGAAGTCTTGACGCCCACCTCTTCCAGGACCCGCAGTGCATCGCAGTGGATCTTCTCGAGCAGACCGTTTCCTATAAAATCCATTGTTCCTTCTCTTCCTCTTGGTGGTTCAGCTCCACGGAAAGGGGCTGTTGGATGCCGGCAGAAGGTCTCCTGTCTGATAACGTGTAAACCGGAAGGGATTCAACAGCGTCTGATCCTCCCCCAGGATCTCCTTGGCCACGAGCTTCCCCACACCGATCATTTTGTACCCGTGGCTCGAGTCGGCGATCATGTAACAATTCTGCTTCATCGTGTCGAAAATCGGGAAGTTGTCGGGACTGAAGGCCCCCAAACCGCCCGACGGTTCGTTTCGGTATCTGGTGTGCTTGTCCTCGTACCTTTTCTGGCAGTGGGCCAGGGCAGAGGTCCACATGTGCGCGAAATCCGGGCCGGAAACGAATTCCGGGGAGTCGATCCCGTAGGGATCCACGTCCACCTCTTCCTTGTCCACGAGATAGGGGGTGGTGCCTCCCTGTATGCCCCGGAAGTGGTCGTCCGGTTTGTAGTAGATCCCCCACATTTCATCCGTAATCAGAGACCGGTCCTCGCTGGAATAGAGCGGCGCTTCGGTATCCACGTGGATGACGGGCGGCATCTCGCCCCGGTTGTCTCGTCCGTACTCGGACCTCACGCCCAGGGTCCCCTCCTGAAGGCACCAGTAGGTCCACATCTTGACGTCGTCGTGCACGTCACCCTCCGCCCCCCGGACCTCGATCCTGTTTGGGAGATCGAGCATCTCCCAGAAGCGGTTGATCCACGGCCCGACGCCGAGCACTACGTAATCCGCGTCCACATAGCCCTTGGTGGTTTCCACGCCCCTGACCGAACCGTTGTCGGTTCTAAAGCCGGCGACCTCCACGCCCGTCAAGATCCGAACGCCCTCCGCCTCCGCCTTGTCGGCCAGACGGTAAAGGGCCCGGGTGTTGTGCGCGTAACCGCCCCGTTTTTCGTGGAGGATGGAGGTCACATCCTGTGCCTGCCAGTCCTCGAACACGTTCTTCTTCATGTAGTTGATGCAGTCTTTTTCCCCTTCGATGAATTCGGACTCGTAGCCGATGTCTTTCTGGCGGCTGTAGATTTCCGCCACGTCTTCATCCATGCTTTCAGGGGAGATCTGCATGTAACCCACAGGCAGATAACCGTACCCCTCCGCATCCTCTTCCCAGATATCCACGCTGTGCGAAATGAGTTCCTGCATGGCGGGCTGGTAGTAGTTGTTGCGGATGATCCCGCAGGCAATTCCAGAGGCTCCTGCACCCACCGCGGTCTTGTCGAGCACGATGATATCTTCTCCCGACCCTTCAGCTCGAGTGCCAGGTGGTAGGCCGTGCTCAATCCGTGGATGCCGGCCCCGACGATGACGTAGTCGGATTTTGTCGGAAAGCTCATCTTACAACCTCCTGTCTGGTCGAAATGTGTGCGTATGGTGCCCCATAGTTCAGCGTTCGCATGTCTATTTGAACGGATCCCAGCGCACCGTCTGCTTCTCGTAGGCGGGGGGGAAGAGTTGCAGGAACTCGTCGTAATAGTAGAGTTCCTTGAAGCTGGCGAAGGGAAGGCCATAGACGGCTCGTGGTCTTTCCTTGATTTCTTCTGGATCCACGATCTTGCCGATGAGTTGATCCATCACGTTGTCCGTTCCCACACCCATGGCAAACCGGAGCTTCTCACGATTGGCGATCCTTTCGGGGAGCATGTCACGGAAGGCCTCACGCAGAATGTACTTCTCGATTTGCTTCTCTCCGCAGATCTTCCATTTCATAGGTATCTTTTGGCTGAAGGCCACAACCTTTGAGTCCAGATACGGCGTCTGATACGCCACACCACTTGCCATCCATGCCCGGTCCAAACGTCTGAGCGCGGTGTTGTACGATATGTCGATCAACCGCTGGGCCAGCTCCTCCCTGTGCGCATCATCCTTCACCTTCGGGCTCTTGAGCACCATGCGGTATCCGCCGAAGAGCTCGTCGGCGCCTTCTCCCACCAGGATGGCGTCCGTGTGTTCCTTTGCCATCCTCGAGACATAGTAGTTGGAAATGATCCCGGAGATGCAGTCCTCGTCGAAACTCTCCAGATGCCAGACGGCCTTGGGGATGAAGTCCATGATGTCTTCATCGGTAATCCGATAGATGTGGGGCTCGATACCCAGGAATTCGGCCATGAACTTTGCGTTTTCCAGGTCCGGGCCGGGTGCACTGTCGATGGTTGCGGTGAACAGATCGAGATTGGGGTTGAACTCCTTTGCGATGGTGGCCACGATCGAGCTGTCGAGCCCGCCGCTCAGGGAGACCCCCCCAACGCCCTTCATGCGTTTCCTCACCGCGTCGATCACCAGTTCTCTCAGGATTCTAGCGGTCCCTTGGAGGTCCTCGATATCAGGAACGTCGGGGACGAAGGGTTCATAGCTCTTCAGCCCCTCCTTCGTGCTGAACAGGTGTCCCGGCGGGAGCTCCTTAACATCGAACCGAATGTGATCCACGAGTCCCTTCATCTCCGTGCTGAAGAACATGGAGCCGTTTTCCCTACCGTAGAAGAGCGGCCTGGCACCCACCTGATCCCGCGCCAGTACAACCTCGTCTTCGTCCACAACGGCACAGGCGTAGCTCCCGTCGAGCTGGGAGAAGCAACGTTTTCCGTATTTCTCATAGTATGCCTTGAACAGTTCCACGTCTGTCTGCCCCGGGGACCTTTCGTTGTAGAGTTCTCCATCAAAGAGGATGTAGGGAGGCCTCTCGATAGCGGTACAGTGCGTCCTTTCCGGGGTGAGGTTGATCTCGTTGGCACCCAGAGCCCCTCGCCCATCCCGCAGGGTGCAGACAACCGTGTTGTCCGGGCCCCTGTGATGCATCCGTTCAAGCATTTCCGCCAACTGCCTCGTGTCCCCGTTCGTGTGGTGTCCGTTCAGCGACAGAATTCCGGCGATGCTCGCCATTTCCTTTTCCCCCTGTTTTCGTTTGTTTGGTTAGTCTATTTGCCCATCTACCGAATTCACGCGTATCTGCGTTTGTCTTTCAGGTGACGAAGACCTTTCCTAAGTTAGCGGTGGTCAGCGAATCCTCCATGTACATGCGCAGACCGAATTTCTGGATCGACTCCATGCCCCTTTCGTCGTATGCCACAGACTCGACCTCGGGCGCCTCTTCCGCGGTAACCTCTTCCGCGATCCGGCTGGCCTTTTCCAGCTTCTCAAACGAAAAATCGATCAGGTAACGAAGGAAGGAAAAGGGATGCCGCATCATGTGGAACCCGTACTTCCTGCACAGGGCCTGCCCCATCCTTGAATCTGCGAAGGCCTTGTCCGTGGGATGCTCTTCATGCGTGGTGCCGGCGCTCTGAAAGGTGGGCAGGTCCAGCATGAGATTCAGATGGGTCATGAGTATGTTCAGGTAGTTGTGGCTGATCAGACCGTAGTTGGGGTTGTACTCGATTCTCGGGTCCGCGATCGTGGGGAATCCGGCGTGAACGCAGGTGACGCCCGGACGGATCAGCTGCGCTGCGCAGATACCGAAAAGCACCTCGGCGTGGGTCATGGCCAGCACCCCGCTGTAGCAATAGGGGGCGCTGATGCCGGCCATGGGCATGGCAGAAACGAAAACCGGCAGGCCGGCTTTCACCACCTTGAAAAAGTGTTCTGAGAAATTCTCGTTTACCTGGAGGGGCGGCCGCGTTACGCAGAACACGATCATCACGTTCTTTCGCTTCTCATGGATCTCCACGGCCCTTGCAAGGGAGGCGTCCGAGGTGACGGCAAAGTAGAGAGGCTTGCTGCAGAGGTCGTCCATGATGTTCATCTGCTGGACTTCATCCTTGAGCTTTACTCCGCGGCCCATACCGGAAACCATCGGGCTCTGTTCCGCGATGCGGGCGATCCGCTCGACGTGTCCGCGATTGGGCAACAGGCCGCCTTTTCTGGCGTCGTCGTCATACACGTAGGGGGCCGTGCCGCCGATGAAGAAACTGCTCATGGGCACAAAGAAATCACTCAGGCCCGGAACGGTGCCGAGGCATTGCTCCACGAGCTCGGACATCAAGTAAATGCGGTCCTCGAAGACCACGGCCGACCCCTGGTTCTCCGCATTCTTGAACACCTCGAGAATCTCCGGTTGCTTGCAGCCCACACCAAGGTTCTCCAGAATCCACAGAGCGTCCTGATGAACCTGCAGGAGCATCTCTACAACCTCTTTTCCGAGTAGGGCTTTTGATTCTTCTACTTGTTCGTGGTTCACGTGATTCTCCTTGATCATCCTTTTGCAACGTTCGGGGACGTCCCGATAGTGCAGGCGCCGCCGGAAAAGGACTCATAAGACGTCAAGCTCGGTCTCCACGTCCAGTTCCTGCGCGTCGATCATTTCAGCCAGTTTCGTCAAACTCTGAATAATGTTCTCTCTTTCCGTCTGCTCGAGCTTTCTCATTCCTTTTATAATCTTCACCTGAATCGGCGGCGGGGCGTTTTCGGCAAGTACCCGGCCCGCCTCTGTGAGTTCCACCCGAATGATGCGACGATCCGGATCATCCCTGAGACGGGAGACCAGCCCCTTCTTCTCCAGCCGATCGATCACGCCGGTCATGGTGCTGGCGTTCACCATGACCTGCCTGGCGATTTGTGAAGGGGGCATGGTCCCGTCGTGTAACAGGACCCTGAGGGTAGCAAGCTGGGGGGCGCTCACATTGTATTTCTTGTTCAATTCCTTGCTGTAGAGGGCACCGGCCTGCATGAGCTTTCGGATCAGATAGACGATTTCACGAATGGGATCATGCGGCGTTTCCATGGATTTCACCTCAGATCGGAGTGTTAAGGTCCACTGGAACAAAACACCTCACGCTTGGAGCGCATTTCAAATGTCCGGGCTACACCCACAGGGTCCGGTGAGGCGAAGAACAATACTATTCGAGCAAAGCATTTGCACTGAAGTAATTTGAGTAGAAATGATTCTAGCACGAACAAGTGGCCCTGTCAAGGAGTTCATAGCATTCGTAACATCTTGTTTTTATGTATTTTTATGATATTGGAGGAAATTCAGGAAGGGCGCTATGTCGTTCCACCTTCATTCTACAATTGCAGGTTTCACCGAGCACGTTCGGTTAATTTCAAGTTTATATTTCTATCCGTAGGAAGTGGACCGCTGAAAACCTCAACATTGCAGTTCCAAACATGCAGTGCGAGGCAGCCCCCGACAGTTTGCAGATATTGCCATGACATTGATCGCACCAAGTGCTTAGGGCGGGTTTGCTATTTCTCTTATCTATGCGGCTATCAGAGCACCAGCAAGAACCGACGATGTCACATCGAAATATTGAAGGTCCGTGATGAAGGAGTGATCGGGTCTTTTTTTTTAGCGCTGCGTGGCAAATCGGACGCCCATTTCATAGGCTTTTTGGAGATCTTGGGGAAACACTTCCTGACGCCGTTTCTTTTTCATGTCACCGTCAAAAAGGTCCGCGACAACCTTGGAATAATCTTTGAATTGATACGTGTCATAGCTCATGATCGATTCTGCATGGCCGAAAATCTTCTTCATGTAACCTTCGTTGTTAGTGAATATCCATTCATAGCCAACGGCTTGTGCCCATTCTTCGGGGGCATTCATCGTGTAGACTAGACCGGCACGAATCGTCCGTGGGAAACGGATTTGATCCGTATAGGTACCGTTGAGCTATGACTTTCATAGATCAGTGTCCGTGGATGGAGTGTTTCATCTTCTCCCTGAGCTTGTGCCGAAGGCTGGCGGCAATTTCTTCTGCAAGGGCATGCTTGTCCGGTTTTGATTCGAGGCCCTTGACGAGTACCTCCATGCTCATCCTGACTTCGTCGTTTGGGCCGGGCAGGGCCACGATGAGTGCATCTTCCACTTGTCCCACACCGATTCTGACCCCGTCCTTGGTGTGCCGACCTTTTCCCTTTTCAAATGTGCAGATGTAGGGCGTGGCGGCCGTCGGGTCCAGGCTGAGGACGGCCTCGACGGTATGGTCCTTGTCCTCGGCGCCCACGCCCCCCGTGGTGATGATCAGCGCGTAGCCGTCATCGTAGACAGCCTGCCTCAGGTTGCCGGCGATGAGCACCTTGTCGTCCTTGAGGGTAGGGCCTCGTTTCACGACGTAGCCCTCGGCTTCGAGTGTTTCCGCGATGGCAGGGGTGTTGGTGTCCTTGATCTGGCCGGTTGCGACCTCGTGCCCGGTGGAGAAGACGATGGCCCTTTTGGACAGATTCAGCCGGATTTCCTCGACCATCCTTTCGGAACGCCCCAGTGCTTCTGTGGCTTCGTCTCTGTCAAAGGCGATCCATCCGAGCATGCCGTTCGAGTGAATCGATGTCTCCTCGGTGATGTTCACGCCCGGCAGCCTGCCCAGGCTCTTCAGAAGTTCGTCCTGTTTGCCCACCACAAGGTGGGGATCCACCGTCTGCCTCAGGATGTCGAGGGTTACGTGGTGGTCCTGGACGTCCGTGACCAGCACTTCGCCGTGCTCCATCCCGAGCGTGTCGGCCACGGTGGAGGCGATCTCGTTCAGGTTGGCGTCCCGGAGCGAAATCCGCTCGATCCAAAGTTCGGTCTTTTCCAGGAGATTCGACAGGTGGCTACTCATCGTTCATCCCTTCTGGTGTCGTCCGCGAGGGCTCAAGCGACCTTGACCATCCGCTTGCCCAGGTTCTCTCCGTTGAGGAGGCCGATCAGTGCCTGGGGGGTGTTCTCCAGGCCTTCGAGGATATCCTCCCGGACCTTGATCTTGCCCGTGGCGACCCATTCGGCAAGGTCCTGAAAGGCCTTGGTGAACCGCTCCAGGAAGTCGGAAACGATGAACCCGCGCATGGTGATCCGGTTGACCACCAGCAGGCCGGGAATACCTCGAGGGCCTTTGGTGGGAAGTTCGCCATCATAGCCGGACACCGCGCCACAGCATATGATGCGGCCGTTCGTGTTGGTTTGAAACAGGACCGCCTCGAGGATCTCCCCACCCACATTGTCGAAATAGATGTCGATTTTGTCAGGACAGGCCTTTTGCAGGGCTTCGTGAATGTTTTCGGTCTTGTAGTTGATTGCGACATCAAAGCCGAGTTCGCCGGTGAGCCAGGCGCATTTCTCGTCCGATCCGGTGATGCCGACGACTCGGCATCCCTTGACCTTGCCGATCTGTCCCGCGACAGAGCCCACAGCGCCGGCCGCGGCCGAGATCACGAGGGTTTCGCCGGACTTGGGCGCGCCGATCTCGGTGAGGCCGAAATAGGCGGTCAGCCCGGTGATGCCGTACACGCTCAACAGGTGCGTGACCGGTTCCAGGCCCGGGAGCCTGTTGAGTTCCCCGGCGGGTCGGGCGGCATACTCCTGCCAGCCGCAATCGCCGAAGACGAGGTCGCCCTTCTTCAGCTTGGTGTCCCCTGGGTCGACCACTTCGCCGAGCGAATAGCCGGCCATGATGTCCCCGGCCTTGACCGCGGCACGGTAGGTCGTGCCCTGCATCCAGGCCCGGTTGGCAGCGTCGATCGAGATGTACCGCACCTTGACCAGGACCTCGCCCGTGCCCGGCTTGGGCACGTCGCTTTCCCTGAGCTGGAAGTGCTCCGGGCCGAGTTTCCCCTTCGGGATCTCCTTCAGGATGAGTTGTCTGTTTTTGGTCCCACTCATCGGTAATCCTCCCTTGCTTCGATTACCTCCAGGCGCATGTCCAGGAGGGGTGCGTCCACGATCTGCCGCCCGATATCCAGGATGTCCACGTCCATGCCTCTCAGTTCGTCCACGTCCTCCAGTCGAATGCTTCCGCTGAAGGCGATGCTGACCCTGTTTCTTTGGTCCAGGCGGACGAGTTCGCGGACGACACGGTCCACGTCTTCCGTGTTTCCCGTGTCAATGTGCAGGATGTCCGCACCGAACTCCACGGCCTCGCAGGCCTCTTCCACAACACTCTTGTGCCTGCCCTTGAGCTGTGCCACCTTCCTGCGGTCCGTCATGGTGCTCACGGCCTGTAGGGCCTTTCCTATGCCTCCGAGTATTCGGATGTAGTTCTTGTCCAGGTACACAAAGGGATCCCGGCTCATCCGGATCAGGGCCCCGCCCACGCCCACGGCCCTCCGTATGGACTCCTTCTGGGAGAGGGGCATTTTTTTCCAGGCCCCGCACACGATCTCGGGCCGTCCGTCGGCTCGCGTCACGAAGGCCCGGGCCGCCGTGGCGATGCCCGAGGGTTTGGCCATGAGCCCGATCAGCACATCCTCGGCCGACACGACCTGCTTGGGCGAGCCGGAGAACCTTGCGATTTCGTCTCCCGGACCAACCTCGGAGCCTTCCGGCAGGATTCCCAGCAGGGTCAATCCCATTCTCTTTGATTCATCTGCGGCCCGATTCGTCTCAGCAAGGATCCCTTTGTCGTCGGCGAGGATGACGCCCGTGACCTTCGTGCCGTCCACGGTGCGGAAGATTTCGTCCCGAAGGTCGGGTTCTGTGGTTCCTGTGATTCGGGGTTTTTTCACGGTTTTCCTTTTTTCCTTATACCCTCTCCCTTGGTCCCTGCTGTTATGCCTCTTCCGGGTCGATGCCTCTTTGCTTGAGCCACATGGGGAGAAGTTCCTCGTCGACCCTGCGGCTCACTGCGGGTGCCCTCCGGACCAGGTCTTCCGCCATGGAGGGGCTGGCCGTGATGTTGCCGAAGCTTCCGTCGAAGGCGATCACCTTGTCGGTTCCGGCCACCTTGCCCGCGAATTCCATGGCCGTCTCCAGGGAGTCGGCGATCACCGCGTGATTCATGAACTCCGGGTTGGTGGAGTCCAGGTTGAGCATGTCCGCCTGGTCCCGTCCCACGACGACGGTGGGTACGTGACGCGGCACGTCCGATATGGGAAGCCCGGGCCAGGCCTGGTTGATCACTACCGCTTTGATGGCCGGGTTGATGTTCATGATTCGGTCAAAGGTCTTCATCTCCCCGCTGAAGTACTTCGCCACCATGTCGTGAAGGCCGTAGGCCGAGGGAACGGTCAGGTCAAAGGCATCGTACTTCCCGTTTTCCAGGCACCCGAAGGCGATGCCGCCGGAGTGAATGTAGTATCCCCACCTGCCCGCATCCCAGACGGCGAGGCACTCGTCGATTTCGGCGACGAGCCTCAGGACCTTCCCGTAGTCCCGGAGGAGTTCTCTGGATATGCGCCGGTCCAACCGGTACATGTCGTTGTCCGCGTCCGTGCCGATGATCCCGTCCGGTGTGCTCCTCAAGATGCAGGAGAAGGCAAACTTGTCCTGCACCAGGGGCGAGTCAAAGATCGCCTTTTGCAGGAAATTGGCGGCGCGATTCGAAAATGTCCCGTGAAAGGCCGCCCTCGTTTCATACCTGGCGTAGTTCATGGCGAACGCCTTCAGGCATCGGTTCATCATCCGGTGGAAATACAGGTCTCTTGGTTCGTCGTGAGGGGCATGGATGATCCAGTCCGCGTCGTAGATGCTTGCCAGTCCGTACAGGGTGCCGATCTCCGTTTCGATCGGGAGCGGCTTGTCAAAGGGGTGGGTGGTTGTCACTTTGCCGTTCAGGTAATCCTTGAGGCCGAAGTAGTCCACCACCTCGTCCGCCTCCCTGACCCCCACTCCGGAGGCGACCCGATAGCGGATGTTCTCGCACCCGGTCTTCTCCCGGACCATGTCCCCGAGCGCCTTCAGCATCTCGCGATAGTGAAGGCCTTCCAGGATGTAGAAACCGTGCTCCGAGCAGAGGATGTTGACCGTGTCCTCCGGGCGGATCCTTTCCATGTTCACGGCGGCCAGCGCATCCCGGGTCGCCTGGCAGGTCTCCTCCACGCCTTCCCCCTGGCGGTATCCCTTCTGTATCTCGGGAAACAGTTCGGTCACACCGACGGACACCATGCCCGGCAGGTCGGCCGGACGGCATGTCCTGGGAGTGGGACCGTACATGGACGGCATGACTTCCGGCGGCTGAACGGCTGGTTGTACCATGGCTCTCTCCGTGTGTTTCTATTCGTAGACTAGGTGAGACTATCGAAGTGGTACGCAGGATACTTCTTGGCGATCTCCTCAGAAATGTCGTGGGAGGTGAGCGGCAGACTGTTCCAGCGGGGATCTTTCGGCATTTGCACGCCCGCACAGGCAAAGAGCTTGAAGATCACGGCCATGCAGTAGATCCCGCACCCGGAGCCGGCCCCGGTCCCGACGACCACGTCTTCGGGTGATTTCGCGCCGTCGATGATGGAGGCCGCGATCTCGCCGACCGTTGTTCCGGTGCACGCGCAGAGCGGCAGGTCCGGCAGCAGACCCGCCTGGGCGCACAGGGCCTGTATCTTTTCCGGATCGACGGATTCCATGTCGAAGGCGATCGTTAGCGGTTGGATGCGGCGAACCATCTCGACGGCATCTTCCCGGCAGACCTCGCTGCATTTCCCGCACGCCACACAGCGGTCCTGTTGCACCACGGCGATCTTGTCGACCACCTTGATGGCGCCGCTGGGGCAGAGCTTTTCACACCGTTTGTCCCCGTTGCATTTCTCCGGGTCCACTCTGGACATAAACCGAACGATTTTCATCGACTCCTCCCAATGTCAGAAGCCTTTCCAGCCTAGCCCCCGAACAGCTTCATCACCAGTGGATCCGGCTTGGTCCTGGAAATCACGTTGCCAAAGGCCTCCATAAATTCGGCATCCAGCCTGGCTATTTCCTCCTCGGGTCGTCGGACCATCCGAATCGACTTCTCTTCACATCCAGCCGCACACACCCCGCACCCGATACATTTGTCCTGATCAACCACGGCGGTTGTTTCGATTTCAATGGCGCCCACCGGACATGCTTCGACGCATGTTCCGCAGGACGTACAAGTCTCAGTGGCGTCAACGGCGTGAAAGTGGTTCTTGGAATACGTGTGCGTCTTACCCATCTTCATTGCGTACAAGTTGACACACGCGTGCTTGCAGCAATTGCACAAAATCACACCGGGTAAGCCCGTGTGGACCTGGCCCGCTTCCGCACATGCTTCCAGAATCTCAATGGTTTCATTCAGGGTGATGTGACGCGCGTGCCCCTGTTCCACGGCCCAACGTGCCATTTCACCAAGAGCCATGCAGCAGTCATTGATGCAGTCGCAGGCCTCGCCATGATCGCCGTGTTGCTCGATGAGTCGGCAGGGACACGCGGACACGGCTGCATAGTCGGTTGTACGTCTGATCTCGTCATAGAGATTCTCGTCCGGTTTAGCGTCCGATGGAAGAGCGCTGACGATGCACCACGCCCTGTTATGCTGTCCCAGCTCGGATACTGCCTCATTGATATATATGGGCCTGAACTTGTCCCAGAGTCCTATGAGTTCCTTCTTGAAGGGAGTGCTCATGTCTCCCCACCCGGATGTCTCTGCAAGGCCCGGCACTTCCAGTAACGTGAGCAATTCGGCCAGCGCCTTGTTGAAGGTTTCGTACTTGTCCGGGTTGTTCAGGTAGTCGCGTGCGTATTGATCCTCTGCCCGTGTCATGGCAGAGCGGACCAGGTCCGACCAGTCCGCCGCAGCGCTTTGTTCTTGCACAAGAGGTGCGAGCCATTGGTCACGATGCTCAGCAATGAATGCTTGTCCGGCCAATGTTGCAGCTTTCCTGTTCACCTTTGACCGGGCGTCAGCGAGTGCATTGTGTAACTGCTCCATCCTGTCGCGAGGTAGGGACACTCGTTGCCCGGGTGTATTGCGGCGTACGAACGGCAACAGAATGACCGGCGGTACCGGCGTATCGAACTGCTGGGTGTAGCGTGAATCAAAGGCCTGCAGTACGGCCTTTTCGTCCTGCGGGTCAAGCTTGTTGATGCACACCAGCAAGCGTTGCTGTAACGGATGAATCAGTTGCAGCATGTCCCACACGCTCTTGTCGCCATACTTGTCCTTGCTGACCATGAGCACGACGATGTCGGCAATGGCCACCGTATTCATGACGGCACGCTTGTAGGTGCCGGCATCAATGGAGTCAAAGTCGGGGGTGTCCCAGACCACGGCAGGGTTCAACAAGGCCGCCGCACCCGGCGCTACCGATTCCAGCACATAGGTGTTCAGATCGGAGACGCTCAGGCTGGCAGCCGGTACTCGTTGCAATGGCTCCATCATGGAGGTCAACTGCTGGAGCTGTTCCTCATTGTAGCCGCTGGCATAGCCCTGGGCATGTACCGTGAAACCGGCCAGTGCACTGATGGCGGCCGCCTGCGTATCCAGCAGCAAGTTGACCAGCGTACTCTTGCCGGACTGCGTCGGACC
>RCNF010001142.1_pt1 | contig 14155 bp, 11 predicted proteins | sample 2041311 | NCBI WGS metagenome assembly RCNF01 (sample SAMN09708228, study PRJNA481090) | Marine sediment metagenome, whole genome shotgun sequencing project. | biome: marine sediment; feature: ocean; material: sediment; isolation source: Sewage treatment plant 2 marine sediment (STP2) ... | reverse complement strand
AAGAAGAGGTCGATCTGGAACGACGCGATCATCTCGTGGTTCGACAAGCATCTCAAGGAAGAGCCCGAGTGGTGGGATTCGCAGTACCCGCCTATCGATGAAGTGGAGGACCCGGGAGAGATGGAAGCGACGATGATCGAGATCGAGGATCGTGGCCCTGTCCTGTTCGGGAACGTTACGAGGTCGTATATCACAACGCACATCAACGACTGGGACAGGGACTACTTCGAGTACGAGCCCGGAGCTGAGGTTGTCGGGAAACTCGAGGACACGCTGCTGGATGTTGAGATCAAGATCGTCCTCGGCACCTGGTGCCACGACTCGCGCCGCGAGGTCCCCCGACTCTGGAAGATCCTCGAGCAGGCGGGATATCCTGTTGACGATGTCGAGATGATGGCTGTCGGGAGCTCGAGATTCACCACGAAGATGGGTATCGAACAGAAGCTTCTCGACTGGTCAGACGCGGTGAAGGCATATTACGAGGCCGAAAGGGTCGCGACGTTCATATTCTATCGCAACGGCGAAGAACTGGGACGGATCGAGGAGACTCCCGAGGGCGCTCTCGAGGAGGATATCCTGAAGATCACCGAAAAGTAATCTGCGTCTGATTTAAAGAACAGCAAGGAAAGCGGAGGGCCGATGCCCTCCGCTTTGTTATCTATATGTCAATACAGCAGAGCCTCAACTAGAACTTGCCCGTATACTTCCAGAAGAGATGATCGCCGAGGTCCCAGTAGGCTTTCGTGGCCCTGTCAGCGAACTCCCCGGTGTAGCCCGTGAGATATTTCTGCGCTTTCTTCGGAGACTTCGCGTAGAGCGAGGCGGCTTTCTTCTCCACCTCCGCCTGTTTCGCAAAAGCCTCCTCCTCGAATCCGGTCCTGACCGAATCGACATCCACTCTCATGTACCCCCACTTCTGCGCGGAGAGATCGGACACCCGGTTGAACGCCCACCACGCGCAATCGCGGTCGAAAGCGGGGCGCCCGCAGAGTTTCCATGAATCGGGAATATCCTTGATTCCGCAGTAGACGGGCACGAATGCCGTCTGGGCCGGATTGTCCCACCCGAACCAGACGAGCCCTCCGACCGGGTCGGGAAGTGATGAGCGCGACTGCGTGATCGTGATATATGTGCAGTAATATCTCGCGATGCACCTCTCACCCATCCTGTTCCAGCTGCCGTTGATCTTGAACAGAGGCATCATGTCGTAGTGCATGAAGGGGTTAGCGTAAGGGCTCTTCTCGAATTTCCCGGGGTCGGTCTCGACATACATGAATTTGGTCATGTCGAATTCTGTCCCCTCGAATGTGTCACGGAATATCTCCATGATCTGCGCGATCGTCACAAGTGTGTCGGGCTTTACCGAGAAGGGGTAATCCTTGTCGTTCGGATCGAGCTCGAGCGAGGGAGCGAGCAGGTCGAAGACCCGCCACTCGCGGCGTCTAGCAGCCATGCTGTTGCGCCCGCCCGGATTATACGCGTAGGCAAATTTGAAAGGTTCGCCGGAATCGGGATCCCAGTAACCGTTCTCTACGGCCACATCGAATATATTATCAGAGGCCATGAAATTATCGGTATCGTCGAGGTCTATCTCGAGGATCCTCGCAGCGTTTGCATTGACGCCGACATGGTCGTCCGGTATCCGCTGCGCTACCCAGACGGCACCGACGCAGTCTTCGCCGCAACCTGTGATCTCGAACTCCCACGCCTCCTGAGGATCGGCGAATGTGAGGCACTCGCCACCATCGTTGTACCCGTACTCTGCTACGAGTTCACCGATGACCTTGATCGCTTCCCTGCAGGTCGAAGCCCTCTCAAGAGCGATGCGGCACAGTTCCTCGCAGGCAAATCCCGATGCCTTGTTCCTCAATTCTTCTCTCCCGCCGAAGGTCGATTCGCCGACGGCAAGCTGACGATCGTTCATGCAGGGGTACGATGTATTGATGTATCCGTTGGTCCGTTCGACCTGGGGGATCTCGACTGTCATCCTCACACCGGCTGTATCACCGGGGAACTTCATGAATCTCAGCCCGGAGTAGACACCGCAGACAGAGCCGCCGCCGTGCCTGCCGGGCGGGACCATGTCGAACCACGTCCTGTCGATCCTGCTGTCGCATGTATGGGAAGTGGTCACGGAGCCGTCGACCGAGGCCTTCCTGCCGACCATTATCGTCGTACAGGCATCGAGAGCCGCAGGGGCGACAGCCGCAATAAGAAAGACCGCGGCAACAGCGGTCATCAATCTTGTATTCACCTGATACCTCCATGGCATGGTGCGTTTCAAGGAATCATACACCCGCCGAGGATATCAGCCTCCGCCTGAAATGGTAAGTTTTTTGTGGAAACGGCCCGGCGGCATGGTGTATATTGTAATCAGTATTTCGTACGAACAAGGAGATCGCTTAAGGGTTATCACGTTCCAAGATCGGCCCGGTACAGAGCTATTCGATACAGTTCGGGTTCCTGCCTCATAATTTCCAGGACTAATCTGAATCGATGACTGCCTCTTACCGGGGAAGCATGCTGGAACAGCGCGTGTGCATCGCTTCCGGTCTTGAATCGCCACTTGCCGCAGATGAAAGAGAGGTGGTTCCCGAACCCGACAGCAATATGACTGCCGCCCCGCGGCAGGAACCGACCGTTTAGCATTGTTTTAGATTCGAAAGGACCCGAAAGAAAATGGCCAAGAATATATACGTGGGGAACCTTCCCTTCTCAACGACTGACGAAGAGCTCGGCAATCTGTTCGCCCCTTACGGCACCGTTACCGCTGCCCGTGTTATCAAGGACAGGATCACTGAGCGCTCGAGAGGCTTCGGCTTTGTCGAGATGGAAAATGACGCTGAGGCCGACAAGGCTATCGCCGAGATGAACGGCAAGGACATCGAAGGCCGTCCCCTCAAGGCCAGCGAGGCCAAGCCCCGCGAGGACCGTCGCGGTGGCGGCAGTTAATAGAGACCCATGTCTCCAGGGCCCTCGGGCCGTTTTTTATAAGAAGAAGGCGGGACATAAGTTCCGCCTTCTTCTTATAAAAAACGGGGCCGACGAGACTCGAACTCGCGACCTCCTGCGTGACAGGCAGGCGTTCTAACCAAACTGAACTACGACCCCGCAATAATCTATTAAACTGACCCGCTGAAAGCACCGCTACTCGAGTGAAATTAGAGAAAAAAAAGCGGCCTCCGCCGTCAGTGTTCTATTTATAACAGGTCTCCAGACCCAAGTCAATCCAAATTTACTCCCCCTGGCAGTCTTTATACGCGCTCTCGGAGCATTCCTGCCAGACGGTCCGCTGCGGCGTCAAATGTCCCGTACGTCATGGCTGTGGAGGTCCCCGGCGGAAGCAATCCGGCGTCCCAGGGCCTCTCTGCCGCCACTACGGAATCGAAACCGGCCGCGAGATCCCGGATGACATCTCCGGGCGGCGGCTTACGGCAGAGAAGAACCAGTGAACGGGCCGTATCCGGGCCGCTGACAGGCTCAAAGGTAAATAATCCGCTCTCCCGCCCCTCTCCCGTCAATACAGGATGCAGATCATCCCTGCGTATGGGCAGATCCGGAAGGGGTCCCGGCTGACCGATACCGGCCAGCACCCTGAAAATGAACCTTCTCACCACGTAACTGCCAAAATCCTTCATGTCCCCGAGAAATACAGGAACCGCCGGTGCGACTGCTCCGGGATCGGGCAGCAGCTTCTCCATAAGGAGCGATTCCTCCCGGCAGCCTGCATCATCGGGCTCAGGGGAACCGTTATTGACCGCCGGCATTCGTTCCCTCATCGCGGCGATCCTCTCCTTCGATCTTTCCATCAGCTCTTTCAGTGAGGCGCCTGAGAGCGAATCTCTCAACAAGCTCTCGTGGAGCTCCAGTTCCTCGTATACCTCAGCAACCGGCCTGGACATCAGGAGCAGGTCGTCGCCCGCTTCGAGGGCCCTCGCCATTACCAAGGCGGGAACGGCATCGACTACCTTCCCCTCGCCCGCCGGATCTATCGCCTTCATCGCGATCCTGTCAGGCAGGGCGCCGGCCATCTCCAGGGCATCGGTTATCACCACACCCGCAAATCCGAGTTCCTCCCTCAGCAGTCCCGTGACTATCCCTCTGTCGAGCGATGCAGGCATATCACTGCCGGCCAGGGCGATGTGGGCGGTCATCACCATATCGGCCCCCGCCTCTATCCCCGCTTTGAAAGGTGGAAGATCCTTTTCCCTCAGCTGATCGACCGTCCGTCCCGCGGCCGGAAGGGTAAGATGAGAGTCGAAAACTGTTGCTCCATGGCCGGGAAAGTGCTTCAGGCAGCTCAGCAATCCTTCTCCGGAAATCGCCCGGACGGCTGTCCGGACCGCTTCCGAGACCGTTTCAGGTCCGTCCCCGAAGGATCTCGTGCCTATGACCGGATTGAGCGGTTCCGAAGCGACATCCGCCACGGGGGAAAGGGTGACGTTGATACCGCATTCCCTCATCCTCGCCATGGTGAACCCGACGATACCGGAGAGTATCTCCCCTGAGCGCGGGGCCCATGCAGCCATCTGGGACGGAGGCGCCCCGATCGCAGCGGCAAGCACTGAGATCCTTCCTCCCTCATGATCCGCCATGATAAGAGGCTGCATGCCGGATGCCGATTCTATGACGGTCCTGATCTCCTCAGTGAGACGGCGGAGCTGGACGATACTCTCGATGTTGCGGTGAAAGAGGATCACGCCTGCCGGCGGGGCGAGAGCAAGCAGTTCACGCTCGGCCGGCGTCAATTCAGGGCCTGACAGGCCCGTTATTAGAAAGGGAGCCAGTTGAATATGAATATCGCTGATCGAACCGGACATCGGGCCATCTCCATCGATCGGTTCCGCCGTACTGACTAGTAGATCCTGACGAGGCTCACGCCGGGGTAATAGTGATCGAGTATCCTCTCAGCGCTGAATCCTTCAGTGGCCATCCTGATCGCCCCCGACTGGCACATCCCGACCCCGTGGCCGTTTCCGCCCCCCTTGAGACGGACCTTCTTCACGCGCCCTCCCCCGCGGCTTACCTCCATCTTGAAGAGAGTGGACCTCAGGATAGGACCCTTGGACGAATCGGGTCTCAGGACCCACCGGATACGGTCACCTTCGACTCTGTGGGTACCGCTTTCTGTGACGATCTCGACAGCTTTCACCCTGCCGCTGGAAGCGTGGCCTGTGACCCTGATGTCCCGGATCACATTGAACGGGGACACTCTGCCGCCCAGCTCAGCGGGCAGGGTCTTGCTTGTGATCCTCGAGAGATCGCTGCCGCTCCAGACGACTTCCCACCTGAAATGCCTCGAGGCGCTGCAGTAGGAGGTGCCTCCCTCTCCACCCGCATCCCTGCGCCCGTAGAGATATGGATAGGGTGCCTTCCAGGGCCAGCCAACACGGATATCGGACGTATGCCCGCCGCAGCAGGCTGAATAAAAGGCCCGTATCGGTTCTCCATCCCAGACACCGACGACCCCCCTTGTCTTATCGACAGCTTCAGAGGCGATCCGGTTCTCTCCCTGGATACCCTTGTAGACCTGGTCCATGATCGTGGCCCTCATATCGTAGGGTTCGTTTTTCTTCTCTTCAAGTTTGCTCAGGGCATAGGAACGCGAAGCTATCGCCTGCACCTTGTACGCCTCGTACTGCCCTTCCTTGAGGTATCCTATCTCGGAGGGCAGCACTCCCTTGAGATAGTCGTCGATCTCTATGACATTGATCGCCTGGATCTTCTTCCCGCCCTGCCTGCGCAGAAGCAGTCCTCCCCTGTACGGCGTATCCTCTATGGTAAATCCCGAGTTCCCGGTCGGCCTGATCTCCATTATCGGCGCCTCGTGAACGGGCCTGTTTCTCTGTTTCAGCCTCAGGCCGTTTTTCGTCTTCGACAGGGCCAGAGTCCCGCTGACCTCGAACCTGCCTATCGTCTGTCCGTCCGCTGATTTTGCTGCGACCTGCCCCGACGGGATATCGATCCTGATCCGGTCCTCCGTCTCGAGGACCAGGACACGCACGACAGGGACATCATCCCCGCCCGGAAGGTCTATTCTGGTTTCGGGAAGAGTCTCGACAGGAGGATAGGCGCCCTTGTCCGGAGCGGCGCAGGAGATGACCATCAGCAGCGCTGCGGCCATCGAAAGATTCAGGGGGAGATATCGGAAGATCGTCTTCATTGGCTCCCGGTCCGTATCTTGAAAGGCGACTCGCTTTTCATCCCGCCGGGAAATAGAATTCTCCGTGGAGAGCAGCCTCCCCGTCACTTCCCTGCTGTACCATGGTCGTACGCCGTGGTGAATCACTGCCGCCATCACTGTCGTTATTTGAACATTTCGGCGCGAGCGCCTGGTGATGGACCGATTCATTGGCCAGCAGCGCTACGGCCACAGCTTCCCTGACTTCCTCATCGAGATCATATTTCTCGACCATAGGCTCGACCATACCCTTGAGTATCGCTTCCTTCACAGGAAGCCAGCTGCCCTGTCCCTTCTCGGGTCCGATCCTGAAGCAGGCCGCGACTATGCAGCCCGTCAGTTCGCTGAGCGCGCCGGGATCATCTGGAAACTCCGACGATCCGATCTCCATACCCTTGAGCCCGATAAGGTCCACCTCTTCCGGACCGACCTCCGCTGACTCGAGGAGATCGAAAAAGAGCGTGTTGATATTGTGAAGGATCAGAAAATTGACGTCCGCCTGTTCCTGGGCATCGATCGCTTTCTCGCCATTCACGGCTTCAAGCGCGGCGACAAGTCCGTCGGGCAGTTCGACGCTCTCAAAGGAGTGTAGATCAAGGACCGTATCCGCACCACTGCCGACCACTTCAACGATAACCGCAGCCAGCCTGCCGGGCACGCTGCCGGTCTCGATACCGACGATCACCCTCGCCCTGCTTTTTTTCAAGAGTTCCAGCCGCTCTTCCAAGACGACCTCCGTGTTGATGACATAGTACAGACAACATCATTCTACGGAAGAGCCGGAGAGATGGTAAAGGGATATTTCTCTACTCGAGGCAGACGGCCTTGCCCGTATAGCTGACGGTTCCGCCATCTTTCTCGATATCAATCACGTAGATATACGTCCCGTTAGCCACCCTGTCGCCCGCCAGGTCCCTGCCGTCCCACCAGACGGCGTTCGGGGCACCCGGCTGTGCGGCGCCAAGAAGGTTCTGAGAAATCGATATCTCACGTATCTGTATACCGCTGACGTTGAAGATCCTGATGGTCCCGGCGTCAGCATCTACATTAAGCGAGTAACAGATATTCGTTCCATCATCGAAGGGGTTGGGGAAGTTGAACGCGTCCATCACCAGCCCGCTCCCTCCCACCTGGAAAGGATAGTCGGCCTCGAAATCATCTACGACTACGGTCAGGAAGTGATCGCCCGCTGCCAGTTCCAGTGAAAACCTTGCCGCCCAGGAAGTTGAATCCTGGGGGTCGGGCGTCTGGACCAGGACACCGTCGAGATCGATGCCGTCGAGCATTATGTGCGGGGCCGCGGCGAGCCAGACGGGGAATCGCAGGTCGAAGAGGAACTCTCCGCTGGAAGGCGCTTCCCCTCCCGGAGGGATCGACAGTGAACCGTTGTAAAGCATCATCGAAAGGGCGACATGTATCTCTTTCAGTCCAGTTTCCATTCCGTCGGGGGAATGGGTCCTGAATATGAGCGACTGCTCATCGAGATTGACTGTATAGTCCAGCCTCGCCTCATAGCCTCTCGCGAAATCCAGGCCCTCATCTACGGTACTTGTTATCGTCAGGTCGCCTGTACGGTCCTCGCCATCGACGGAGAACCCGATATTTCCAAGAGCGACGACATCGCTCGCGCTGAACATGAGGCTGCATGTATTCGATCTGTTGCGTGATCGAAGCGTATCCGAGGGAAGTTCCTCCATACCGTCTCCCCAGTCGGCAGCCAGGCCCATCAGCGGCGGCCCGGGATCGATCCGCAGCATCGGATCGCCGAGGAGGACATACCTGTAGATCTGCTCATACGCGTACGACGCGGATCCGAGATGCTCTATCTCTCCGGCAGTAAAGGCCTCGCCGAGGATCCATCTCGCCCCGGTCTGCGTATTCGAGGGCGGGGCGGCGTCGGTCGGCGGCCTCTGGAATATCACCTCATGCATCGTCGTGCAGTAATACTTGTTCTCGAGCAGGTACTCGAACCCGGTACTCGCGTATGTGCCTACGGCTCCCGACCTGGACTTGAAGAGGAGCTGCTCCGTGATGCAGTCTCCGTTCGGACCGTGGAGACCCGACATGGAATACTCCATCATAAGAGCAAAATCACTGATATGGCAGCCCACTCCGAAGAATATGTGATTGCGGTCGGAGCGGAGACTGTCGACATCCTGGTACTGGCTGAAGTTGGAGAACCCGGCTTCGGTCGTGAAATTCGATCTCGATGCATGTCCCTGGAAAGAGAAGAAGAGACAGCCTTCATTGAGTGTCCTGTTGATGTACGGCGTAAAATATCTCCGCGTCGAGTCGGTAGCCTCTCTCAGGATACTTGAGCCGCCGGTGAGGTCATCATGGACCCCGTCCGTCCATTTCGAGAGATGGAGCCTCTTGATGTCGAATCCGCCCGGCAGGGATTCCTCGATCTTGACGCCGACTGAGTCCATACCGTATTCGAAATGCTGCTCTATCGAGTGGTAGGCATACGATGAAAGGTATCCTGACCACGCATCGTCGGAGAAAAGGACCATCGACCTGCGCCAGTCGTCAGAACCCGCAGACTCCTCGAACCTGTACATCTTCGTCAGCAGGGCCCTGAGCTCGATCTCCCGCCCGACAGGAAGCCTGCCGACGATCACGTCAGGATAGGCAGCGCCGGCACCGTATTCCGCGGGCGGCGCCTCATCGAGGAACGAGTAGTACTTGTCGGATGCCACTACCTCGTCCTTGCTCCTGCCTATTACGTTTACGCTGTAGGTATATGAAGGCACAAAATCGGGGGGTGAACCGCTCGTCTCGGGATCATCTCCTATCATGATCCTCCGATGATCCTCGCTCGCGTCGCCGACCAGCATCACGAATTCGACGCCCCAGTTCTCGACGCCGTACCTGATCAATCTCCTGATCGCGTCTACGGAAACGAGTCCTCCGTTGAACTCATCGTAGACATCCGTGACATCGACTCCGAGGATCCTGTATCCCTGCGCCTCCCGCCATGTGATGTACTGCGCGAGATAATCGCCGCCATACATGGGAAGAAAATCCTGATGCGAGATAACAATGGTATTGAACGGCCCCGTGTTGTTGACGATCCTGTCCGGAGTATTAAGATCGTGGCCTATCCGTATGTTGTTCAGGTGCATTCCTGAATCCCGGCCGAGCGCCACAAAACGTCTGTCCGTAAAAGCCTCGACTGTCAGGCTCATCGTATACGAGCCTCCGTCGGCGCTGAATGCATCGGCAGGCATGACATGGAAGACGGGAGCGTCCGTGTCGGTCAGTTCGATGACATAGCCTTCCGCTCCATCGAATCCCGATATCTCCGCCCTCCTGTTCCCGAGGTCCTGTGCGATGGTGAAATCGAGGTAACCGTCATGCACGGCCATACTCCTCGAGTATTTGACCACCGCGTCATTGATCAGGAATCCGTATGTCTCTTCACGGCTCGTGACGACGATCTTGTTGTCGCCCTCGACAAGCCGGTTGGAATTGATCATATCGAAGTTGAAGACCTTTTCCTCGGTCAAGGAAACGAAACCGCTTCCGATCGACCAGGTGCCGCCGGAATTACGGATAAAGAAATCGAGATCCTGACTGGGATTGTCCTTTTCATACCCGAGTACCCTGACATGAACGGACAGGATGCTTGCCTGTTCAACGTCGTGAACGGTGAAGGGAACAGCCACTTCGTCCCTTCCCGGGGCACCAGTGAAATAGAAATCTTTTGTCCCCGCCTTGACATACTTGTGATACCACGTATCCTTCCGGGACTTCGCATCGTCGATGAACGCGGTCTGCAAAGGACCCGACCCTGAAGGAAATCCAGGGCCGTCCGGCATGACAGCGCCCGCCACATCCTCGTAGAGCCAGATCATATTGTAGGTATTAAAGACGGCCATCGTGTCTCCCGCTTCCACGTCGTCCTTGACGCTCCTCGCGAAGAAGATAAGCCGGTCGTCACCCTCGAAAATATCGGCTGCCGAGCCGGAACCCTTGATGACCCGGTATGGAATATCGACTTCCCTGACCAGGCCGGGTTCGTTCTCATCGTAATACAGTTTCTTCAGGGCGAATCCGTTGTTCGACAGTGAGGGCGAAAGGCCCGAAGCAATCAGGGAGTCGGCCCGAACGGAATAGACGCCAGTCTCCGGTATTCTTATCTTGAGTTTTTTGCCCGGCACCGCCGGTGCGCGAAGAGCCGGCCTTCTCTTTAGCGGAGTCATGAGGCGCTCTGTATCTGATGGATTGACCAGGGTCCTCTCGTACATCCTCTTCCAGGCCCCGGATAGCTGCATTCCCGCGGGTGCCGGCTGGTCCAGCCCGATATCTGCGGCGGAACCGAAAGAGACGGTTACCGTTATCTTTCTTGCAAGGCTGTAATCGCCGTTCTCTCCCGTGAGCGGATGGACACGCACGGGAAGGACCCTCTGCCTTCCCATCATCGCCGGGTCAACGACAGTGACCGTTTCCGGGAGCGGCCTACCGAGCCATGGATCCTCGGGCAGAAATAATTCGGTGATCGGGATCCCATCCTCCCCGTACTCTATGAATCTCTCGGCCGGAACACGGGCAAGTGTCAGGCGGCCGACCGGCTCACTCTCTGTAACCGTCCATGAGATCGATGGATTCCCGCCAGCCGGGACTGCGACATTGAATGTCCTGCATGGATAGACCGGCGCTCCGGGAGGAGAGAAGGTGCCGTAACCGTCGATGACTATCCGTGCGCCGTCGTCACCACGGTCGATGCGGGGCTGAGGTACCGAGATCTCGAAAGTGACCGAGGAGGGGCCGGACCGGATAAGCTTCGCCCCCGAGTCGGCGGCGGAGACTTCGTCCGAAGAGAACAACACTCCAGCCGCGATGAAAAGCGCAACCGTAAGGGATGTGTATATAATCCACCTGAATGTGGACCCGGTGTTGACATTTTTCAAGAGATCTCTCCTTCTCCCAGGGGTTGGGACGGGGATCAGGGGGACGCCATCTTCTTCAGTAATTATAACAAACTGGAGGGGCTGATACCCAATGAAAAATCACGATTTGAGCCGATCCGAAGCATCCGGGACAGATTTTATCAGAACTGCTTCTTGATCGCTCCCCATGTAGAGTCCTCGGTGCTGTCGTCAGTCGTGTTGTAGCAGAACTTGTTGTATGCCTGAGCCTCGGCAAGTGGCCTGTCAGGTTCAGCACAGGTAGCGATCCCGCAGAAACTGCTGTTATCGTTGGCCTCGATAGTATACATGCCCGGATCGAGACTCGAGGCCATGCAGCTGACGGCGAAGAGCCAGACAGTATCATCCTGACAGCTGGTAAAACCGGCGCTGATGCCGGGAGCTCCGTACGGGCTCCCTATCAGGGCTGCGGAGATAAAGGGAGCTGGCGAGGATCCCGTAGAGAAATGTCCCTCCGGACCTGTCATCTTGTATTCCGCGCCGAATGCGCCGTCCGGGCCGGGATCGAGAAAGACATAGACGGTGAAAGCCTGATAGGCAGTCGAGGTCCAGAACTCGGAAGTGGTCTGACTCTCATCGGCCCACATGCTGAAGACCTGACCCTGTACCGGCACAGCGATAGCGAATACCAGGGCCGCCGCAATAAGTATTCTGCTCATAAGAGACCTCCCCACAGAAAACAGGCGCAGACGCGGAAACTCCTCGGAGATGATATGCAGATGAGATGCCCGAGGATGTGAATCAGGCGTGTTGTGCTTACGGGTCACATTATAGCACGATGCAACGGATTTTTCCAGAAAGGATTACCATAAAAAAAGGGAAGCCCGCAGGGGCTTCCCTTTGAATCCATCTATGTGGAACCCGATTAGTCCATCAGGCTCTTGATGGCGCCCCAGCTTGACTCTTCGGTGCCGACAACACAGTCAGCATTGAAACCAAACTGGTTCAGAGCGATAGCGTCGGCCAGCGGACGAGGGTCCGGGCAGATCGCGACGCCCATGAAGTTCGAGTCGTCGTTGAGCGTGAGGTTGTAATGTCCAGGAGTAACGTCCGGGGCCATCATGGTAAGGTTGACTACCCAGAACGGGGCGACCTGGCACGAGATGAACGGAGCGCTGATGCCAGGGGAGTTGAACCATACGCCGATCGTGGCACCGGAAACTACCGGGTTGGGCGTCTGGACGGTGGAGAAATGACCCGGAAGGATCTCCATCTTGTACTCTACGGCGAAAGCGCCTTCGACACCGGGCTCGAGGAATACGAACAGGTTGAACGGCTGATAACCAGCAGCCGTCGTAACCATGCACTGGGTCTGCGCTTCGTCAGCCCAGAGGCTGAGCTGCTGGGCGGCCGCGGGGGCCGAGATTACAAACATAGCCAGAACGATAATTATCGCTTTCTTCATTTTGTTTTTCCTTTTCCTGCAAAATATTCAAGCAAATCAGGGTTGTCTAAAAGAGAAGAGAAAGGGGGAAGTCTTGTATCCCCCCTTCTCTTTTTATCAAACGGAACCATCAAACCTGAAGATTACTCCATCAGGTTTTTGATGGCGCCCCAGCTCGACTCTTCGGTACCGACGACGCAGCCGTCGTTGAAGCCGAAGTGGTTGTAAGCTGTAGCTTCAATCAGCGGACGGGGGTCCGCGCAGATCGCGACCTGCATGGCCCCTGAGCTTTCGTTCGCTGTGAGCATGTAATGCCCAGGTGCGACGTCCGGAGCCATCATAGTAAGGTTGACGACCCAGAACAGATCAGCCTGGCAGCTCGTGAACGGTGCGCTGATGCCGGGAGATCCGAACCATACACCGATAGTAGCGCCGGATACGACCGGGTTCGGTGTCTGTACGGTCGAGAAATGACCCGGGAGAATCTCGAGCTTGTACTCTACGGCGAAGGCGCCTTCAACACCTGGCTCAAGAAACACGAACACGTTGAACGGCTGATAACCAGCCGCCGTTGTAACTTCACAGCTGGTCATAGCATCGTCGGCCCAAAGACTCAGCACGTTTGCTGATGCGGGAACCGCAAAAAGAGCGATCGCTGCGATTGTCAATATAACTTTCTTCATCTCTGTCTCACTCCTGCTGAAGATAACTTATGTCAGTTCATTCAGCCCGTGTAATCGGTAGCAGGAAGATCTACGGTGCTGAGCAGTTTGCAGATACTGTCTCTACTCACCACCTCCCTTCCCCGCGGCCCCTGGCTGGATGAGAATTCATCCAGCCAAGACCTGCGACTATTTCTTCTTCCTTACCTGTACATGGACTTGATTGCGCCCCAGCTCTCTTCCTCGGTAGCGATCGACTCCGGACATAGGAACGAAGTCAGACCGGTGATCTCGAAGAAGTCGTTGTTGGGGGAATAAGTACCACGCAAATACCCTGAACCCGGATCGGATGATACGACAATCGGATAGTCCGGCATGTCGACACACTCGACCATAGCCATGAACTGGTACGTGACCAGAAGATCATAGCCTTCGGGATAACCAGTCAAAGGAGGCCAGTACGTAAGTGCCTGACCGTCCCACGCGTTGCCAATCGTCAGTGAATGGCTAGGCGGATAGTTATATCCCAAAATGATGACCTGAGCATGTGCCGGATCGTTGGGGGTCTCCAGACTATACTCAATGCCCGTTACATAGTACTCGCTCTGTACGATGTACAGTGAGCCCATGAACGGGGTCATAGCTCCAGGAGGGGTCCCTGTCAGTGTGCCATCGAAATAGACACCGACAGTTGCCGGAGCAGCCATCAGGATTGAGGGGATCAGGAGAGCAGCAACTGTCAGCAGTACTCTCTTCATAATCCAACTCCCTTTCGTAATGCAGCCCTAAGATGTCACATCTTAAGGGTTCGCCAGATTAACAGCATCCAAATTTAGAAGCATTCGTGCTGATAATGCTCACCCAGGAACGAGAAATCACTCAGGTTGCACCAATCGTCGTCGTTGTAGTCGCAGCAAGGATCGAAACCAGCGTCACCAAGCTGCTTGTTGTAAGTCTGTCCGAAGAAGCTAAGATCCGAAAGGTTGACGAAGCAGTC
>RCNF010001105.1_pt1 | contig 14169 bp, 11 predicted proteins | sample 2041311 | NCBI WGS metagenome assembly RCNF01 (sample SAMN09708228, study PRJNA481090) | Marine sediment metagenome, whole genome shotgun sequencing project. | biome: marine sediment; feature: ocean; material: sediment; isolation source: Sewage treatment plant 2 marine sediment (STP2) ... | reverse complement strand
TGAATCCATTAATTTTGCAAATTTTTCAAAACTATGAGCCCAATGGTTATTGAACCTGCGGGGGTAATATATTAACAATTAATAGCTTAGAAGGGAGGCCTCAATCTATATATGAACTTATTTCAATAGTTCCATTCTGGTTGCATCCAGGCGGATCATAATGAATAATAATATAGTAAAGGCCCATAAAGATGAACCGCCGTAACTGAAAAATGGTAATGGGATCCCGATCACCGGCAGCAGGCCGATGGTCATGCCGATATTCACAGTGAAATGGAAAAATAAAACCGATACAACCCCGTAGCCATAAATCCTGCTAAAATCTGAACGTTGCCTCTCAGCAATTTTTATCAACCTGATCAACAGAAAGATGAACAGCCCTATTACCATGGAGGTGCCTACAAATCCCCATTCCTCCCCAACTGTGCAGAATATAAAATCTGTACTTTGCTCAGGAACAAAATCAAATTTTGTCTGGGTTCCCTGCAGGAATCCCTTCCCTGCGAACCCCCCGGAACCAATGGCTATTTTTGACTGGTTGACATTATATCCCAGTCCCAGTGGATCTGATTCGATTCCCAGCAGGATATTTACCCTGTGCTGCTGATGTTCCTTCAGTACATTATGGAATACATAATCCACCGAAAAAGTAAAAACCGACGAACCCACCGCCAACAAAAGGATCAGATAAATATTCTGTAACCTTTTGCGGTAGGCATATACCAGGTAAAACGGAAGAGCTACAGCTACAGCCAGCAATAAGATATAATACCTGTTTATGCTGATCAGGTCCAGCCTGGATAATAAATACAGTATTCCGGCAGGTACTACTATTAATGTCCCGGCAACAAATGTGTTTTTAAGATTTTTGGAGAGTATCCAGTATAAAAGCAGTGCCAGTCCCATGATAATCAAGAAGATGATAAACTTATCCACCAACAATGCCAGAAAGAACAGGAAAGCCATGATGACCCCAAGGATAAGGATGACATCAGAAAATCCTTCCCGATAGGCCACCAGTAAGAAGATGAAAAATACCAGGGCTGATCCCATGTCTGGCTGGATAGCAATGAGCAGGGCAGGAAAAAGTATAATTCCAAGGACATAGACGGTAGTCCGAAAAGATTCAATCTTAATATTATAGGAGCTCAGGTACTTTGCCAATGCCAGGCTGGTGGCAATCTTGGCAAACTCAGAAGGTTGGAACTGAAAACCTCCTATCTGGAACCAGGACCTGGCACCATGTATTTCTTTACCGATTACAAGAACCCCTATCAATAACAGGATGGCAATGGCATAGATGATATATGCAAAAACGGAATAAAACTTTGTGTCGATCAGGAAAATGGTAATGGCCAGTGCAATTGCTGCTATGATCCATATCAGTTGTTTACCGTAACGCTGGCTCAGGTCCAGTATGCTCCCATGCTGTTCGTCAAACACTGCCGCATAGATATTGATCCAACCCAGGAAAACCAGCACCAGGTAGATCCCTATGGTCACCCAGTCTGTATTGTTCAATATGTTGATGCTTCTTCTCATTGCTGGTCAAGTCTTAGCCCCCTCAATACATATTCCTCCATATTAGGCCTGCTGATGGTATCACTCAGGTACTTCTCTGCCATCAGTCCCGCAATAGGAGCCGCCCAAATATTCCCGAACCCTCCGTTCTCAACATACACGGAGATAGCTATGCGCGGATTGTCTTTGGGGGCAAATGCAATGAATATGGAATGGTCCTCACCCTGGGGATTCTCTGCCGTTCCGGTCTTGCCACAAACGATGATATCAGCAATTCTTGCCCTCCACGAGGTCCCTCCGCTCCTGTTTACGGCCCCTTCCATTCCATCCGCCACGGCAGCAAAATGGATGGAATCTACACTGGTATTTTGGCGCTCCAGAAAACGCTCATCGATCTGGTCCTCACCCTCGATCTCCTTAATAATATGCGGGGTGTAGTAATATCCGCGATTGGCAATGGTGGCTGCCAGGTTGGCCATCTGAAGCGGGGTGATACCCAACTCTCCCTGCCCGATGGACAGGGACCTGACCGTTAGAAAATTCCAGTGTCCTTCTCCATAGATATTATTATAGTATTTATCTTCAGGAACAAATCCCGGTAGCTCATTCTCAAAATCTGAATGAAGGTAGTTACCGAAACCGAAGGAAAGTACATGTTCCCGCCAGTTCCTGTAAGCCTGGTCCGTGGATTCAAACTTCCGGTCGATAAGGATGGCCCGGTATACATAATTGAAATAGGCATTACAGCTATGCTGGACGGCACCACGGAAATCCAGGGGAGAAGGGTGCATATGGCAGGCTACGGAATATCCTCCCATATGGAAACCCAGGTCACAGTAAAATTCAGAGGCTGTTGTAATGACCCCTTCCTGCAGGGCTATTGCCCCGTTAACTGTTTTGAAGGTGGAGCCCGGTGTGTAGAATGCCATAAGGGCCCTGTTAAACCAGGGTTTCAGCGTATCCTCCGATAGGTTGCGAGAATTCTCCGATCTTACCCTTCCGACGAGCAGGCTGGGTTTATAGGCCGGTGCTGTCACGAGGGCAAGGACCTCACCTGTTGATGGTTCCAGTGCAACAATAGAACCACTGAATTTCGTCATTAGTTTTTCTCCATATTCCTGGAGACTGGCATCAAGGGTGGAAACCACATTTTTCCCAACTTCCGCTTTCTTGTCAGCTCTCCCTCCCTGGTAAGAACCTTTGATACGGTTATGAACGTCGACCAGGAATACTTTCTGCCCTTTTAGTCCCTGCAAAACATCTTCATAGGCAAGCTCTATACCAGATACACCAATGTAATCACCCATCTGGTAATAATCATTTTCCTCAATGTCTTTCTCGCTCACTTCTCCCACAAATCCCAGGGCATGTGCTGCTATGTCACGCGGGTACTTTCTCAAGGTCCTGGGCTGTACGAAAAAACCAGGAAACTTATACAGTTTTTCCTGCATGACTGCATAGGTAACCGATGATATCTGACGCAAGAAAATGGAAGGTTTATAAACCGAATAATCCCTGGCCGTCTCTATCCTGCGGATAAGCTCACTTTTCGAAATCTCCAGTATCCTGCAGAAATCAATCGTGTCGAAATCCTGCAATTGTCCAGGGGTAACCATCAGGTCATAGGCAGCCTCATTATAGACAAGGATCTCCCCACCTCTATCGTATATCAGTCCCCGAGCAGGATACTGAATTTCAATTTGCCTGGCATTTCTATCGGCGGTGGATTTGTAACTTGACTCAACTACCTGTAAGAAAAACAGGCGGACCAGGAAGATGATCCCGAACAGCACAATAATGCCGCCAATAACATATTTTCTGCCGGCATAAGAATTCATCTATTTTCGGTATATGAAATACTGGCTGAGCATTATTAATATCACTGAGAAAATTGAACTTAGCAGGACCCGTAGAAAGGTAGAGAAAAATTCACTAAACCTGAAAACCTCGATATAGAAAAGGATGAAGTGATGAGCCAGGACAAGTATTACGGTATACCGTAGGAACCATTGGAATCCATAATAATGGATCCGGGGAAAGGTGCCGGCCTCATAACCATCCCGTGGTGCACTCATTTCCAGGATAAAAGGCCTTAAAAATGCCATTAAAACACAAGCTGCAGCGTGCATGCCCGGAGTCTGGGTGAAAAGATCAACCGATAATCCAAGTGCAAATGCAGAAACAATCAATAACCATTTTGGTGTTTCAAAGGGCATCAGCAGGATAAAAAGGACGTAAAGATATGGGACGATAAATCCACTGAATTGAATGTTGTTAATGATCAGTACCTGGACAAGCACCAGCAAGATGAATCGGATTATATTTCTTCCCAGTAGTTTAATCATTTCCTGAAACCCTTTCAAGTTCACGCTGCTCATCAAGGAGCAGGTTGTGGATCACATTCACATGTAGGAGGTTTTTATAATCAACTGCAATATCCACTGCAATGGTATAAAAGTTTCCCTCCCTGGCTTCGAATTCAGTTATGTTGCCAATCATGATCCCTTCCGGGAATATGGCTGAATATCCACTGGTCACGATGGTGTCTCCGGTTTGAATTTCGACATGATAAGGGATTTCTTCCAGGATGGCCTCACCATAGCCGGAGCCGGCCCAGGAGAGTGAACCGAAGTAACCATTCTTGCGTATCTTGGCACTCAGCCTGAAGTTCCGGTTGATCATAGGGAGGACCGTGGAATAATTACCAGATGTGGCATAGACTACACCTACAACGCCATTCGGGGCGATGACGGCCATTTCAGGTTCAATGCCATGAAAACTTCCCTTGTTCAGGGTGATGAAATTAAACTGTTTGTTAACGGAATTGTTGATCACCCTGGCGGGTATGTAGGAAAACTGCCGGTGCGGAATTGAATCATATCCGCTGGTATAGCTAGTCTCCTGGTTTCGTACCAGCCTGTCCATCCGGTTGCGGAGAAGGGTATTCTCCCTGTAAAGATCCCGGTTGGTCTTCCTGAGGGAAAGATATTCCCTGATCCCTCCGGATGTTTCATAATATGAACCTTGAAGCGATTTTGAGAAACTGAGGAACTGGGCTCTTTGATAGTTGTTCTGCTGCACGATAAGGATTACGGAAACCGTTTCCAGCAGGAGGAAGAGGAAGAAGAAATGATACGTGATTATAAATCTTAAAAGATTTCTCATTGATTAATTCTTCGTCCCTGCACAATGACGGGAATTATCTCATAAGGAAGGAGAACTTGCCCACATTCTTCAATGCGATGCCTGTTCCCCGGGCAATCGCCTGCAGGGGATCTTCAGCCAGATGGAATGGAATATTGATCTTCTCCGTGAAGCGTTTTCCGAGGCCTCGCAGGAGTGATCCACCTCCAGCCATGTAAATTCCCCGGTTAACAACATCAGCGTATAACTCCGGGGGTGTTTGTTCAAGGACAGCCAGGATGGACGTTTCAATTTTGCTGATTGATTTATCCAGACAATGAGCGATCTCCTGGTATGAAATAGGTATCTCAATTGGCATGGCAGTCATCAGGTTGGGCCCTCTTACAGTGTAATCCTCCGGGGGTTCATCAAGGTCAGGGAGGCTCGACCCGACATTAATTTTTACATCCTCCGCCGTTCTCTCACCAATCTTAATGTTGTGCTGATGCCTCATATAAGCCTGGATATCAGCTGTAAATCCATCACCGGCTATACGGATGGACTGGTTGCATACTATCCCGCCCAGGGAGATTACGGCGATCTCGGTGGTTCCACCACCAATATCAACCACCATGCTTCCCTCGGGAGCTTCGACATCAATGCCGATACCAATGGCAGCAGCCATGGGTTCATAGATCATATACACATCCCTGCCGCCAGCATGCTCGGAAGAATCCCTGACAGCCCTGCGCTCCACTTCAGTGGCTCCCGAAGGAATACAAACCACCATTTTCAGTGCAGGATTAAACATGGTGGGCTTTTTATTGATCATCTTGATCATGCCCCTGATCATCTGTTCAGCTGCATCAAAATCGGCAATTACACCATCCCGTAAGGGCCTGATGGTTTTTATGTTTTCATGTGTTTTCCCATGCATTTGCCTGGCCTTTTCCCCAATGGCAATCAGTTTCTTTGTATGCTGATCAATGGCTACTATGGAAGGCTCATTCACAACAACCTTGTCATTGTGTATGATAATCGTGTTTGCGGTCCCCAGATCAATCGCTATCTCCTGCGTCAAGAATGAAAACAATCCCATAATATCATTGTGTAGTTAAAATACTTAAACTGATTTATGCATAAAATGTTACGCCGTCTGATATAAATCGTCTAATATATTAATTTTTTAATGTTTGAAGTGCCTTTTACCTGTAACAACCATGGCCATATTGTGCTGGTTACAGTAATCAATCGACTCCTGGTCCCTGATTGAACCGCCGGGCTGAATAACAGCAGTGATCCCCTCTTTATCTGCAATTTCAACACAATCCGGGAAAGGGAAAAAGGCATCGGAGGCCAAAACAGCACCCTTCAGTTCAAATCCGAATCCCTTTGCTTTTTCAATGGCCTGTTTCAGGGCATCCACCCTGGAGGTTTGTCCCACTCCACTGGCCACCAGTTGATTGTTCTTTGCCAGGACAATGGCATTGGACTTTGTATGTTTGACCAATTTATTGGCGAATACAAGGTCATTTACTTCCTGTGCTGAAGGAGCCCTCTCTGTTACCGTCTTCAGGTCATCTGCCTTCTCGGTACTGGTATCCCTGTCCTGTACAATGGCACCATTCAGCAGGCTCCTGAATTGCTTTCCAGGAAGATCAAAATCTTTGATGATCAGGATTATCCTGTTCTTCTTCTGCTTTAATATCTCCATCGCCTCACTGCTGTAGGATGGTGCAATGATGATCTCAAAAAACAATTTGTTGACTTCTGCCGCTGTTCCCCCATCCACCTCGGAATTGGTGATCAGGACACCCCCGAAAGCAGATATCGGGTCGCCGGCCAGTGCATCTTTCCATGCCTCCAATAATACCGGACGAATGGCCAGTCCACAGGCATTATTATGCTTCAGGATGGCAAATCCTGTATCTTCGAAATCCTTTATCAATCCAACTGCAGCATCAATATCCAGCAGGTTATTGTAGGAGATCTCCTTCCCATGCAGCTGCTCGAACATTTGTTCAAATTCACCGAAATAAAATCCCTCCTGATGAGGATTTTCCCCATACCTGAGCTGCTTACCCTGCATGGAACTGTACTTAAAGGCGGCATTTTTATCTCCTGCAAAATACCCATGGATCATTGTATCATAATGCGAAGAAACCGCAAAGGCCTCTCCGGCAAATTGTTTTCTGTCAGACCTTGAGGATTCGACTCCCTTTTCATTAAGCAGGTCCAGCAGCGGGCCATACTGCTCTTTTGAGGGAATAATGATCACATCTTCAAAATTTTTCGCTGCAGCACGGATAAGGGAAATGCCCCCAATATCTATTTTCTCGATGATCTCAGCATCGCTTGCACCAGATGCGACTGTTTCCTCAAAAGGATAAAGGTCCACGATCACCAGGTCAATCCCTGTAATATCGTACTGGTCTACCTGCTCCCTATCACCTTCCAGGTCCCTTCTGAACAGGATACCACCAAAGATTTTCGGATGCAGTGTCTTTACCCTTCCCCCCAGTATTGAAGGATAGGAGGTCAGATTCTCAACTGTAGTTACATCAACACCCAGGTTTTTGATAAAATCTGCGGTGCCACCAGTAGAGATAATTTTCACAGAAAGTTCGTTAAGTTTCTCCACGATGGGAGCCAGGTTCTGCTTGTCAAATACAGAGACGAGTGCAGTGCTAATTGTTTTTATATCAGTCATTTACGCCTTATAATTAAATTTGGATAAAGATAATTAAAATGTTGCATAAATTAGGTACATTTACACGGAAAACCTTAACATATCGGATTGTTCTGTCATGAGGAATATCTTTAAAACCTTTCATCTTCTGCTTGAAAGTTTTGTTTTTGCCCTGAAATCAGTAATTGTAAACAGGTTGCGGACGGTGTTGTCATTGTTGGGCATTACCATCGGTATTTTTGCCATCATTTCGGTATTCACCATTTTCGATTCCCTGGAGATCAATATCAGGGATAGCCTTGCCGAAGCCGGAGAGAATGTAATCTATATACAGAAATGGCCCTGGGCGCCTGAACCCGGGGAGGAATATGCATGGTGGCAGTACTGGAACAGGCCTGTTCCGAAATACAAAGAATATGAATTGATCAAGGAAAAAAGCATGCTTTCCGATGCAGTTTGTTTCTGGGCTTTTACTAACAGGCTGGTCAAATACAAAAGCAATTCCATAAGCGATGCCACCATCTGGGGAACAACCAGTGAATATGAGGAAACAAGAGAGCATGAGATCGAGAAGGGAAGGTTTTACACCCCCTATGAATTTGAGGTTTCAAAAAACCTGGTTGTCATTGGGGCCACAATTGCCGATGAGCTTTTTCAGAACGAGGAGCCCCTTGGAAAGGAGATCAAGATCAAAGGAAATAAAGCCACTGTTATCGGGGTGTTTCAGAGAGAGGGCAACAGCATGATGGGCGGTGGTTCACTGGATGACTTCATTGTCATCCCCATGCAGTTCATGCGGAAAATAACCGATGTCAGAAGAGAAGGTGCCGAACCCATGATCCTGGCCCGTGCCAGACCGGGGGTAAGCAATGATCACCTGAAAGAGGAGCTCCGCCATATCCTCCGTTCCAGCCGAAGGCTCAAGCCAAGGGCGGATGATAATTTTGCACTGAACCAGACCAGCATGATCTCCGGTGTCCTGGATGGCATCTTCAAGGTACTCAATACCACTGGTTTTTTCATCGGGATCTTTTCCATCCTTGTTGGCGGGTTTGGAATCGCCAATATCATGTTCGTTTCTGTCAAGGAAAGGACCAATATCATCGGTATACAGAAGGCCCTTGGGGCCAAGCGCTATTTCATCCTCTGGCAGTTCCTTTTCGAATCCATGCTCCTGACCCTCTCAGGGGGTGCCATTGGCTTGCTCATAGTTTTTGCAGGTACAGGGGTCATGACTAGCCTGATAGATGATTTCCGGGTCTTCCTGACCGTTGGGAATATTGTATTGGGACTGGGCATTTCTGCCATTATCGGAGTAGTATCAGGATTTGCCCCGGCCTGGTCGGCGGCCAGGATGGACCCTGTTGAGGCCATCAATACTTCCTTTTAGATCAACCCGTATAAAAGCCTTCCCATCATGAGGTAGATGGCCAATCCGACGATATCATTCACCGTGGTGATAAAGGGGCCTGTTGCCAGGGCAGGATCTATTTTATACCGGTCCAGGATCAATGGTACGAATGTCCCAAAAAGGGAAGCAAAAATGATCACCGAAAACAGGGATATACTCACTGTTGCAGTCAGGGCAAGAGATTCCTGTCGGATCAGGTTATAGCCCAGCATCAGAGAGGATAGCACAGTCCCATTAATCACAGCCACGGATAATTCCTTGAATAATTTCCGCCCCGTTGACTCAATACCGATGGTATTGGCAGCGATACCCTGTACAATGATAGCGGAGGACTGTACACCGACATTTCCCCCCATGGCAGCAATGAGGGGTATGAAGAAGGCCATCTCAGGATACATGCCGAGGTCCTCTTCGTACCTGCCCAGCACAATGGCAGCCACAGCGCCTCCTACCAGGCCGATGAACAACCAAGGGATACGCGCACGGGTCAGGAGAAAGACATTGTCCGATGGTTCCACATCTTCAGCAATACCTGATGCAAGCTGGTAGTCCCTTTCGGCTTCCTCCCGGATCACATCCACTACATCATCAATGGTGATACGTCCCATCAAACGGTTGATTGAATCTATGACAGGCAGGGCAACCAGGTCGTATTTTTCCATGATGTTGGCTACTTCCTCGCTATGTGTATCTGTCTTGACGGATATGATGTCGGCTGTATAGATACTCTTAATACTGGCTTTCGGACTGGCCAGTAACAATTTTTTCAGGGACAGCAGTCCATGCAGCAGGTCATCATCATCTACCACATATACATAATAAACTTCATCCACATCTGCTGCCTGCTTTCGCATCTCACGAATACAGGTAGGAATATTCCAGTTAATATTGACCTTGATCAATTCCTTGGCCATCAGTCCCCCGGCAGTATCCTCATCATAGCTGAGCAGGTCAACGATCTCACCAGCCTGCTCCACATCTTCTAAATGCTGGAGGATCTCTTCCTGCCGCTGTTCGGGTAGTTCACCGATGACATCTGCTGCATCATCAGAGTCCATTTCCTTTATGAACTGTGTGGCGATCTCCTCTCCGGACAGGACCTTCAAAAAACGCTCCCTTGTATCATCTTCGAGTTCGATCAGGATATCTGCCCCCTTTTCACCGTCCACGTGCAGGTAAAGGAATTTTGCTTCCTCGATGTTCAGTTCATCGAAGATCTCGGCAATATCTGCAGGGTGCAGGTTGGAGAGAAGACTGGCGACAGATTTCTCATCATTTTGCTCAATCAGCTCCCTCAGATTGCTGATAAATTCCCGTGTCAGTTCGAAAGGCATGACCCCGAAGATAAGAATTTATGCTGATTTTTGCTTCGCCAGCATACATGCCAGCTCGATAAACTGGTTGACACTCAGCTGCTCAGGACGAAGAGAAAAATAATTATGCGGCTTTTCAGGAAGCTGGAAATGAGCCTTAAGAGAATTCCTCAATGTCTTCCTACGATGGTTGAAAGCTGCCTTTACTACCTTGTGAAAGATGTATTCATCACAGCCAAGATTGGTTCGCTGGTTGCGTGTAAGGCGGATGACGGCGGACTGAACCTTAGGGGGTGGATGGAAGACCTGGGGGGGTACCCTGAACAGGTATTCAATATCATACCATGCCTGCAGGCGTACCGAAAGAATACCATAGGTCTTGGATCCGTGTGGGGCCCTTATCCTGTCTGCCACCTCCTTCTGTATCATGCATACAACCTGATCTATGACCTGCCTGTTTTCAAGGATCCGGAAGAAGATCTGGCTTGAGATATTATAGGGGAAATTACCGATGATGGCAGCCGGTTTGACCAAAAGGGCTGTGATATCATCTTTTAAAAAATCCCCGTGATGAATGGACGCTGATCTTTCAGGAAAATGCCCGGCCAGGTAATCACAGGCATCTTTGTCAATCTCAATCAGGTTGATATTTTCTCCCAGTCCGAAGAGATATTTGCTAAGTACGCCCGTACCGGGGCCCACCTCCAGAATGCTTTCCGCCTGTTCATACTGAAGACTATTCACGATTTTTCGTGCAATGTTTTCATCTTTTAGGAAATGTTGACCGAGACTTTTCTTTGGCCTTAGCGGCATGCCATCATGATTTTACACCAAAGATATTATATTTGAGTATGCATTACGATTTTGATGAGCCGATCAAACGGGAAAACACAAATTCCTTCAAGTTTGATTATACCAGTGAATACTTCGGAACCAGTGATCTCATCCCCATGTGGGTAGCAGATATGGATTTCCGTACCCCCGATTTTATCATGGAAGCCATCCGGAACAGAATGGAACATGAGATCCTGGGATACTCCATCCGGCCCGAATCCTTTTACCAGGCCATTATCAAATGGTACAAAAAACGCCAGGACTGGTCTATAGAGCGGGACTGGATCCTATTCTCGCCGGGTGTTGTCGCTGCCCTTAGCCTGGCAGTCAATGCGTTCACCAGTGAAGGGGAAAAGATCATTGTGCAGCCCCCGGTCTATCATCCTTTTTTTTCAGTGGTCAAGGATAACAAGCGTAAACTTGTTTACAATACACTCGTTCAGGAAGACGGATATTACAGGATGGACCTGGATGATCTCAAACAAAAAATAGATACGGATACAAAATTATTGATACTGAGCCATCCCCACAATCCAGTAGGCCGGGTATGGTCACCAGGGGAATTGAAAGAACTTGCTGATCTTTGCCTTGAAAATAATATTATCATCCTGTCAGATGAGATCCATTCCGATCTTGTTTTATCTCCCCATGTACATTCCCCGCTGAGTACCCTCAGCGATGAGATCGCCGATAATACCATTACCTGTGTAGCTGCCAGCAAAACATTTAACCTCGCGGGACTCTCCTCCTCTGCTGTGATTATTCCCAATGAGAAACTGCGCGCCGGGTTTGGTCATGAAGCTCAGAAAGGCCATTTATTCATGGGAAATATTTTCGGGACCATTGCCATGGAGGCAGCTTACAGCCAGGGAGGGGACTGGCTGGATCAATTGTTGGCTTACCTGAAAGGGAACGCAGACCTCCTTGTGGATTTCGCGGCATCAAACCTTCCAGGGGTCAGTGTTATTCCACCCGAAGCCACATACCTTGCCTGGTTGGATATGAAGGGCCTTGGGATGAAAAGTAAACAATTAAGGGATTTTATGACCAGGGATGCAAGGATAGGCTGTAATGACGGTCCCAGTTTCGGACCTGGAGGAACTGGATACCAGCGCCTGAATTTTGCCTGTCCCAGGTCCTCCCTCCAGAATGCATTAGATCAGTTAAAACAGGCAGTGGAAAACATTTAATCATACCCTGTCTTATACTGTATTCATTTAGAAATTATTCTCTATTTTTATTGGTGAGTAATCATATCCTTTGAGATGAGATTTTCCAGGACATTTGGCTTCAGAATTGCATTTGGCTTCAGCTTACTTATCGTAGCAGTCATCACCAATACTGTAATATCAAACAGGACCATAGTTAATATCCGGGACACACAGCAGGAAGTCAGCGAAATCTTGAACCCCTCCATCAGGGCCCTGTCGGAATTCAGATCTATCATCCTTCAGACAAAAGAGAACCTTCGGTCATGGGAGTCCTCTGGCCGGGATACCGATTCTCCCATACTAAATGATGTCAGGTCCCTCCTGCAGACAAAGATGCCTGGTACCCACGAACAGATATCAGATCTGTCATCGGGATGGGAGCAGGGGGAGAGAGAAATCTATGGAAACCTCTACACCTTTATTAATGATTCCCTGCTAACACATATCTCAGGATTTATCAGCAGCCTTTATATGAAGGCTGATGCTGATTCTCTTTTCAGGCCTTCAGAATTACCGGCACTCCTGAACTCCTTCCGGTTTACTGACGATCAACTGCTTGACCTGATCCGGAATTTTGAAGGGCAAGCCCAGGAGGCCCAGCTGGCAATCCAAACCACCTATTCAAGCAGTGGGAGCATCATTTTGATCAACGGGATCATCATCGCATTGGCTGCCATATTGATTGCCATCCTACTTTTCTATTCCATTTCCATTCCGATAAAAAAGTACAGAAATACCATTTCATCCATGGGCAATGGTATCATCCCTGAAGAAAAATTCAGGGAGGGGAAGGATGAACTCGGGCAAATAGGATTGGCATTGAACAGCCTGATACAGGGATTGAAAAACCTGACCCATTTTTCAGAAGAGATGGGCAAAGGAAATTTCAAAAGCGATTTTAAGCCCCTGAGCGATGGTGATACACTGGGTAACTCCCTGATTCAATTAAGAGAGAACCTCAGGATGGCCACCATTGAAGAAGAAAAACGCAAACGGGAGGATGAACGCAGGAACTGGTCAAACCAGGGCATTGCCAGGTTCAGTGAGATACTGCGAGAACACACAGATGACCTTGATAAGCTGGCCAGCAGGCTGATCTCTGAACTGGTGAAATACCTGGGTGCAAAAGTGGGCGGATTGTTTCTTATACGATCGGGGGAAAATGGGGAGAAAGTAATTGAACTGGTATCCAGTTATGCCTACGACCGGGTCAAGCATTTGCAGAAAACCATACAGGTTGGAGAGGGCCTTGTCGGCAGGTGTGTACAGGAAGGAAATACCATATTCCTGACAGATATCCCGGAAGATTACATAAGGATTAAATCCGGACTGGGAGAAGATAATCCCAGGTGCCTGCTGATCGTCCCACTTCGTCTGAATGAAGAAATCACGGGCGTCATAGAAATAGCTACCCTCGAGGTTTTCGAGGAGTTTCAGATAGAATTTATTGAAAGGATAGGCACCAGCATTGCTTCTTCCATATCGGCTGCATTTGCAGATGAGCTGAAAAAGATTAAACCTGATTAACCCTAATAACTCATAATAATGGAAACTATTATTCTGCAATCTTCTATAAAATACCTTTTCGGGCTGGATGTGTTCAACTCAGCAGAATTCTGGCCTACCGTGCTGCGGTTTTTTTACAATTTCGGGATCATCTTCATTATCGCCCGATTGATCTACTATCGTGTTTCCCATCGCGCTGATTATTTTTTCACCTATCTCATCGCAGGCTCCATTATATTTATCATTTGTAACCTGCTGGGTGCGATCACGTTTGATATTGGTTTTGCATTGGGACTCTTTGCTGTATTCGGTATAATCCGGTACCGGACCGCCCCAATTCCCATAAGGGAAATGACCTATCTCTTTCTTGTCATTGGCATAACCGTAAAAAATGCCCTGATCACCGTGGAGGTAAGCCTGTTCCAGGCATTATTTGCTGATGCCATCCTCATCCTTATCACTTATTCAGCACAGCATTTTCTCATTCGCAACAAATTACTCCGGAAAACAATAGTTTATAAAAACATTGAACTGCTCAAACCTGACAGGTATGAAGAATTA
>RCNF010001104.1_pt1 | contig 14170 bp, 7 predicted proteins | sample 2041311 | NCBI WGS metagenome assembly RCNF01 (sample SAMN09708228, study PRJNA481090) | Marine sediment metagenome, whole genome shotgun sequencing project. | biome: marine sediment; feature: ocean; material: sediment; isolation source: Sewage treatment plant 2 marine sediment (STP2) ... | reverse complement strand
TTTGATATTATTCATGCACATGATTGGCTCACATATCCTGCTGGAATTGCAGCAAAAGAAGCTTCCGGCAAACCATTGGTAATTCATGTTCACGCTACTGACTTTGACCGCAGTGGGGGGAATGTAAATCCTGATGTTTTTGAGATTGAAAGACGAGGGATGGAAGCAGCTGATAAAATAATAGCTGTAAGCAACCTTACTCGCAATACGGTTATTGAAAAGTATGGTATTGATCCTGAAAAAGTAACAACCGTATATAATGCTGTTGAACCTCTAAAAGAAAGTCAGCTTGAATATAAGAATCACTTATCTGAAAAAATTGTAACCTTTCTGGGTAGAATAACTATGCAGAAAGGTCCTGAGTATTTCATTGAAGCAGCACATCTGGTATTAAAACGAATGCAAAATGTTCGCTTTGTAATGGCTGGGAGTGGGGATATGATGGTAAGGATGATAAACCTTGCTGCCTCTAAAAAGATAATGGATAAATTCCATTTTACGGGCTTTCTTAAAGGTGACGATGTATTTCATATGCTAAAATTGAGCGATGTGTATATAATGCCATCAGTTTCTGAGCCATTTGGAATTTCTCCCCTTGAAGCAATGCAATCAAATGTACCGGTGATTATTTCTAAACAATCAGGTGTAGCTGAGATATTAACTCATGCAATTAAAGTTAATTATTGGGATATTGAGGCAACTGCTGATGCAATTTATGGCCTGCTAAACTATAATGGGGCTCACACATTTTTTCAAGAGTACGGAAAAAAAGAAGTAGATAGCCTAAAGTGGGAGAATGCAGCTCTTAAAGTTAAAGAAGTATATGATAGTGTACTTATAGATTTCTACAACAACTAATATTGATAAACAACAACTGTCAGATATCGTCTGATAATTAAATGAATAAATATGAAGACTCTCTGTTTTTATTTCCAGGTTCACCAACCCTTGAGATTTAAAAGGTACCGATTTTTTAATATTGGAGATGATCATTATTATTATGATGATTATTCCAATGAGTCCATTTTAAATAAGGTGGCTGAGAAGTGCTATTTGCCAACTAACAAAATATTATTGGACCTCATAAAAAAGTATGATGGGAAGTTTAAGGTTTCTTTCTCCATCTCAGGTATTGCGCTTGATCAATTTGAAGTTTACGCTCCAGAGGTAATCGATTCGTTTCGAGAGTTGGTTGAAACTGGTCATGTTGAAATACTGGCAGAAACAAATGCACATTCTCTGGTCTCTCTGACCGATAATGCAGAGTTTGGAAGACAGGTAAAGTTACATGAAGAAAAGATTAAGAAGTATTTTAATGTTGTTCCTACTGTTTTTAGAAATACAGAGCTAATATACTCTGATGAGATTGGTGCTACTGTTGCCAGTATGGGATATAAAGCAATGCTTACTGAAGGAGCAAAGCATATTTTGGGTTGGAAGAGCCCAAATTATGTGTATACCAATGCAATTAATCCAAAATTGAAGCTATTACTTAAGAACTTTAAGTTGAGTGATGATATCGCTTTTCGCTTCTCAGATCAGAGTTGGAATGAGTGGCCATTAACGACTGAAAAATTTGTTGGCTGGATGGCTGATTTACCGAAAGATGAGGAAGTAATTAACTTATTTATGGATTATGAAACCTTTGGGGAACATCAATGGAAAGAGAGCGGAATTTTTGATTTTCTTAAGGCATTACCCGAAGCCGTTCTTGCAGAAGGAGGTATGCAATTTGATACTCCCTCCGGGATTATTAAAAAGCATCAGCCGGTTTCAGCTATTCATTGTCCACACCCTATATCCTGGGCTGATGAAGAACGAGATTTAACCGCATGGCTTGGGAATGCTATGCAGGATGAGGCTTTTGAAAAGCTTTATCAGTTAACAGAAAAGGTGGAGCAGTGCGACGACGAAAAGCTTAAAAAGGATTGGCAGTATCTTCAAACAAGTGACCATTTTTATTATATGTGTACAAAATTCTTCTCCGATGGAGAAGTTCACTCATATTTTAATCCATATGAATCTCCATATGACGCATTTATCAATTTTATGAATGTAGTAAGTGATTTTGCACTGCGACTAAATGCAGCCATTCCTAAATCTGATCGTGATCAGGAGGTTGCGTACTTATCAAATATGGTTGATGAGCAGAAAGAGAAAATAACAAAAATGGAGATGGAAATGCTGAATATGAGGGATGTAAAACCCGGTACAAAACGAAAGCCTTCTGCTTCCGGGAAAAAAACTGTGGCTAAGCCGTCCACAAGCCAGAAAAGAAAGAAAAGAACTCCTTCAAAGAAATAGCTATAAAGAAGGTTTGTTAATTGTAATTCTTTTCCTTTTCATCAGGGTGTTTGAGTTCCTACAGTTTTAAATCCTTAGATATTAATAGGTGCTTAATATAAAGTACTCTTATTGTATGGCTTAGGTAGGTCATATTTTTTATTTTTTATTTTCTTATAACTTTTAAACCAAGATATCGTTTATTTTTAATTCTTGCTGTTACATTTGCAGCTTATTTTTTGACATAAATTTCTAAATAGATCTATAATGAGTAATTCATATATCAAACCCTCTTCCTTGTTTGAAGTTAGCTGGGAAGTATGTAATAAAGTGGGAGGTATTCACACTGTAGTTTCAACCAAAGTACTATCTATTCAAAAAGAGGTTGGGGACAATTATTTTTTAATTGGACCTGATGTCTGGCGTGATGAGAAAGAGAATCCTGAGTTTATTCCCCAGGAAGACCTATATAAAGATTGGAAAGAAAAAGTGGAGGGTGAAGGTTTGTCAGTAAAGATTGGTCAGTGGAATATTGCTGGAAAACCAACGGTTATTCTGGTAGATTTTTACGGTCTGATTGCAAATAAAGATGAAGTATTTAGTAAATTCTGGGAACAGTATAAGCTTGATTCAATCTCTGGACAATGGGATTATATTGAACCTGCCTTGTTTGGATATGCTGCCGCAAGAGTAATAGAGAGTTTTTCGAACTTTCATTTTAGTTTTCAGGATAATATTGTTGCACATTTTCATGAATGGATGACAGGTTCTGGAGTATTGTATCTGAAAGAAGCTGCCCCACAGATTGGAACTGTATTTACCACCCATGCAACAGTATTGGGTAGGGCTTTAGCAGGAAATAACCGCTCTGTATATAGTAAACTCAATGAGTTTAACCCTGTTCAGCTGGCCAGGGAGTTTAATGTGGTTTCAAAGCATTCTATGGAGCAACTGGCTGGTAAAAATGCCGATACATTTACTACAGTTAGTGAAATTACCTCGAGGGAATGTGCTGCTTTACTCGGCAAGGAAGTTGACCTGGTAACCCCCAATGGCTTTGAGGATTCATTTGTACCAGATAAAGATAATTTTGAAGCGAAAAGGACTGCAGCTAGAGAAAAACTTTTAAAAGTTGCAGGAACTCTTCTAGGTGAAGACTTGAAGGAGGATAGCCTTCTTGTCGCCAATAGTGGCCGGTATGAGTATAAAAATAAGGGCATTGATCTATTTATTGATTCACTTGAGGAGTTAGATAAATCAAATGATGTAAACAGGGATATTATAGCTTTCTTACTTATTCCTGCCAATAATTCGGGTCCAAAAGCCGACCTGGCTGAAGCCTTAAAAGCTGGGAAAAAATTAGAGAATCCATCAGATCCCTATCTTACTCATGGGATGCATGATGCAGAATATGATCCAATTTTAAATCAGCTCAATAAGAGTCAGTTAAAAAATAATTCAGGCAATAATGTAAAGGTCATTTATGTGCCAGTCTATCTGAACGAGGAGGATGGTATATTTGACATGAGTTATTATGACCTCTTAATTGGATTCGACCTTACAAATTTCCCATCTTACTATGAGCCTTGGGGATACACGCCACTTGAAAGCCTCGCATTTTGGATTCCTACCATGACAACTACCCTGGCTGGCTTTGGGATGTGGGTTAAAGATCATGTAAGTGACCCAGGTTTTGGTATTGGAGTTATTACCAGAGATGATACAAATGATAAGGAAGTAGTTGATCAAATTGTAGAGTTTAGTAAAGAGTTTTCTAATTTGAGCGAATCTGACACCGCTGAAGCAAGAAACAAAGCTTTTGAAGTATCAAGAATTGCACTCTGGGAGAATTTAGTGGAGTATTACTATGAGGCATATGATATTGCGTTAAAAAAATTGCAAAATAGATTTCGCACAGGGGAATTCTTAAAAGCTACTGAACCGGAACAAGCCCAAGTTTCTCAGGCTGCGCCAGCCTTCCCTGTATGGAAGAATCTACAAGTTGAATCGAGTGTGCCTGAAAGGCTTTCATTCTTAAATATTCTGGCTAAGAATTTGTGGTGGTCTGGGAATCCAGAGGCAGAAAGCCTTTGGGAAAAAGTTGATCCTCAGCTGTGGAAGGAAACTAGCCATAATCCAATATTATTATTGGAAAAAGTTAATTATCGTCGATTATTGAAACTTGAAAAAAATGAGGACTTCCTTAATCAAATGGATGCTGTTGCTTCAAGCCTCGATGAATACTTAAATACAGATCCTGACTCAGGTCAGCCACTGGTAGGGTATTTTAGTATGGAGTTTGGACTTCATGATACCTTGAAAATATTCTCAGGTGGGCTCGGTGTGCTTGCAGGAGACTACTTAAAAGAAGCAAGTGATTCAAATGCTCCAATAGTTGGAATAGGTTTACTATATAGGTTTGGATATTTTAAGCAAGTATTATCACTTCAAGGAGAACAGCAAGCTACATATCAATCAGAAAAATTTGCTGAAATCCCTGTATCCATCGTGAAGAACGATGATGGGTCTGAGAAAACAGTGAAAGTTGTATTGCATGGGCGGACATTGAAGATAAAGATATGGAAAGTGAATGTAGGTAGAGTACCCCTTTACTTGCTTGATACGGACGATGAAGAAAATCAGGAAAGAGACAGGTTTATCACGCACCATTTATACGGGGGAGATCTTGAAAACAGACTTAAGCAGGAGATTGTGCTAGGTATCGGGGGTATAAGAGCGCTGGAGGCTCTTGGCATAGAGCCTGACGTTTATCATAGTAATGAAGGACATTCCGCCTTTACAGGAATTGAGCGCCTTAGCTGGCTCATCCTTCATAAGAATCTTAATTTTCAGGAAGCGCTTGAGGTGGTAAAAAGTTCCGCTTTATTCACTACACATACACCTGTACCTGCCGGACATGATTCTTTTCCAGAGGATCTATTGAGGATTTACATGGGGCATTATCCAGAGAGGTTAAAAATAACATGGGATGAGTTTTATAAACTAGGTTGCAGTGACATGCCCTTTAAACCGGAAAAATTTAATATGAGTTTTCTGGCAGCCCATCTTTCACAGGAAATGAATGGAGTTAGCAGGCTTCATGGAAAAGTTAGCAGGGACTTGTTTAGCGCCCTTTGGCCAGGTTATTTGCCTGAGGAATTGCATATTGGTCACGTTACAAATGGGGTACATTTATCAACCTGGGCTGCAAATGAATTCAGAACTTATTTTAATACCAATCTGAAAAAAGACTGGATTGATAACCAGGAAGATACGAATAATTGGTTAGGAATAGCTAATTGTGACGATGCTAGTTTTTGGAAAGTAAAACAAACGCTTAAGAAAAAGCTAATTGCAGGAGTAAAAGAAAGACTACAGGATAATCTTTCAAAGCGACTTGATAGCCCAAAAAGGGTTTTGGAGGTTAGTGAAAACCTGAATGACAAGGCTTTAACCATTGGATTTGCACGAAGATTTGCAACCTATAAAAGAGCACATTTGCTTTTTAATGATTTGGACCGGTTGAACGAAATTGTTAATAATCCTGATAGACCAATTCAATTTTTGTTTGCTGGAAAAGCACATCCACATGATGGTGGTGGCCAGGGCCTGATAAAAAGAATTACCGAAGTTTCAAAAATGCCACAGTTCAGGGGAAAAATTTTATTCCTTCAGAACTATGATATGGAGCTGGCAAAACTTTTGGTGCATGGAGTAGATGTCTGGCTGAATACTCCAACAAGACCAATGGAAGCTTCTGGTACCAGTGGAGAGAAGGGTGTTATGAATGGAACTTTACACTTTAGCGTTCTTGATGGCTGGTGGGTTGAAGGTTATAAGGAAGATGCCGGTTGGTTTCTGACGGGAAAGAAAACATATGAAAACCAGGATTTCCAGAATGAACTGGACACGGAAAAGATTTACAACATTCTGGAATCTGAAATAGCTCCTTCATTTTATAATCGGAATAGTAAAGATATACCTGAAGAGTGGATTTTATTTATGAAAAACTCTTTTACTAAAGTAGCCCCTGATTTTACAATGAGGAGAATGCTCAAGGATTATCAGAATCAATACTATCAAGGTTTATATAAGAGAAATAAATCATTGACAGCCAACAATTATGAGAAAGCTATTCTGCTTGCTGCATGGAAGAAGGGGATTGTTCGAATGTGGGAAAAGTTGGAGGTGTTATCAGTTGATTTAAAAGGATTGAACGGACAACCATTTAAAATTGGTCAGAAATATGAAGCAAATGTAATTATAAGGCTTAAAGGAGTGCCTGCTGCTGCTATTGGGATGGAATTGGTTGTAACAGATAAGAGTAAGTCAGGAAAGCTGAAATTAATTCATGCACAAGAATTTACTATGGAGAAGTTCGAGGAGGGAAAAGTTTATTTTAAAATAGAAATAATACCAACCCAGACAGGTTCATTTAATTATGGATTTCGTATTTTCCCAAAGCACGAAGACTTGCCCAATAAGCAGGACTTTAACCTGGTTAGTTGGATATAAATGATCAAATCAAAACCCGGATTAATTATTTTTAATCCAGGTAGCGATATCCTGAATTAAATAGTGAGGAATGTTCTGAGGCTCCAGGTATTCGCCTGGAGTACTTTTTCCCACACCTTCCATAAAAAGATGGTTTAATTCTGGGTAGGATTTTAAGCTAACCTTCTTTTTGTAGGATAAACTTTCTTTCCAAATGTTAAAATCAGTCATAGTTACCTGATAGTCTCTTTCTCCCTGAAGTATTAAAATAGGCAATTTTAGTTTTTTGGCAGTCTTAACTGGATCGTAATTCCTGAGGTCAAGCCAGTAATTTGCTGGAATATTTAAAGGAAGCGTATTAGAAGGAGTCCCTTCGGAAAGGGCTGGGGATTTGACCAACTCCACCTGTTCCTTCGTTTTTTCAATTTCTTCTTTTTCAAAATCTGTTAAACCATTTTCTGAAAGAATATATCTAACCTGCTCTAAAATAAGGTCTTCAAAAGGTCTTGCATTTCCAGCCATCATTATTAATCCTGAAAGATTCTTTTCTCCAGTTGCAATTTTAGGGCCTACAAAAGCTCCTAATGAATGGCCCAGGATGTAAACACTCTTACAGCCTTCAATCGATAAGGCCTGATTCAAAGCTGATTTTGCATCCAGAACAGTTTCGTCATCTATGGTAATTGATTCGGCATCTTCCTTATATATTTTAGTACGTTTATCGTACCGAAGAACTCCAATACCCATATTTGCCAATCCAACAGCAAGATCTTTGAATGGTTTGTTTGGGCCAATAGTCTCATCACGGTCATTTGGACCTGAACCATGAACAAGTATTACTATTGGAAAAGTGTTTGTGTTTGTTGGGAGTGTCAAAGTACCAGGCAATTTATAAGATCCTGAAACTACAACAAATGGGTTTTCTGTATACTCAGTTGGTGTGGCGTATTTAGGTAGCTGATATTCTTTATCGGGTTTTGGTGGAACAAAAAATATTCCTGTAATTTTATTTTCAGCAGTAAATACAAGCTTTAAATCCAATATCGACCTTTCAAATTTACAGGTCAGAAAAACAACATTCCAGTTTTGCAGTTTTTCGGTTCGGATTTTGGTTTGTTTTTCAAAATTTCCTACCTGCTCATTTAGCTTATTCCATAATTCTTCTAATTTATCCGCTGGAAGTTGCATTAAAACGATAGGTTCAAAATAACTTGTTGCCTCCTGGTATCTGTCCTCTAGAACCAGCTTTAGAAAATCATTTGCACGTTCAGTGGTCTCATTTGGGACCTGAGCAATAGTAATTCTACTTATACAAAGTAAGCTTAGAAAAATTAATCTTGTCATATGAACTAAAATAAAAAAATTATTTAATCCTGGCTACCCATCCTCCTCCTTTAGCTAGTTTAATGACCATGTTTTCACCTTTTGATACTGTAAAACTTTCTTTTTTATAGTCACTCGCATACTTATTGGCATTTATTCCATCAAGAAATACCTCCATTTCATGATTTCCTTCTGGAAGAAATGAAAGGTCAACTTTAAGTTCTCTCTCTGAACCATCAGTCATTGCAGCCAGATACCATGCATCCCCACTTCTTCGAGCAATAAGAATATAATCACTAACCTTGGCATCCAATACCCTGGTTTCTTCCCACACAACAGGTACTTCAGAAATAAATTTTGTGCATTCAGGTTCCTTGTAATAATTTGATGGGTTATCAGCTAGCATTTGAAGCGGACTTTCATAAACTACGTACATTGCCATTTGATGAACCCGTGTTCCCTGGCTCATTGGCCTTGAAAATGAAATTAAAAAGTTTGTGTCTTGTGCATTAATCATGGCGCCCGGTGTAAAATCCATTGGACCGGCGACCATTCTAATAAATGGAATGGTTAAATCATGTTCGGGAGTAATAACATCACTCCATTTGTTCCATTCCAGACCACGAACACCTTCCCTTGTAATCACGTTGGGATAGGTACGACGCAGGCCTGATGGCTTATAGGCACCATGGAAATCAACCAGGAGTTTTCTTTTGGCACCCTCATTTGCAATTTTATGGTAGTAATTAACCATCCATTGGTCATCCCTTTGCATAAAGTCAACTTTAATACCAGCAACTCCCCACTTCTCAAACATATCAAGTGCCTCTTCAAGCTGATCATCCAGGGTTTTCCATACTACCCATAAAATTATGCCTACATTTTTCTCCTTTCCATAGGCAAGTAATTCTTCCATATTTATGTCTGGATTTATTTCCATGAGATTGCCTAGCTTGTACCATCCTTCATCCAGAATTATATATTCTAACCCATATTCTGATGCGAAGTCAATGAAGTATTTATAGGTTTTAGTATTCACACCTGACTGAAAATCAACCCCGTATACATTCAGTTTATTCCACCAATCCCAGGCAACTTTACCAGGCTTTATCCAGGAAGTTTCTTGCAGTTGATTGGGCTTAGCAAGTTTAAAAACCAGTTCGCTTGCCACAAGATCTTTATCTTTTTCTGCAATAATAAAAACACGCCATGGGAAACTCCTTTTTCCACTCGTTTTAGCAAGGAAACTTTCTCTTTCCGTTACCGGCACATCTCTATCGTTATTAACTTCTACTGAAGCAGCTGCTTTAGGGAGAGTGGCAGATAAGTTTCCATTTCCTGAAGCCTTAAGCCACATTCCCGGATAGTCTTCAATATCTGACTCGGTAATAAGTATATTCGGCCCATGAACTGGAGCAACAAGGGCAGGTAATGAACAGAGGTCACCTTCCTTAATCTCACCTAGTTTCAGGAATTCATATTTACGTTCATTATGTGAAAAAAAGCTTTCTTCTTTTGGGAAATATATTGGATAATCTTTTGAAAAATTGAGCTCCAGAGACTCATTTAATACCTTTATTTCATTCTTTTTAGATGTTTGGAAACGATATGCAACTCCATCATTATATGCTCTAAATATAAGCGTATAATTATTATTCATTGTGATTAACAATTCATTATAATGATCAGGAATGACTGCATTTTTTGAGGGGACTACCGGATGAATTTCCTCCATCACCTCCCTGGTCAACAATTTTTTAATCTTATATGAATCTTTAGCAATGCCTTCGATATCCAAGGCTATTAAAGAAGGTTTTAATAGCTCATTGTTACGATAGGAAATGGAAAAATAAATCTTTTGATCGATGGAAATAACAGTTTTTATTTTATTATCAGGTGATGACAATGAAATTTCTTTGGCATGCAAAAGAAATGTACCTGAGTACACAATGCCAACTAATAGAAGCAAAAGCTTTTTTGTGTGTTTTTTGAAAGTCATTCTAAAAGGTATTATATTGGTTTGAGAGGTGTAATTCTATTTTTCTTCAACAGAATAATTAACTCCTCTTTGTTTTAAGTAGTTTAAAATGTAATTGAAATTTGCACTATTCTTTCCCAAAATTTCTGGTGGGATAATGCCTTTTTCAGAAAACAATCCATCGAGTAGTAAATTGGTGACAGCAGTGCAGGTATAACCGGTTGTCCTGGCCATGGAAATTGTTTCAGTTTCTTTTTCAAAGCGATCTAATAGATTATAAACAAAACTGGTAGGCTTTCCGTTTGTAGAACCTTCAATGGTAATTCTCATTACAGTATAATCTTCTTCTCCCGGCTTGAGTTTCCATTTTGGAAACAGAAGTCTTGCTGTTAACTCAATGGGTTTTATTTTTTTACCGTTTACATCGATATCATCATATGAAAAGAAACCACTCTCCCGAAGAACCCTTAAATACTCAATTGTACCTGGATACCGAAGAGTTTTCTCTATCATGTTCGGGATTTTCATAGTATGAATTAAAGACCGCAATCCGTCAGAATTCCAAGCTTCAAGAGTTCCGACGCCAGCAAAGTCAATCAGTTCAGCATCTGATAGAGCCTTCCGCGTGACCATTGATCCGTTTTCTACATATCGGGCGGGGCGAATATATTCTTCTATTACATCAATAGGGGAAAAAACAGCTTTGTACTCATAGGGCCATTCTCGAACAACAGGAAGTCCGCCAACCAGGCATACAAACTTATCAACATCCATAGTATTGTTGTGGTAACCCAGAATAATATTGCTCATTCCGGGTGCAACACCACAATCTGTTACAACTGTGACATTCTTTTCTACAGCCATTTCATTTAGTTCAGTAGGGTCTTGAGGCATAAATGAAATGTCAACCAGGTTTTTGCCAGCAGCAATAACAGATTTAGCTGTGTTATACCCCATAAAACCAGGCACAGCACCAACTACAATATCAAATTCATCGATAACCTGTTTGATAACATCTCCGGTAGATAGGTCGGCTGTTAAAGTATTTATACCCTCTGCCTCCAGGTTTTTAAGGGCATCAGGGTTTACATCTACGGAAGTAACCTTGTGTTCTTTGCTCAAATCGAGGGCCATGGCTTTTCCTACCAGTCCGGCACCAAGTACAACTATTTTTTTCATAGTTAGAGATCTATTATTTAAATAATAAAGGCTTATTCTTCAAAGAATGTTTTGATGTTGAAGTAAAACGTTTCAAAATATTTAAAAGTGCTTTTAAAAGGATTATTCTAACCTAAAATTGCCCCAATTATGGTAGCTGACAATAGGGAAGCAAGTGTGCCGGCAAGTAGTGCACGCATGCCAAATTGTGAAAGCAATACCCTTTTCCCGGGAGCTAGAGAACCTATTCCACCAATCTGTATTCCAATAGAAGCAAAGTTAGCGAACCCACAAAGCATATACGTAGCCATAATTATGGATTTCTGATGAACGAGGCCTCCAGTAGCCTTCAATTCAGCAAGGCTAATGTATCCAATAAATTCAGTTAGAATAATTTTCTCACCTAAAAGTCGTCCTACAACTGTTATATCTTCAACAGCAACTCCTATTAGCCACATCAGGGGTGAGAATGCGTAACCAAGAACAAATTGAAGTGACAATTCGTTGTATTTTCCCTGCGTTGATTCAGCAATAATTTCATTCAGGGTAGTAACCTTACCAATCCAATTCATCATGAAATTAAACATGGCAATAAAAGCAATAAATACCAATAGCATTGCTCCAATATTGGCTGCTAATTTTAAACCCTCTGTCGTGCCATTTGATACAGCATCAAGAACATTACTTCCAAACCTATCCTGAGTAATTTCTACATCGGTGTTTACTTTTTCTGTTTGGGGAACGATAATTTTGGAGATTACAATTGCACCTGGGGCGGCCATAATTGATGCTGCCAGCAAATGTTTGGCATAGATTATTCTTTGAACTGGATCATTCCCTCCAAGTAAGCCAATATAGGCTGCTAATACTCCCCCAGCTAAAGTGGCCATTCCTCCAACCATAACAAGAAAAATCTCAGAACGGCTCATCTTTTCAAGATAGGCCTTGATCATCAGCGGTGCTTCAGTTTGTCCTAAAAATATATTACCGGCAACTGAAAGACTTTCGGCTCCGGAAAGTTTTAATAATTTGGTCATGAGCCAGGCCAGGACATATACGATTTTCTGAATTATCCCTAGATAAAAAAGCAAGGAAGTTAAAGCAGCAAAGAAAACGACAGTCGGTAAAATCTGAAATGCAAAGATCATTCCCATTTTGTCCATATCAAGAAGGCTCCCGAATAGAAATTCGCTACCCGCCTTGGTAAAATCAAGAACCAGAACAAATAACCTTCCAGCAAATTCAAATAATTTTCGAATGATTGGTACATATAATATTCCAACAGCAAGCAATACCTGAATACTTAATCCCACACCTACTACTTTCCACGATATAGCTTTACGGTTGGTACTAAAAACGAATGCTATAAATATGAGCACCACCATGCCAAGCAAGCCTCTAAGAAGTGAAATAAAGCTAATATTAAATTTTCCTTCTGGGATGACACTTCTTGAATCTGAGAGCAAAGAACTTTTCTGTTCGGATAATAGGATGGAGTCGTTATCTCTTACAGTAGAATCACTTAGGCTGAGATTAGGGGTTTGTATAGTTGTATCTCCTTGCCCATTAGAAGCCAGCGAGGGATTAGTTAGAATGGAAAAAAAACTGAGTAGTAGAAGGCTGACAAGAATTTTCCGCATATCTGAAGCCGGTTAATCTTTCTTTCGCTGGTTTATTTCGTCGCGGATGATAGAGGCTCTTTCGTAATTTTCGTTTTTGATGGATTCATCCAGCATAATTTTTAACTCTTTTACTGACATTTCTTTTAATTCATCACCGGCTTCTGGAGACTTTGGTTCACCTGAATATAATTCATCCTGGTTTATTTCTTCATCCAGCTCCTGATTTTCCTCAAGAATAATTCCAGCCTGCTCAATTATTTCTTCAGTGGTATAAATAGGACATTTAAATCTTAATGCAAGGGCAATAGCATCAGAAGTTCTGGCATCCACAACAATCTCCCGGTTGCCATCATCACATACCAATTTAGAATAAAAAACACCTTCGTACAAACGATAAATATTTACTTCAAGAAGGTTAATGTCAAAAGATGCTGCAAAATTATGGAAGAGATCGTGAGTAAGCGGCCTGGGTGGATTCAAACCTTCAAGCTGAATTGCAATTGCTTGCGCTTCGAAGCCTCCAATAATTATTGGTATTCTGCGATTTCCATTTTCTTCAGTCAAAATAAGAGCGTATGCGCCAGTTTGTGTTTGACTATATGAAATTCCTAAAACATTTAGTGTGATTTTGCCCATTCGGTATAAATATTCTTAGCCTGTTAATTAAAGTCTGTTGTACAAATATAATCAAATCATTTTTACATGAAAGGCTTGTTTGCATCTTATTAATTAAGCAATAAAATTTGTAGGATTTCATTTTGTACTTTATTGAAAATTAGGTGTCGTTCATATTAATTTACACTTATTTAAGAGCTTATTCTCGTTAAAATGTTTGCATATCAATTAAATTTTATATTTTTGCAGTCCGAAAGTTAAAAAACAGATAAAACAGGCATAAAATGTATGCAATAGTAGATGTAGCAGGTCAACAATTCAAAGTTGAAGAAGGAAAAAAGATATTTGTTCATAGATTGAGCGAGGATCAGGGCGAAACACTTGAAATAGATCAGGTTTTACTTATAGATCTTGATGGCAAGGTAATTGTTGGTGAGCCCATTATTAAGGGTGCTCTGGTTACTGCAAAAGTGCTCGAACATATGCGTGGTGACAAAGTGAAGGTTTTTAAGAAAAAAAGAAGAAAAGGATATCAGAAATTATCCGGGCACAGACAGGATCTAACTCAGATTCAGATTGAATCAATTAGTGAAAAGGGTGTGGCAAAAAAGAAACCTGCTGCCAAACCAGCTGCTATAGTTGAAACAAAAAAAGCAGAAGAGGTAAAGAAGGTAGTTGAAAAGAAACCAGCTGCAAA
>RCNF010001103.1_pt1 | contig 14172 bp, 11 predicted proteins | sample 2041311 | NCBI WGS metagenome assembly RCNF01 (sample SAMN09708228, study PRJNA481090) | Marine sediment metagenome, whole genome shotgun sequencing project. | biome: marine sediment; feature: ocean; material: sediment; isolation source: Sewage treatment plant 2 marine sediment (STP2) ... | reverse complement strand
CCAGTACTTACCATTATGTTTTAACAAGAAAAGATTCTTTACCGTAAAAGACGCTTTGAATTTCCGTTGTTCAAACTCCGGCCAGGCCTTAAGAAATGCCTTGTCAGTTAAATCGCGGGTGGCAATTGTCATATGAGGGTGTATTTTGTTAGAAATCTCATTTTCTTTAAATGACAATTCATCTACAAGTACTTTTTTCAGGTTTGTATGAAGATCAATTATAGGTTTATGGTCTTTGACTTTGACAAAAATAACACGAGGAAAAAAACATTCAAACCCGTTTAATTCAATATTAAATAGATTATGATTTGATGCAAAATTTTGTAATCTCTCAATAATCAAGGGCTCATCTTCTTTATTTCTTTTGAATGGTATTTGCAAGGTAATATGGGCTGGCGATTTTAAAGCATGTTTCGCATGAAATCGCTCCTTCATTTCCTCTTTTAAAGATTGTATCTGGTCTTTAAGCTCAAGATGAGGGATTATGGCAATAAAATACAAACTCATTATGATATTGGTTTCAAAATATCATAAAGTTAATTATTTGAATTTGTATAATCTAAATTCAGAAATAATAAAAGACATAAACTCAAAAATTCCTTATAAGGCGTTTATAATATTAAAGCTATTATTTTAAAGCATTATCCATAATTTCCTGAACAACTTCCGGATTTAATAAGGTTGAAGTATCGCCCATGTTACTAGTATCTTTATGTGCTATTTTTCTCAAAATACGTCTCATAATTTTACCGGAACGTGTTTTAGGCAATCCACTTGTAAATTGAATTTTATCCAGTTTTGCAATGGGCCCAATACGTTCAGTGATCTTTTGATTGATCTCTTTTCGTAAGTCATCCTGATCACGTGATAATCCTATGTCTTTTAGTATTACATAACCATAAAGGGCATTTCCTTTAATCTCATGAGGGAAGCCTACTATCGCAGATTCCGCAACGGCCTGGTGTTCGTTAATTGCATCTTCTATAGGTGCAGATCCAAGATTATGACCAGATACAATAATTACGTCATCAACTCTACCGGTGATACGGTAATAACCAACTTCATCGCGCAAAGCTCCGTCACCGGAAAAATAATGATCTTTATACGTTGAGAAATAAGTTTCTTTATATCGTTTATGGTTTCCCCATATAGTTCTTGCAATGGCAGGCCATGGAAACTTAAATGCCAAACGACCGCTTATTTGATTATCTTTGATTTCATTCCCTTCTTCATCCATTAAAACGGGTTGTACTCCTGGTAATGGTAATGTGGCATATGTAGGTTTAGTTGGCGTAGAAAATGGAATCGGCGAGATCATAATACCTCCAGTTTCCGTTTGCCACCAGGTATCTGAAATCGGACTATTTTTCTGTCCAATGTTATCGTTATACCAGTGCCATGCTTCTTCATTAATGGGTTCACCTACTGAGCCCAGTACTTTGAGTGATGAAAGATCATACTTTTTAACAAATGAAATATCTTCTTTGGCTAATGATCTGATAGCCGTTGGTGCCGTGTAAAATTGATTTACCTTGTGTTTTTCTATAATTTGCCAGAATCTTCCCCAATCCGGATAATTGGGTACACCTTCAAACATTACAGTTGTCGCCCCGTTGGCCAAAGGGCCATATATAATGTAACTGTGCCCTGTAATCCAACCAATATCAGCAGAACACCAGAACACATCTTTTTCCCTATATTGAAAAACATTTTTAAACGTATATGCTGTAAATACCATATAGCCGGCAGTAGTATGCATCATCCCTTTAGGCATACCAGTAGACCCGGAAGTATATAATATGAATAAAGGATCTTCGGCGTCCATTATTTCAGGTTCACATTCAGTAGAAGCTTTATTTAAAAGAGGTTGTAACCATTTATCGCGACCCGGTTTCATAGGAATATCCGTATTGATCCTTTTTGCAACCAACACTGATTCGACAGTAGGACACTCTTCTAAAGCTTTATCAACAATACCTTTTAGATCAATTGTTTTTTTACCTCTATAGGAACCATCAGATGTCAATACAATTTTACATTGGCTATCATTTATTCTAGTTGCCAATGCCAAAGCTGAAAATCCCGCAAAAACAACATTGTGAATTGCACCAATACGGGCACAAGCTAAGGTAGCAATAGCCAATTCTGGAATCATAGGTAAATAAATACAAACCCGATCTCCCTTTTGAATTCCCTGTCCTTTTAGGACATTGGCAAATTTTCCAACTTTTTCATACAATTCATTATACGAAATGTGTTTTGCTTTTTCTTTCGGATTATTCGGTTCAAAAATTATTGCCGTTTTATCTCCGCGCGTTCGTAAATGTCTATCAATACAATTCTCAGTAATATTAAGTTTTGCTCCTTCGTACCATTTAAATTCTGGTTTTGAAAAATCATAACTTAATACTTTATCCCATCGTTTACGCCATACGAAATTTTCTTCGGCAATTTCTTCCCAAAAACTTTCGGGTTCGGTAATTGATTTACGATAAACTTGAAAATACTCTTCTAAATGTTTAATGTGATAATTGCTCATGTTTTAATGAATTTTTATTGTGGAGGGTATATAATTAGTCAAAATGAGTAATAGAATTTCAAGGATTGAATTCATAACATAAAGATAAGATATATTCTCTAAATAAGAGCATTATTTTTTTTGATTTTTCGGTTGATAAAATTTATCAAAAATATATTCAAAATCTTCTTCAGGTATTCTTTTACCGTTATAATGAACATGTATTCCATATATCCATTGATCATTTTATAATCAATAGTAATGACACCTTTTTTAGGCTCGCAGAATTTAATTGCATTCGATAATAATATTGTCAATTCTTGTAAAATTCTATCCTTATCATAGAATAAAATAAAATCAGCAAGATGACTATATAAGATCCGAATAACTTTATTAGAAGCAATATGTTGGATACTATTTATTGCTGTATTAAAGATTTTCTATCCAATTGGCCATTGCATATTTTTGTTATTCTGACATTTTAATAATTTTTTATAGATAAACCATTGCTTGTAGCGTTAGAGTTCCAGTTTTTGAATTACCAAATTTCTGATTCTTATATTCTAAAGTAAGTTTTGAGTTATGCCCGCTCATATAAGCATTCATTCCAATTCCTAGAACGTTTCTGTTATCATCAACGGCATCATAACTGTTTGTTGTGTAAGACGCATACGGTTGAAATCTTGTTTTGGTTTTATCACTTGCAAAGACATATCCAATATGTCCATATAGCATACTTCCGGTACCATATGCGCTAAATAAATAATCTTTACCATAATCATTTGATTGGTAGGTAGTGTAGGCGGTTAGTGCGCTACCATCATCTCCCAATGGAGCGTCGTAAAAAACGTCAATGGCAAAAAGACTGACATCCTCACCGCGTAAATTATTATTATTGTCCATCGTGACTGAACCATTTGGATGAATAAAAAAGCCAGCACCTATATTAAAGACATTTTTACCTCCTAGATAAGATCCAACTTTATATGGTAAAAAATTTGATTCTTGATCTAAGAAATTGTAATCGAAATATCCGGCATATGCTTTTCCGGCATCTTTAGATCCTATTAATCTTTTTCCTCCATAAACTGCAGGACCTCCTTGTTCTGGAGTTCGCGCATCTAGACCATTTGTGATAGCGTCGTTAATAGCAACTCGATATTGAAGTTTACCAAATTTACCTTTAGCAAAAATTCCAATGTGACGTGCAAACTGATCCGTTAATCCCAGTGTAGACCAGGATTGACGGTTATTGTCGAGCGTCATAAAGTTGAGAGTACTTTGATTATTTAGTCTTGATATGCCATTAAAATAATGTAATCCGCCTCCAACAACGTGATCCTTACCTAAACTATATTGAGCCCAAACATCATGAAAAAATAATTGAGAGCCTTCGCCTTTACCAACAGGGCTCAAAGTATTACTGTTTAAATTATTAAGTCCAAAATGAGTCAATATCAAAAATTTCGAATTGATTTGAGCAAACATTAAAACTCTAGCCCGTCTAAGGTTGAAACTGAGGTTATTGGTATTATCGGGGACATCGTTATTATATGTTCCTTGGACCTGTGCCCATGAAATAACTCTGAAATATTTAGAACCATCATCATTGAGCTTCACTTTTAGCCCACCCTCATAATCTGGGGAACCTTGTGAGAATGAATACTGTATTGCAAGCGCGAAGCAAAAAAGTATCAATAACTTTATTTTCATCATAAGATTAAAAGATTAGTTAATTAAAATTTTGGATTTTTGTGTAATGCTAATTTCCAAAAATAATAAGGAAACAAAAAATAAGTATCGTATTTTATTTTAATAATTTAAAATATTTAATTTCATGAAAGAATTAGCAATTTGATTATAATAATTTCTAAAGTTGTGTCTATATATAATTTGTATTTTTGATTTTATAAATGATAGAATTTTCTGAGCTTTTAAAAGTAATAATTGACCATTGGGGAGTTATCCTTTTATTTTTTATGGTTGCCATTTTATATTCTTCGGTTGGCTTTGGTGGAGGATCGAGCTATTTGGCTGTATTAGCCTTGACAGGGTTAAGTTTTATTCAATTTAGAGCGATAGCTCTTTTATGTAATATTGTTGTTGTTAGTGGGGGAACATATATTTTTGCGAAGAATGGGCATTATAATTGGAAAAAAGTTCTGCCACTAGCCTTAGCAAGTATTCCAATGGCATTTATTGGGGGATATTTAAAAATTAGTCAAACGTTCTTTTTTATATTGCTGGGATTTACATTGATCGTTGCGGCAGTCTTGATGTGGATTTCTAAGTATCTCGCTGAATCTTCAATACAAGAAACTCCTTCTGTTGTCAAAGATGGTTTTTTTGGCAGTATTATAGGATTTGTCTCAGGAATGGTTGGAATTGGTGGTGGCGTTTTTCTGGCGCCATTATTACACTTAATGAAATGGGATACACCTAAACGGATTGCTGCAACGGCCAGTTTTTTTATTTTGGTAAATTCAATTGCAGGTTTATTAGGTCAATTTCAAAATTCGGATTTTTATTTTGAACCGAATATTGCTTTTATATTGATGCTAACGGTTTTTTTTGGGGGACAAATAGGCTCAAGGTTAAGCGCGTCAAAAATATCTCCTTTTGTAATTAAGAGGCTTACAGCTTTACTGATTGCGTTTGTTGGTTTACGAATTTTATGGAAATACTTAATTTAAAGTACCTTGATGAAGCCCTTTGATTATTCCATCAGCGAGTCCGATTTTAGGAACGTAAATTTTATCCGCTCCACTCCATTTCATTGCATTTAGATATATTTTGCTAGCAGGTAAAATTACATCAGCTCTGTCTGGATTTAATCCTAACTCGAATATTCTTTCTTCATAACTCATTTTTTTCAGAAATTCATGATTCGCTCTCAAGTACGTATATGAAAGAGGCTTGCCCAGAAGCATACCTGACATTTTAAATATTTTATTAATATTACCACCAGAACCTATTAATGATATTCCCGAAAGATTATTACTAATTTCTTTGATCCAGGTTTTCATTTTCTCTCTAATAATTTTTTTTGCCTTTTTGCTAGGAATTCTAACTGTTCCTAATTTAAAAGATCTGGATGCAATGATTTTCCCCTTACTAAAAAATGTAAATTCGGTGCTGCCTCCACCAACATCAACATATAAATACGATTTATCACCTAAAATTAATTCATTTAAATCTGTTGCTGATATGATAGCTGCTTCAGTTTTACCATCAATAATATCAATTTTGATTCCCGTTTCTTTTAAGACCATTTCAATTACCGTTTTACCATTATTCGCCTCTCGCATTGCTGAGGTTGCACATGCCTTGTACTTTTCAATACCATGAACATTCATTAATAGTTTAAATGCTTGTAAGGCATCAACCATGCGCTTAATGTTTTCCTTTGAAATTATGCCTGTGGTAAATGAATCGGCCCCTAATCTAATAGGAACTCTTACCAATGAAGATTTTCTATAATGAGTGGGTGAATTTTCTTTAATAATAATATTCGAAACTAACAGTCTTATAGCATTTGAACCAATATCAATAGCTGCATATTTTTTTATTTCCAATCTAGAAATTTTAATTATTTATGAAATTTTGGAAATTCAATTAAAAATGTATTTCCTTTTTTAATATTTTTCCAGTGTTCATCTTTGAATTGTATACCCACAACCCCACAAGTAGGAACATGAGCTATAGGCTTATGCCCAAATTTATTCACGAAGGTATTAATGCCATGATCATGGCTAAAAATAATAGCAGACTCAAATCCGTCATCTAATGCTTTTACTGTTTTTATTAAATAACCGTCACTAAAATTATATAATGATTTACTGATTCTAACATGAGCCAACGGAAAATTGAACGCATAACTAAAAATCATTGCTGTATGCAGTGCTCTGTTTGCACAACTAGATACAAAAGCATTAGGGCAGTCTATTTTGCTTTCTAAAACGTTGGAAACTAAATACGCATCATTTATACCTCTTTTTTTTAAAGGCCTATCAATATCTTTGATTCCGTCGTACACCCAAGATGATTTAGCATGGCGGACAATATAAAGTGTTTTCATTTACTAAATATTAGTTTGTAGTAAATTATAAATGTTAATTGAAATCAAATATAAATGATTTAATTATTAATTAAGGAGCCAAACGTTCTTTTTTCCAACTATAATCTTCTTGCATTGTATACCGAATTCTATCATGCATTCTATTGGGTCTTCCTTGCCAAAACTCAATACTCTTTGGCCTTATGATATATCCACCCCAATGTTTTGGACGCGGAACTTCCTTATTTTCATATTGTTTTTCAAGCTCTTTTAATCTTTGATCAAGTTTTTCACGTGATTCTACTACTTCACTTTGATTCGAGGCCATGGCTCCTAGCTGACTACCTCTAGGACGACTTTCAAAATAGCCATCAGAAAGATTTTCTGCTATTTTTTCAGTCTCCCCTTTTATAACAATTTGTCGTTCTAAATTATGCCAAAAAAATGATGCGCAAACCTGATTATTTTGAGCAATGTCTTGTCCTTTTTTACTCTTATAATTCGTATAGAATATAAACCCTTCCCAATTAAATCTTTTAAGTAAAACAACTCTATTGGATGGTTGCAAGTCACTTCCTACAGTTGATATGGTTAGTGTATTAGCTTCTCCAGGTTCTTCATTTTCCGCTTCTAGGTACCAATCTCTAAATAACTCCATGGGATTATCAGTTGTATTTTCCTCCAATAAAGCACTCTTTTGAAAATTCTGTCTAATATTACTTAAATCTTTTTCCATGTACTAAATAGTCTTTTATTTTTTTCGAATCAACCACAAACCGAGGAAGGTAATAAATCCGTTTAAAGGTAATATTTCCCAATGAAATTTATATTTTCCAATGATAGTTTCTGGCAAATATGTGATGGCAAAACTTAATGATAATGCCATAACTGCTACAATCCAAGCATACTTATCTTTAATTTTGTGCTTTGTCAAAATGCCAAAAGTGAATAAACCTAATAGTGGTCCGTAGGTAAATGTTGCAAACTTAAATAGGTTTCCAACTACGTTGCCATCTAAGTAATTGAAGATGATAACAACAAAGATTAACAGAATGGAAACACCTATATGTACTTTTTTACGCAATGGTTTTTGTTCTTCTTGAGGCCTTTTTTGAATATGTAAAAAGTCAACCGAAAATGAGGTGGTTAACGAAGTTAAGGCGCTATCAGCACTTGAATAAGCAGCAGCGATTAAGCCTATAATAAAAACCACAGCTAAGGGTTTTCCTAAATCTTGATTCACTGCTATCTCTGGGAATAACAGATCTGTTCTAATTCTGCCATCTACGACAGGTATCTCTATACCCAATTTTTCAGAATAGATAAATAATAATGCTCCAAGAGATAGAAATACAAAATTCACAATGACTAATAAAATTGACATCGTTGTCATATTTTTTTGAGCAGCTTTTTCGTTCTTACAGGTTAGGTTTTTTTGCATCATATCTTGATCTAGCCCTGTCATGGCGATAGTGATAAAAATTCCACCAATAAAATATTTCCAAAAATAGGTGGTAGCGTTTGGGTCATCGAAAAAGAAAATTTTTCCTTTTTCTGCAAACTCATCAGAATTTAGAAACTCTAAGTATGACCAATCTAATTGTTGATTGATGAGATATATGGCCAATCCAACGGCTGTGAGCATTGTTAATGTTTGTAAGGTGTCAGTCCATACAATTGTTTTGATACCACCTCTAAATGTATATACCCATATGAGTAATATAGAGATTACGACGGTGAGCCAAAACGGTACGCCTATTTGCTCAAAGACAACGTATTGCATGGCAAGTGCCACTAAAAATAATCGAAACGATGCACCAGTTACTCTAGATAATAAAAAGAAAAAGGCACCTGTTTTATAACTTACTTTTCCGAAACGTTGCTCCAAATATTGGTAAATCGAAGTTACATTGAGTCTATAATAAATGGGTAGTAAGACAAAAACAATGATTAAGTAACCAACAAGAAACCCAAAAACACCTTGCATATACGCAAATTGTTGGCCGCCAATCAACCCTGGAACCGATATAAACGTAACTCCAGAAAGCGAGGCTCCTATCATACCGAATGCTACAATATACCAAGGGGATTGTTTGTTTGCTTTAAAAAATGTTTCGTTAGAATCGTTCTTTCCGGTAAAGAAAGAGATCAGTAAAAGTATTCCGAAATAACCAGCAATTAATAATAATATGTGTAATGGTTGCATAAATTTTCAATTACCGTTGCAAAATACAAAAAATCAATATAGCATAATTCAAAAATGATAAATCTTAATTACATTTGCGACATGAACTTTTCTTCAAAATTAGTAGAAAATGCAGTTAATGAAGTGTCTCAATTACCAGGAATAGGTAAACGAACGGCATTACGATTAGTATTACACTTATTAAAACAACCCAAAGAAAGGACAACTTATTTAACCACTGCCTTAGAAAATTTAAGAGCCAATATAAAGCTTTGTAAAAACTGTCATAATATCTCAGATGTTGAATTGTGTGAAATTTGTGCTAATAAAAACAGAGATGAGCAATTTTTGTGTGTGGTTGAAGATATTCGTGACGTGATGGCCATAGAGAGTACTGCCCAATTTAAAGGATTGTATCATGTTTTAGGAGGTAAAATATCTCCCATTGAAGGCATTGGCCCACAAAATTTAACTATTGATAGTTTGATAAAAAAAGTAAAACAAGGCGCTATAAAGGAGATTGTTTTTGCCTTGAGTTCTACCATGGAAGGGGATACCACGAACTTCTATATTTACAGGCAGATTGAAAATTTAGATATTAAGATTTCTACAATTGCACGTGGTATCTCTGTAGGTGACGAGTTGGAGTATGCCGATGAAATTACCTTGGGTAGAAGTATTTTAAATCGAATTCCATTTGAAAATTCTTTAAAAAGTTCTTAAAAGTTGATTCAATTCAAATTAATTTCTCTAGGGTTAATAGTATAGTGAGATCAACAGAAAAGGGAACATATTATTGATACAGTTCAAGAAAGGAAAATACCTCTAAATACTAATTTTTACATTACAAGTGATTCTTCAATAAATAGCGAGGACGCAATACAATTCTAATTATTTTTCAATTCTGATTCTAACGTCAACTCCTATAATCTTATCCGCAGTTGCTAAAAGTGGATTTATATCCAATTCGGCTATTTCAGGAGCAATTTGTAATAAAGTCGATATTTTATTTATAATTTCAGCATATTCCTCAATGTTTATTCCATTTTGACCTCTAGTACCTTTTAAAACTGGATAGGATTTTAAGTTTGTGATCATATCCATAGCATCATCTTTTGAAACTGGAATCATTTTCACTCTTACATCTTTTAAAATCTCAACAAAAATACCTCCTAATCCACACATAATTATATGGGGGTAATTACTTTCTTTTTTGGCGCCAATAAATAGTTCAGTACCTTTTAACATAGGTTGTAACAAAACGGATGTTGCCCCATCAATATTCATCAATTTATTGAAACTATTTACCAACTCCTTATCATTATTTATGTTTAATTCAACACCACCAACATCTGATTTATGCAAAGGACCAACTACTTTTAATACTACAGGATAATTTAATCTATTAGCTATTAGTAAAAGTTTGGTTATATTTTTTGACTCATGTTGGGTAATAAAATTAATACCTATATTTTTTAACAGATCATTGGCCTGATCTGAAGTTACATATCCGTTGGGTAAAACATCTATAATTTTTCTAATAGACTTCTGAGTAGACGGTTCAATGAAACAATCGTTAGAATCAGGTTTTGTTAAGTTATAAACTTTGGCTAATGCTTGTCCAAATAAAACTTCATCAGTAAATGCGATATTGCCTTTAGCAATAAAATCTTCTATTTCATTTTTCACATTCACTACGGAAGGTAATATTGCATAAATTGGTTTTTTGCAGGATTTAATTTTCTTAGATAGTACATCGTAAACATCAAAAACCTGGGACAATCCGGGACTGCCGAAAATAACTGACATCGAATCAATATTATTAAATTTCTGCTCACAATAATCAATAATAGTTTCTAATTGTTCGGCTGTTCCAGTCGCTAAAAAATCAATCGGATTTGAAATAGATGAACCTTCATATAATTCAAGTAATAAATTATCGCAATGTTCTCCTTTTAAAGGAGGGATTTGCAATCCATTTTTAGATAAGGTATCTGTTAGCATAACTGCCGGCCCACCTGCATGAGTAATAATTCCTATATTTTTACCAGAGCTTTCTTTTTGCAATAAAATTCCAGCTACATTAATTAGTTCATATCTTCCGTTACAGCGAATTATTCCAGCTTTTTCAAAAAGAGATTCAACAAAAACATCTGAGCTCGCCATTGCTCCTGTATGTGATGAAGCAGCTCTGTTTCCTGCTTCGGAGCTTCCTGCTTTTATAGCGGCAATTTTGCAGCCCTTCTTAATTAATGAGGTAGTATATTTTAAAAATTTAGAAGGGTTTTTTATACTTTCAATATAGAGTAGTTTCACTTTTGAACTTTCTATTTTGTTGAAACTTTGATCGAAATGTTCTAAAACTTCTTCAACACCAATTTGGGCACTATTTCCCACCGTATAAATGCTTGAAAAAGTTAAACCAATACTTTGGGCTGCTTCAATGATAAATACAGCAGTTGCCCCCGAACCTGAAATAAAATCAACTCCATTTTTGTCTAATTTAGGAATAGGCGTAGTAAAAACACCTGTATAGTGTTCGTTTATTAAACCAATATTATTTGGCCCTAATAAACTACCTCCAACTTTATTAATTATGGATACAATTTCCAATTCTAATTTAGCTCCCGCTTTGTCTTTTTCACTAAACCCAGCAGAAAAAATGATAAAACCTTTAGTATTTTTTTGTTGGGCCAAGACTTTAACCGTTTCAACAATATGTTTCGCAGCAATGGCAATAATGGCTAAATCTACTTCTGGGATATTACTTAATTGCTGATAGGATTTAATGCCTTGTACAAGCGTTTTTTTAGGGTTCACGACAAACAGATCTCCACTAAATTTATGATCTATTAAATTTTTCAAGACCCTGCCGCCAGGACTATGAATGTTATCAGAACCTCCAATAATGACAATGCTTTCTGGCCTGATTAAATTTTTATGCAGCATGAATACAGTATAATTTATGAAACAAATTTTTTAATAATCTCTTTACCTTTCAGAAAAGCTTCTAAGTTTTTATTTACAATGCGTTCACCTTTACGTTCAAATAAAGTTTTAATGGCTTTTTGTAAACTTTCATCACTTAATGGGAGTAAAACAGAGGCAGCACCTAATAAAACTATGTTGGTTGCCTTAGCATTGCCCAAGTCTTTTGCAATTTTTTTAGCATCAATTAATATGCAGTTTGGATGAGAATTTATTTCATCGTAAAGTTCAATCATTTCAGGATAATCAGTAATATTATTGAATGAGTTAGAGTCGGTGATTAAGTAACCTTTTTTCTTGAGGAAAGGTAAATAGCGAAGTGATTCCATAGGTTCTACAGAAATGATCATATCTGCTTTTCCTTTAGGAATTAAATCAGAAAAAATTTCTTTATCAGAAATTCGTACATGCGATTGTACGGCTCCACCTCGTTGGCTCATTCCATGAACTTCAGATTGTTTTATGTTTAGTTCACAAGACATAGCTGCTGTATCTAATACAGCGGCAATGGTTAAAATACCTTGTCCACCGACACCTGCTAATATAATATTTGTTTTCATTTGTTTTTTTTCTTTATTGGTCAGACACAACCGTTGATAATTAAAATAATCATCCCTTTCAATTTCTATAGATTATTAAAATCATAATGGTTTCTTAAGCTTTAAATTAATTTAATGAAACCCGTTTAATTTTTTTTAATAAATCTTTCTTTTCTTTTGGTAACTGAACACAAGGGCGTTGTGCAATTATTACAGAAACACCATCGTAATTTATTTCATCTCTAATAATATTGACGTTATCTGAGGAGTTTTTATGAAGAGGAGTAATTATCTTTAAATGATCTTCTTCAACACCTATTCCTCGGCAGATTCCTTCCAATCTACCTGTTGCCGAAGAATCTTGGGCTCCGGTCATTGCAATAGCTGAGTTGTCAGATATTATAATAGTTATTTTTGTTTTTTCAATAACTGAATCTAATAATCCAGTCATGCCAGAATGAGTAAATGTAGAATCACCAATAACGGCAATAGCAGGATCTATACCTGCGTCTGCAGCACCTTTTGCCATGGTAATAGAAGCGCCCATATCAATTAAAGTATCAATACTTTGGTAGGGTTCAAGAACACCCAAAGCGTAACAACCAATGTCTCCAAATACTTGTTGACTTTCCTTTTCTTTACCCAAAGTATTAATGGCGTCAAACAAATCTCTGTGAGCACAACCAACACATAATTCTGGTGGCCTGCCAGATACAATTGTTGGAATGGCCTCTGTTTTTTCAACTTTAAATCCTAATGCTTTTTTTATTGAATCTGGGTCTAATTCACCAACTCTATTGACATGTCCACTTAAGCGCCCAATAACATTTCGGTTTTGACTTAAAAAGTCAGAAATAATTTCTTCAATAAATGGGTAACCATCTTCTAATACCAATATTTTTTCACAATTATCAAACAACTGTTTAATACGCGTTTTTGGTAATGGATATTGAGAAATTTTTAATACGGGATATGGGCATTCTCCATCTTCATAATTCTCCATTAAATAATTATAAGCAATACCAGCTGCTACAATTCCCATAGATTTATCCCTTCCATCAATATACTGGTTGTAGATACTGTTTTCTGAACTTTCTCGGTTGTCAGTTTGAATATCTATTAAGTGCTGGTATCTTCCTCTAGCATGCATAGGAATTAATTGAAATCGCGTCGAGTCAGTAGGCAGGTTGATACTATTTTGTAATCTTCTATTACCAATTTCGACACCAGCTCTAGAATGTGATAATCTGGTTACTAATCTAATCATGATTGGCAGACCCATTTTTTCAGATAAATCAAAAGCATACTTGGTAATTTCATAGCATTCTTGTTGATTTGTGGGTTCTAGAATTGGAATCATAGCGAATCTTCCATAATAACGAGAATCTTGCTCATTTTGAGAAGAATGCATCGACGGGTCATCTGCAACAACAACAACTAAGCCGCCGTTAATACCTGAAATAGACATGTTCATAAACACATCAGCCGCTACATTTAAACCAACATGTTTCATAACAGTCATAGCTCTTTTACCAGCATAAGACATGCCCAAAGATGCTTCCATGGCTGTTTTTTCATTAACTGACCATGCCGAGTGTATATCTAATTCCTTAGCAATTTTTGATCGTTGAATATATTCGGTTATTTCTGTTGATGGTGTGCCAGGATACGCATAAACTCCTGATATCCCTGCATCAATAGCCCCTTGTGCCAGCGCTTCATTTCCAAGTAGCAATCTTTTCATATAAATATGTTTATTGTAAATTTATTTTAATGCAGTAAAATTATAAATATACGTTGAAATTATATATGATTAATATCATTAATAGGCATTATAAATAACTGACATGAGAAACAGCCAAAGAAATGTTATGCAACATGTAAT
>RCNF010001102.1_pt1 | contig 14179 bp, 12 predicted proteins | sample 2041311 | NCBI WGS metagenome assembly RCNF01 (sample SAMN09708228, study PRJNA481090) | Marine sediment metagenome, whole genome shotgun sequencing project. | biome: marine sediment; feature: ocean; material: sediment; isolation source: Sewage treatment plant 2 marine sediment (STP2) ... | reverse complement strand
ATGGAATAACCATTCTGCTGCGGCTCACGCCTTGCAGCTACACGCTTCAGGTCACGCAGAGGACATAAGCAATTAATAGAGGTGCCCTTAAGTGAATAATCTTAAAGTAAAAAGAGTTAAATACCCAATTCACCCAGCGGATGAAGACGCTACAGCATTCATAGCAGCCTTTGCAACTCGCCTGACTAAGCAAAAAAAACGGCAATGGAGCGACCATTGCCTTATTTTTTTGCTACGCCAGTCAAGCCGGCAAGACCACTATGAAAGCTGTCCAACTGATTATTTTAGGATAATTTAGCTATGGCTAAATTTGACAGATTAATACACTCTGAGCAGGTAATAATCGAAAGCTTTATCGATCACTTATGGATGGAAAAAGGTTTAAGTGAAAACACCTTGACCGCTTATAGAAATGACCTTGCAGGTTTTGCGCTTTGGTTAAAGGAAAAAAGTCATCTGTTAAGCGCAGTGAATACCTGCATCATTCAGGATTACTTAGCATTCAATTACGACATTCAGCAAAAACGACGTTCTGTGGCTCGATCATTATCAACATTACGCCGTTTTTATTTTTATCTACTCCGTGAAAATCAGATTAGCGAAGATCCTACTCGATTGATCGAGTCGCCCAAAGGTGAACGTTCACTTCCGTTGTCGTTGAATGAGAAACAAATTGATGATTTATTGGCAGCGCCCGATACCTCTGATGAATTAGGTTTAAGGGACAGAGCAATGCTGGAAGTTTTATATGCTACCGGTTTACGTGTCAGCGAGTTAATAAATTTACAAACATCACAGATTTCATTGCAACAGGGTGTTATTCGTGTGATTGGAAAAGGCAATAAAGAACGATTGGTGCCTGTTGGTGAAATTGCGCTGGACTGGTTAATGCAGTATTACCAGCAATCCAGACCACAGTTGGTATTAAAAACAACGAAACAGAAGAAAAATTTGAGTCAATGCAGTGACGTTTTTGTGACCCGGCGAGGCAGGGCGATGACACGTCAGGCGTTCTGGTATATGGTGAAACGTTATGCACTGATTGCGGGTATTGACCCTGAGCATTTATCGCCTCATACATTAAGACACGCCTTTGCTACGCATTTGTTGAATAACGGTGCAGATCTCCGTGTGGTGCAGATGTTGCTTGGACATAGTGATATTTCGACAACGCAAATCTATACCCATGTGGCGGATCAACGGTTACGCGAGATGTACCATATTCACCATCCTCGAGCATGAGACATTTTTTGATATAAAAATTCAGCTATATCAACATTTCATGGAATTAACTATAATCTGCGCTGTCTTGTTATATAGATTTTAATTACTTACCAGAGTGTTATTTATGAAACTTTTCTCTTTAATATTTTTTTCTTCTTTATTGATGACTTTTACCGTATCTGCTGCCGAGGTGGATAATGCCGAAAAGTTAAAACAGGCATTAGCGAAAAGTATGCCTAATGTACAGGCAACCAGGATCTCAGCAACACCAGTAGAGGGGTTGTATGAGGTCATTGTTGGCTCTCAAGTGGTGTACATGAGTGTTGATGCGCGTTATATGATTGAAGGTGATCTGTTTGACCTGAAAACTAAAAGAAATGTGAGCGAGGAAGCGAAATCAGTTATTCGTCTGGCCGCAATAGAAAAACTGGGGGCTGACAATATGCTGGTGTACAAACCGGAAAAGGTTAAAAACACCATAACAGTGGTTACGGATATAGACTGTCCTTACTGCAGACGTTTGCACAATGAAATGCCTGATTATATGAAAAATGAAATACAGGTTCGATATATCTTTATGCCGCTTAAAGGTGCTGCTGATATGAAGAAAACGGTTAGTGTGTGGTGTTCAGATAATCAGCAAACAGCGCTGGATACTGCAAAATCAGGTGGAAAAGTTGAAGATAAAACCTGTGACAATCCAATTAATGACCACCTGGCACTGGCGCGCGAGCTCGGAGTGCGTGGTACCCCTGCAATTTTATTAGAAGATGGTCGATTACTGCCGGGTTATGTACCAGTTGACAAGTTAGTTGCTGAGCTTCGTAAATAAATAGTTGGCAGGCGACAGTTTGCAGTTATTAGTTACAAGCTAAAAATAAAAAATGAAAACAATTCTGCTTCCCACCACGCCCCGCGTGGTAAGCAGAGCGCATTTTTTCTTTTAACCGCAAACTGCCGACCTTAAGCTAATAACTTTCTTTTCATTCCAGCCAGACTATTTCCTTATGGCGGGTAAATAATATACCTGTTTCTACCATATGTTCGGGCCACAATTTTTTTATGCCATTCCGGTAATAATCCAGTTGTTTTGAAAATTGCCTGGCTGCGTCCTGCGTTGACTGTTTCGGTGTGTGATGAGATTTGTAGTCAATAATCCATATCTTTTCATCAGACTTGATAAGTCGGTCAACAATACCGTAAACCGCTTGCTGTCCCTGTAGATACATCAATGGCATTTCGTTGTATGTCTGTTTATCAGGCGCAGGATTGAAGATAGCTTCAAAGTCGGTGAAATCAAACACGGTAACGGCTTCTTCTATGCAGTCAGTCAGGTATTGGCTAAATGCCGGTTGGTTGAGCGAAGTTTCTGCTTGTAGTTGTTGCTGTATGCTGCCAATGGATTGCTCAGATGCCGGATAAATGCTGGTTTTGCAAAGTTGTTCCAGTACGCGGTGGATAATGGTGCCGCGCCATTTTGTTTTATCCTGTGTACTAATCTGCGTATTCGCCTGACCAACGTTTTGGTCTTGCTGCTGGTCCGGTTTATATTCATCTGTGTGCAGACTCGGTGCAATCATAAAGGAGGGTGTCGGCACGTTTTGCAGTGGGCTTAACAGGCGTTTATCCATTTCAAATGGGGTGTTTGCAGATAAACTGTCAGTTTCTGGTTTATTGTGATTGCTGAGTTCATAACTTAGGTGCTGGTATACCTTGCAGCCTGAGCCATTACTCGCTGTCTCTGCTTGTGTGACATTGTCTAAACCACTTGCGATGATCTGGTACCAGCTATTGGGCTGACTTCTGTTGCTTGCGATACCGCTAATATAAAGCTGCTCACGTGCACGGGTAAGCGCGACATAAAGTAAATTTAATTCTTCTCGTGCTTGCTCATTGAGTTTTTCCTGTTGCAGCTTCTGGGTGATCTGATCGGTGTTATCAAGACTTAGCTGTAACTGAAAACTGACTGGCCGTGATTTGTCTGCCGGCCAGCGAACCAGGCTGGCATAGGCATTTCTATTGCTTGATGAGCTGTTGCAATCGGCTAAAAATACAATCGGTGCTTCCAGACCTTTACTGCCGTGGATGGTCATCAGACTGACGCGGGATTCATTACTTTGTGACAGCGGCTCTTGTGGTGGGTTTGCAGAATAATTTTTCAGCTGGTTTAATTGCTGTAGAAAGCGAGTAATACTGGGGTATCGTCCACTATCAGTTTCCAGTGATAGCTCAAGAAAACGCTGACAGTTGGCGACTACTTTTTGTTTGTTTTCAACTTTATTGGCGGCTATGTAACGTTTAATAATATTGCCTTCTGAGAAAATTTTATCCAGGCAATCATGTACTGGTAGTTGTTCGGCCAGCTTTTGCCAGCGCGGTAACAGTATGGCTGCACGTTTTAATGGTTTACTGAGAAGGGGTTGATGAGATGGTTTGTCACCTTCTTTCATTTTGGCGGCTTCTATTGTAGCTGCAGCGAGCTGCAACAACCTTTCATACCAGTGTGTGCTGTTTTTCTGTTTTGCCAGTAAAATCAAATCATCATCGCTGGCATTAAATAGTGGTGATTTTAAAACCTGAGCCAGTGCAAGATTGTTGTATGGCGTAATCAGCGTGTTAAGTAAGCAGCTTAGATCCTGTATTTCCAGGTTTTCTAGCAGACCACCCTTTTTATTGCCGATGAAAGGGATGCCGTGTTGTTTTAAAGCAGCTTCATAAATGTCGATATGGGTGCGGTTACGCATCAATATCAGCACATCGCCAAACCTGGCAGGGCGAACGGTTTCATTATCAGTAATTAACGCGGGCTGGCAAACAAGTTGCAAAATCTGTTTGGCGATATAGTCTGCTTCTTTATGCCTTAATGTTTTAACCGATATTTCCCTGGCCTGTGATAAAGGGTTACGAAAGTGACATGATTTAATAACAGTGGCTTCAACCGGATTGGCTTCTTGCTTATCTTCTTCAAATAAATCACATAATTGAACGCGACCCGGTAATGACTTTAAATACGTATCATGGCTTGTGTAACCGGTCATAATGGCTTTGATATTGTCCTGTTCAAATACCTGGTTGACACAATGTATGATGGCGGAAGATGAGCGCCGTGAGAAATCAAGTGGCGTTGCTTTGGCAGAGAGTTTGTCTGCTAACCACTGGCTAGCCTGCGCCTGTAGTGCAGGATTTGCACGTCTGAAGCTATATATCGACTGTTTTTCATCACCCACCAGAAAAACGCTGCGCGGGCGTTGTTCCGGATTGGCGGCAACTTCTTCCAGTATCGGTGACAGCAAATGCCATTGTGTGGGATTAGTGTCCTGAAACTCATCAATTAACAGGTGGTCGATGCGCTGATCAATTTTATATTGCACCCACTGTGCATTATCAGCATGCTGTAATAATCGATAACACTTCCATTCAAGGTCGGTGAAATCAAGCAGCCGCATTTCTCTTTTCAGTTGCTGGAAGATTTCGACATAGTGAAAGCCGGCAAAATACCAGGCTTTATTTATTTTTAAGGTGAGTAAGCGTTTTAATTGTTCACTGACATCCTGTATGTTGCTGGCAATGTTGTGATGCAAATCGATAAAAGTCTCGGCATTTTCAGTGCCCAGTTTCTTTTCCAGTGCTGCAGTGTGTTTACGGCCCTGCGCTAAAATTTCGCCGTCTTTTTTTATAAAGGCGGATTTAATTAGCTGGAACGCTATCTTTACATCTGTATCGTGATTGAGGGCCTGATCTATACTAGCCGCATGTTTTTCACTGGTTTTGTTTTTAATTTCGCGCAGTAGATTGGCGAAGATTTTTAAATTTTGGGTATTGAGTTCATTAAGGAACAGTGTTACAGGTTCATGTCTCCCTTCTATGAACGGTTTATCAATCTGCAAAAAATTTGTGAGTTCATCACCGGCAAAATTAACCGGGTTTTGTCTATCTGCGGTATAAGCCCACCAGTCGCTACGATGTGCTAAAAAACTGCGTAATGCCGTCCATGTATTATCCGGACCGTTGCAGACCTGCATGATGAAATCCAGTTGCAGGTTCAACTCCATGCTTTGGTTGGTAAACGCCACGTCCGTGTGGCTCTGCTCGGAATGTTGGTTTAAACCGGCTTTATCAAATAAAACCTGCCATGCCTGGCGTTCTAGCAGACTGGTATCTTCAAGCAATTCAAAACCAGGCGGGATATCGGCTTCCAGTGGAAAACGCGAAAGAATATCCTGACAGAACGAGTGAAAGGTTTGAATACGTATCGGATACAGGCTGTGCATCAGCTTTTCGTACAGACCAGCGGCAACGGTTTTTGTTGTTGTCTCACACTCACAGCCGATTTGTTGCAACAAATCATTTAGTTCCTTATCTTCCGCCGTCGCCATTTCATACAGACGTTGATTCAGTCGCATTTGCATTTCACCAGCGGCCTTGCGGGTAAAGGTGAGGGCAATTATGTTGCCCGGCTCAGCACCATCGATGAGCAGGCGAACAATTCGAGTGATTAATAACCAGGTTTTACCGCTGCCGGCTGAAGCTGAGACAGTTGCGTTTAGCGCTGGATTGCAGGCATCGAGGCTATTTGCTTTTTTTCCAGGGGTAGACATGTAGGCAGTTTATTATGAAGGCTCATACTCTGGTGGTTAGCACTATTTATGTAAATCATAACTACGTAACTTTTTGCGTAATGTGCCCCGGTTGAGTCCAAGCAGCTCAGCTGCCCTGGATTGATTGCCTTTGGTATGCTCTAAAATCGCTTCAAATAAAGGTCGCTCTATTTGTTTTAGTACCAGATCATACATATCGTTTGGCAGGGTGCCATCCAGTTCGTAAAGATAACGACGTATGGAGTGTTTTACTGCGTGGCTTAGCTGTGAAATTTCTGTAGGTGTAGGTGTAGGGGCAGTCATATTATCAATGTCATCCTTGTTATTATTTTGAAAATCCTGTTCGCTCATGCGGCGAACAGTTTTAGTTGTAAGTTAAAAAATTCGGTCACAAGTTCAAGCTGTCTGGTGACGTCATCAACCTGATTTATCTCTCTTCTAAGGGATTCGGCATGCTGTCTGTCCTGATCATAACCGGTTTTTGCAGACAGGTTCTTAAGATACCACGCAATGTGCTTGCGTGCTATGCGAACGCCTGAGTATTCACCATAAAAATCATATAAGTGTTGCAGGTGTGTCGTTAATAGCTGGCAAACCTGTTTATTATCCGGGGGCGAAATCTGGGTGTTTTCAGTTAAATAATATTTTATTTGATTGAATATCCAGGGGTTGCCCTGGGCCGCGCGGCCAATCATCAAACCGTCTGCGTTAGTGGCCTCGAGTACTGCTTTGGCTTTTTTCGGGTCGGTAATGTCACCATTGGCAAAAACCGGGATAGCAACGGCCGTTTTAACGGCCGCGATGGTTTCATATTCCGCTTCACCTTTATAGGCATCAGCACGGGTTCGGCCATGCACAGAGAGAGCCTGTATGCCATTTTGCTCAGCGATTCTGGCGATATTCACTGCGTTTCTGTTGTATTGATCCCAACCGGTGCGAATTTTTAAGGTGACCGGGACATTAACTGCATTCACCACGGAAGAAATAATATCAGCGACTAACGGTTCATTTTTCAGCAGGGCGGAGCCGGCCAGTACATTACAGACTTTTTTCGCCGGGCAGCCCATGTTGATATCGATTATTTGCGCGCCATGGGATACATTAAATTGTGCTGCTGCAGCCAGTTTTTTTGGATCTGTTCCGGCAATCTGTACGCTGCGTATGCCTTTCTCACCTTTATGATTCAGCCGTAACTGTGTTTTTCTGGAGTGCCACAGGTGTTTTTCAGCGGTTACCATTTCAGAAATGCATAAATCAGCGCCCAGTTGATAACACAGATTGCGGAACGGACGGTCGGTAACGCCAGCCATCGGTGCCAGAATTATCGGAGTGTTAAATGTGTATTGGCCAATATTCATACAGGTTTGTATTTTGACAGATTATAGAAATTTGTAAAATGGCAGTTTTACCCGGATATTTCATAGGAATGTAGAATGTCGAGGAGATGATTTTTTGCTGTATTTATATGCCTAAGTCATATAGTTAACATTACTATGGAATATCCGGGTTAATGGATTATAAAAAATTGAATTCATAGGTCATTGCCTGTTTACCGGGGTCCTGTATTTCCAGGGAGATACTTGCACTGGTATTGGGTTGTAATAAGTATGGCTGTTCGCTGTTATTCTGCTGATATTCGGTGGTTAGGTACTCTTTGGGCCAGAAGCGTCTTGCTGCAACGGCGTCACCGCGAATATCAGAAAAATCAATTTGCATAACAGGGTAAGGTTGTGCGATCGCTGCATTATTTTTCATGGTGACATTTACCATAAGCGCACTTTTTTCATTTGGGTGCGAGTAAACATTACGCGTGATAAGCTCAATGCTTGCAGGATCGCGTATGGATAAGTTTTTACATTTAAGCTGCTGGCACAGGGTGTTGATAGTGGCCTGTAGTTCAGGAATTTTATTTAACTGGTCTCGGTTAAACCAGACATACTCTGTTATTAATGTTGCTGTTAATATTAGTATGCCTATGCTCCATAACACAGTTGAGGCAACGAATGGTGTTTGTGATGAGTAAGAATCCCGGAATTTATCCGGCACAACGTGTTGCAGCGATTCATTGTTTTCTTCATTAAAAAAGTCAAAATCGTGTTTTCCTGACTCATCTGCTGCTGTGGTTTTATTGAAATTAACGGATGCATCATCAGCTAGCGTTTCTACAGGTAGAGCTTCAATGTTTTTGTTTTCTTCTGTTGTTTCTGCTAGTCGCGTTTCTGCAGTCAGCTCTTCTGTCGGTGACTCTTTTGCAGGTGACTCTTCTGCGGGAATATTGTCAAGTAATGAGACTTGATGTTTATGCTGACTGGCGACTTCAATGGCATTAAAAACTTCTTCGCAAACACCGCAGCGTACAAATCCATCAGCAGCCTGAACCTGTGCTTCAGTGACTCTAAATTTTGTATCGCAATATGGGCATTGGGTTTGCATGTGTTTTTTACTTTATCGTAAATGTTTTTTTTCTGCAAATGCACACTAGAGAAGTTGTAAGTATTAAGTTATAAGCTATGAGTAAAAACAGGTTAAATAAACACAAAACTTACAACTTATAACTTACAAATTATAACCGGCGTTCCCCTGCAGTCCACCACTATGTAAAGTGATTATGGTTGTACCGCGTTTAAAGGTTTTGTTCTGTATAAGATTAAATAAACCATAAAACATTTTTCCGGTATAAACAGCGTCCAGAGCAAAACCATATTGAGATTGAAACTCCTGCATAAAGTGAATTAATTCGTCATTTATTTTTGCATACCCAGCAAAATGAAAAGAGCTCTCGATGCGCCAGTTAGCGTGCACTTTTTTATCTTGTAGAAATGCTTTGACTTCGTCGTTTAGGAAATGACCACCTTTTAATGCTGAAAAGCCGATGGCCACTGGTTGATGCTTTTCTGGTGCTGGTTTTATGGCAGAGATTAACCCTGCTAGAGTTGCACCGGTTCCGCTAGCGCAACAGATGGTATCAAATGGTCTGTCCAGTTGCTGGCTAATCTCGTTCACTATTTCTTTGCAGCCTTTTATGGCCAGTGCGTTACTGCCGCCCTCTGGCAGAATGTAAACATTGCCAAATTTCTGTTTTAATTTTCGTATAAATAGCGCTTCATTTTTTTGTCTGTACTCAGCGCGAGTGATGTAATGCAATTGCATGCCACATGCTGTGGCAAATGATAAGGTGGCGTTGAGCGGTAAATGCTGTTCGCCACGAATAATGCCGATGGTTTTAAAGCCAAAATGTTTGCCCGCTGCTGCAGTTGCGTAAATATGGTTTGACCAGGCACCGCCAAATGTTAACAAGGTGTCGAACTGGTTTTCTCTGGCATTAATCAGGTTGTATTTTAGCTTGCGCCATTTGTTGCCACCAAACTGAGGGTGAATTAAATCATCACGTTTGACGTAAAGTAGAACGTTGGCTTGTTCAAGGAAAGGGCTTTGTAACTGCTGTAAGGGGCTATCTGCTAATGCTGAAACATCGAGCTTCGAATGCCCTGTTGATGAATGAGCAATGATCTCAGACAAACGACTTCATGCTATCGTGCAACCACGTGTATAACAGTGGAATACTCAAAATAAACCACACGATCATTATAGGTCCAGCGCGTGATTGGTGGTTTGCCAACAGTTTCTGATATAGCAACGGGTTGCCCGTATGTGTACTGAACCTTGTCCATACTCATGCCGCGAGGTGGAAAATCAAGCAATGGTATTTGTAGTGTTTCACCCGGCTGCATTTCTTTTGCTGGCAGCTGTACGACATCACCTGTTTGGTAGTTCTGTTGGTTTTGCTGCTGCATCATGATCTCGACTGAAGAGGGTCCTGCTTGCTGATTTTCTGGCAAAATTTCAGGCCGTGATGATGTCGCTTCTTCGATGGTGCTTCTGACTTCATGGCTGACTTCATGGCTGACTTCGCTGCTTTCTTCCATGGCTGGTCGGTTGGCAAATGCACTGGATAAAGAAAACAGTGTGACAGCAAACAGGGCAAAACTTAGCGTGTTTCGGCGGCTTGTTTTGTTTGTCTGTATTGCCTTTTTTGTAAGTAAATTGTTCATCAGCATGTCATACAACAATTGGTTTTTTTATAATACCTATAATTGTAGCATCAGAATAGAAAAGTGTTGGAAAGTTACTAATTATTCGAGAGCTTTGCACGCAGCCGCTTTTATTCGGCATATCCTTATGCCTCACCCCTTCGGGGCTGACATTCAAAATCATTCCCGATGATTTTGTCCGCCATGGCTGTGCTATAAACTGTCTCAAAATGTTCATTTACACGGTGTAAACTGCTCTTTTTACTTCGGGCTCCTGCCCTGCGCTCTTTGGGTCAGCAGGGCTGTTCAATTTGCTCCTCGGCAACTGCTCCTGCGTTGCCCTACTACCGTACGTCCTGTACATATGCAACACGTCGACACAATTGCCGTGGTTAATAACGAAAATCTACATCGTGAAAAGCACTCATTCATTAAATTTTTTCATCACCAGACAGGCATTAGTGCCGCCAAAGCCAAAGTTATTCGACATGGCGAGATTGATATCAATATTGTCCTTTCGTTCGGTAACAATAGGCATGCCAACGGCGCTTTCATCCATGGTTTCGATATTCGCCGATGCCTGAATAAAGTTATGCTTCATCATCAGCATCGTGTAAATGGCTTCCTGCGCACCTGAAGCGCCGAGGGAATGGCCAGCCAGTGACTTACTAGAACTGATTGCTGGAGTATTGTCGCCAAAGGTTTCTTTAATGGCATAAAGCTCTTTTGAATCACCCACTGGCGTGCTGGTACCATGAGAATTGATGTAATCCAGGTTTTCATCAATGCCCTGCATCGCCATTTGCATGCAGCGAATAGCGCCTTCGCCAGACGGAGCAACCATATCAACACCATCGGAAGTCGCACCATAACCGACCAGTTCCGCATAAATGGGTGCGCCGCGTTTGATTGCATGTTCGAGTTCTTCAACTACCACCGTTGCGCCACCACCAGCAATAACAAATCCATCGCGGTCCGCATCATAGGTGCGGGAAGCTTTTTCCGGGGTTTCATTGTATTTGGTTGAAAGTGCGCCCATGGCATCAAACAACATGCTGAGTGACCAGTGTTCTTCTTCACCACCACCGGCAAAAATGATGTCCTGTTTGCCCATCTGAATTAATTCGTAGGCATTCCCAATACAGTGTGTGCTGGTTGCGCAAGCCGAGCTGATTGAGTAATTTACGCCTTTGATGTGAAAAGGCGTTGCCAGACAGGCTGATACGGTACTGGCCATGGTGCGCGGCACCATGTATGGGCCGACACGGCGAATGCCTTTTTCACGGAGAATATCAGCGGCTTCGACCTGGTTGGCTGATGATGCACCGCCTGAACCCATGATAATACCGGTTCGAATATTCGATACCAGGCTGTCGTCCAGTTTTGCATCTTCAATCGCCTGTTGCATGGAGATGTAGGCGAAGGCAGCAGCATCACCCATAAAGCGTTTTACTTTACGGTCGATGAAATCAGCGGTGTTGATATCAACGCTGCCAGCAATGTGGCTGCGCATCCCCATGTCCGCATATTCCTGTTTAAATTTAATGCCCGAACGACCCTGTTGTAGTGAGTCCAATACGGCATTTTTATCATTGCCGAGACAGGAGACTATTCCGATACCAGAAATTACTACTCGTTTCATTACATCACCTTAAAAATTTTCTGTTGAAGTAAATAGACCAACACGTAAGTTCTTCGCTGCATAGATTTCGCGGCCATCAATTGACATGGTTGCATCGGCAATTCCCATAATCAGGTCACGTGCGATAACGCGTTTAATATCGATTTGATACTGTACTGTTTTCCCTGTGGGCAGTACCTGACCGGTGAATTTGACCTCACCTACACCTAATGCTCGACCACGACCGGGGTACCCCATCCAGCCCAGATAAAAGCCAACTAGTTGCCACATAGCATCTAGTCCAAGGCAGCCGGGCATTACCGGGTCGTTTTTAAAGTGGCACTCAAAAAACCACAAATCAGGCTTTATATCCAGCTCAGCTTTAATTTCACCTTTGTCGTATGCGCCGCCATTGTCAGCTATACGCATAATGCGATCCAGCATCAACATATTGGGTGCGGGTAATTGAGCATTACCGGGGCCGAACAGTTCACCTCGGCTACAGGTTAGTAGTTCTTCGTAGCTATATGAGCTGGGTCGAACGGTTGTTTCCTCATCCGCAGGCATAATGTCTCTCAGTGGTCTGTATAATTAAAATTTCAGCAAGCTATCAATTTTATCTGAAAATCCTGTACGATGAAATGATTTTGAGTCACTCTATACGAAGTATTACGCAAAGATGGAAGATTTACTGTTTATAATTCTGATTTTAGCCGTTATCTGGTACTGGTGGGACACGCAGCAATGTAATGAGATTGCCTTGGCTGTGTGTAAACAAAAGTGTATAAATGCTGGTTTGCAGCTTTTAGATGCCACCGTTACGCGGCAACGCGTGTGGTTGCGAAGAGGTTCTGCTAGTAGTGTGCAGATATGCCGTTTATACAGTTTTGAATATTATAACGGCGAGAGTTCTGAAACAGGGACTTCAGTGTTTGCTCGCTCAGAATTTGGTGAGCGACAACAGGGTTATATTGTTTTGATCGGTAAGCAGGTGGTAGAAACAAAATTTCCGCATGAAGATGCTGGAACCAGGCGTAGTGAGAGCTGATAAAAAGTGACGGCCAGCTTGTTTGCCAGGCAGTATCCAGGGTAACTTAATCAGAGCTTCCCTGAATATCGCGGGATAATTTCGACCCGGCACTATTCTGCATTGCCATTAAAATATCTGAGTTAAAGGTCGCTTTGCTTATAAAAATAGCCGGTAATTCGGCTATTTTCACAGGTCACTATTTTAGTGCTCTTTGCTCTTAATAAGTGAAAAAACGCTTATCAAAGCGCAGCCTGGCTGCACGGGTTTCGCCATCAGGCGTTATTTTTATATCAAACTTAAGAAATTCGCCATCACTGATTGTTGTGTTAGCCAGGTAATAAATGGCATTTCCTTCTGTGATTTCCTTAAATTCCAGATTTTTTAGTTGTCCGGTTAAATTGCTGGCATGCCCTGTCACTTTTGAGCTTGTGGGCTTGCCAGTGGTGTTCATCACTTTTTTCAACACAGCAATATTGATAAGAACACGATTATTTGCGCGTGTCAGACCATATTGTTTTGCTACTTCAGGTGAAATTGTGTCGCTTCTAAACGCATTGTAATGTATTACGTAATCACCAAATTCTTTTGAGTTTTCGGCGTAGCTATTCAAGCTGGCTAGTGACAAAGCTGAAATAAATAATAACTTAATAAGGTGGTTGATTAGAGTATGCATAGGGTCTCCTCGTGGTACGTCTTTATTGTTGTCATTATTTATGACTTTAATATATATGTATAGTTTAGGTTAAAATAGTTAACCAGTCATATTCAGTCTTTCAGGAAGAATACCATTGTAAATGGTATTTTTATTCATTCATCAATTAATAAATGCCATTACTGTAGATAGTATTACGCTTACGGTATCGAAACAACTGTTATTTAGCGTTTTTGATTATTTCCAGTAAGTGCAGGCCTACGCAGCGAAAACGCCAGCCCTGCAGAATGTTTAATTGATATTGTTGAGTTAAAGCTTGTGGATTATCACCGTGTTTATAGAGTATTATCAGTTTTTCCAGTTCTTTTCTTGAGCATAACACCGCACTTGATATGCCCAGTTTTTTAGCCTGATTAGTGATACATTGCTGTAAGTTTTTCAGTAAGGCTTTCTGTAGATTGTCTAAAACATTAAATCGATTGTCTGGCCATTCACCTTCCGGGCATATTAAAGCGGTTTGTATCGATTCAAATAATTGTTGTTTTTCCTGATCATTAAAATGGTAGTTGCGGCTTATATATGTGTTGAGAGCACTGGTATTTTCAGGCGGCTCAATCGCAAGCTGGATAATTATTTCATCAGATAAGATTTTTCTTCGCGTTTTGTCTTTTTTTTGTGCAAGGTGTTCGCGCCATACCGCTATTGATTGCACGATAGCCAGTTTACATTTATTTAATTTTGTTGCGCCTTTAACGCGCATCCAGAGTTTGTCGGTGACGGGTAGAAAATTATTTTGATCTTTTAATAATGTTGACGATTCCTCATCAAACCAGGTTTTCCTGCCAGCATTGTGTAGTTTTTCATCAAGTAATGCATGTAGCTGGTACAGATAAAAAACATCATCACCAGCATATTGTATTTGTTTTTCAGTCAGTGGGCGTTGTAACCAGTTGGTTCGGGTTTGTGATTTGTCCAGCTGCATACCGAGTTCATTTTCAACCAATGAGGCATAACCAATCTGAT
>RCNF010001100.1_pt1 | contig 14183 bp, 13 predicted proteins | sample 2041311 | NCBI WGS metagenome assembly RCNF01 (sample SAMN09708228, study PRJNA481090) | Marine sediment metagenome, whole genome shotgun sequencing project. | biome: marine sediment; feature: ocean; material: sediment; isolation source: Sewage treatment plant 2 marine sediment (STP2) ... | reverse complement strand
TTATATTACTTATTACCCATTCTTGGTGACCAATCCGGTTCTGTCTGTTCACCCAGCAAGGTAAGTAATCGTCTCTGGTCGGTCCCATAAGCAGTCATAACATAGATTCTGGAAGGCCCTTCCCTTGTAGAACTGAACACAATAAGACTTCCGTCCGGCGACCATGAAGGCGCCTCGTTGTCGCCCTGATCATGTGTCAATTGAATCGTACCATGACCGTCAATACCGATCAAGAAAATATTATTTTGGCCATTTCCCATCCCTGCATAAGCCACTTTGTCCCCTTTGGGCGACCAGCTTGGTTGTGTATTATATCGTCCCTGAAACGTCAGCCTTCCTACCGCTCCTGAAGCTATATTTTTAATATAAATCTGAGGTGTTCCGGATCTTTTTGAAACAAAAGCCATACGCTTTCCATCCGGGGACCAGGTGGGCGACAGATCAATACCCCTGTTATTTGTTAGTCTATTAATAACTTTCCCGGTTCCGGTCAATAGATAAATTTCCGGATCACCTGAAAATGAAAGGGTCGCTGCCAGAGCAAATTTGTTGGGAACCCAGGCAGGTGTGATATTTATTCCTTTTTTTGAAATTACAGCCCCACGCTTTTGGCTTAAATGCTCCAAGTAAAGATCCGGCTTGCCTTTTGCGTAGGAAGTATAAGCCAGCCATTTCCCGTCAGATGACCATGCAGGTGAAAGTGTGATACTTTTTGTATGTGTCACCCGCCTGGGATTATATCCGTCAAATTCACATATGTATATTTCTTTGTTACCCGAGCTTTTGGAAACAAATGCAATTTCACTATTAAAAAATCCTTTGTCCCCGGTTAGAATAAAAACAATCTCGCTGCAAAAACGGCGAACTATTTTTCGCTGATCTTTGATCAATCCCTTGTATTTTTTACCGACCAGCAATTTTTCTTTAAAAGTGTCGTAGAGTCGAAGCTCCATTTCCACCTGGTTGCCCTCAATTAAAACACCTCCTGTTACCAGGAGCTCTGCTCCGATACTGGTCCAGTTATGGAAGTTTACGTTGGCCAAAGCGGTTACGGTTTGCATATCCACAAGAAAGGCACCGCGGTCAAGGATTTTGAAATAGCCGGTGAAATCCAAGGTTTCAGCGACCAAATCAGATGCGGTTCTGGATAGGCGGTCGGTGGCGTCGCCGGAGTAAATCTTCTTGAACACAGGGATTGCAATTGGAATTTTTCGCAAAAAAGGATGGGTTATATCAATATAATCATATCCGCCTCGACATATGCCGGTTCCAACCACAAAAGATAATATAATAATCGAGCATATTGTTTTAATGTAGTATTTTTTCATTCTATCCTTCTAAAATATTGTAGGCTCAACCCTACTTTATCCCCTCGGGTGTAAACCTCAGGCCGACATCCACAAAGAGCTTTTTCACCCCCGGCGGATGAGGACGAACGGGATTTGATTTCATAATCGCTTTTTTAGCGGATTCATCGAAATAACTGTTTCCGGACCTTTTATCAAACCATATATCTTTTATCTCTCCGTTCGGCATAACTTTGAGTGCCAGATAAGCCTCAAGATTTTTTTGCCCCCTGGCCAATTGCTCGGAAAATGCCCACTGTTTCTGAATTTGATACGCAATTTCAATGCGATATATATCAATTAATTCCAAAACTTTTTTACTGCCGGCTCCGGACTCACCGGATACCCCTGAACCTTCTACATCTTGATACTTTTTACGGTCATTTGGTCCGGTCTTTTTTACCTGATCCTTCATACGATCAATAGCCCGTCTGATCTGATCGGGCCGTGATTTTTCAACGTTCTTTTCAATTTGGCTAATCGCACTTTTAACCACCCTGGCAGACTTGAACGTCTTTTTTTTAAGTGATGTTTTTATCTTTGTCTTTTTGGGCGCAATAGAAATCGCTTTTGAGGGCTTTTGGACCGGTGCCGGAATAGTTTTTGATGCAACTTCAGGCGCCGGAGCCTTTTCTTTTACCGTTGCCTGTCTTGTAAGTTCCGCAGGCCGCTGATTGTCCGGACCCGACGATTTTTTTAGAGCCGGCAAGGTAACCATGCTGACATTGATAACTGAAAGAGACGGCCTTTTGTTTGTTGCATAACTTGGAGCAAATACCAAAATTACGAAAAGGATAAGATGACATATGAAGGAAACACTAAAAGTTAAAAAGAATGTCCTGCGTTCATATTCCTTATCTTGGGATAAATAAGAATTTGAATGCATACGTTTATTCATCAGCTTTTTGCTTTTTGTTTATTTCCGTTCTTTTTTTGATGAATCGGCTCAGTCACCATACCCAGTTTCTCAATCCCGGCCTCTTTTATTTCGGACATGACTTGAACAACAAACCCATAAGGTATCTCCTTGTCAGCCCGAAGGTAAACTCCTCGATCCTCTCGACCTTCAAGAATTTTTTTTAGTTTTTCCTGGAGAAAATCGAGTGCAACCTGATAGTCGTTAATAAACACCTGATTCTTATTGTTGATAGTAATTATAAGATGCTCTTTTTCTGCAATAAGCGGCTGTGATGTTGTCTCCGGCAGGGCAACGTCTACACCTTGCATCATCATGGGAGCAGTTACCATGAAAATAACCAGAAGAACCAGCATAACATCAACAAACGGTGTTACATTAATATCAGACATAAGGCGGTCACTGTTACCTCCGAGTGCCATTAATGTTTCTCCTTATAGTATTATATCCCGTTCAATAATATTTAAAAAATCTGCGGAAAAATTGTGCAGTTCGGATTCGATGTTTCTTATTTTTTGCATAAAATGATTAAAAGCGATAACCGCCGGGATGGCGGCTGCCAGTCCGGCGGCCGTTGCAATAAGGGCTTCGGAAATCCCGGGAGCGACTACGGCAAGGCTAGCCGAACCTTTGAGCCCGATACCATGGAAGGAATTCATTATACCCCACACTGTCCCGAACAAACCGATAAAAGGGGCTGTGTTCCCGGTCGTGGCCAGAAAAGGAACCATTTGAGTCATGCGGGTGGTCTCGGTGTTAATGGCCCGGCGCATGGCTCGTTTAACATTGCCTATTCCGGTGAATTTGGAACCCAAAGACGCCCCTTCGTTTCCTGGTGAATGTGTTAATCCTGATTCTGTTAAATCCTTGGATCGGCTCGATTTTTTAAGTTCCACGTATCCCTCACGAAAAATCCTGGCTACAGGGCTGCCACTGAGTTGCTTTGCCTTGGAAAAAGCACTGGATAGGTTCCTGCTTTTCCAGAAAAAATCAATAAATTCTGCCGACTCGGAGAATGCCTTTTTGATATACCGATGTTTCGTTATCATGATTGCCCATGATGTTGCCGAAAAAAAGAGCAGCAACAAAAGCACAAACTGAACCATAAGACCGGCGTTAATTATCATGTGTAATACATCTATCTTTAAAAGATTCATTAAACAACTCCGTATTTCAATGTTTTAGGATTCCTGCATCCAATTGCAAGTCCTTCGTTCCTCAGCATAAACTCAGCAAACTAACTTATTTGATTATATGAACCTGATTATGGTGTCAAGAAATTTGGTTTATTCTGAAAATTGTCGATTTTTATATTGCCTTATAAATTATGGTCTCGTAAAAAGTAAAAAAAAACAACTTTTTGCGAATTCATCAACTGCAAATAGACGTAAAAACGGATGCTGGATTTTTGGATTGAAGATTGTCGGTTATCGATCGAACAATGCAGAAAACTAATAAATCTTCGATCTTCGATAGTCAATCTTCAATGGCATGGGACAGGGTGATATTATGAAAAACATTGTAAATCTTTTGTTCACAGCAAAGATCTTAAAAGATATTCCCAGATCAGGTTACCATTTTCTTGGTGCTGGAAAGGAGTCTGTGGCCGAGCATTCTTTTAGCGTTTCATTCATTGCTTTTGTCATGTCTCAAATGGAACCGGATGTTGACGCTCTCAGACTGATAGCCATGGCCCTGGTGCATGACCTCCCGGAGGCAAAAACCGGTGATCTTAACTACGTCCAAAAAAAATATGTGACCGCAGATGAAAATAAGGCTGTTAAAGATATTACAAGAGACTTGCCGTTTGGTACAAAACTTTCCGATCTAATAGAGGAATTTAATGCAGGCCGGTCAATGGAGTCCAAACTTGCACACGATGCAGATCAACTTGCTCTTATCCTTGACTTAAAATCCCTTTTAGACATCGGTTTCGAACCCCCAAAAAAGTGGTTGCCGTTTGCCTTAAGGCGCCTGCAAACCGAAACAGGCCGAACCCTTGCAGATAGTATTATGCGAACAGAATGGGATGCATGGTGGCTTGAAAATTATATTGACAGCCCAAATAATAAGGAATAAATCTTTTAAAATATCGGAACCAAAAAAGATCGGTTTTATTTTTACCACGAAGATCACGAAGGAAGAGAAGAATAAAATATATAATCTTCGTGCTCTTCGTGGTGTGATCAAACTTTTTTTTGCCACAAAAAGCACAAAAATTATAAATAAGGAACTAAATCTTAAAACCTAAAACGTGATGAATTCATCCTTTTACGAATTCATCGAATATACGGGAGGAAGAGATGAATTGGCTTATAAACACCCTCGGGGCTTCTGTTGGGAAAAAGCTGATGATGGCCATTACCGGTTTGGGTTTCTGTTGTTTCCTGACAATACATCTTGCCGGTAACCTGACCATATACGGCGGTAAAGATTTTTTTAACTCCTATGTGGATCATCTCCATTCATTGGGGCCTCTTGTAACCCTGGCAGAATTAGGGCTTTTGATTTTTGCCACCGTACATATTTTAACAGGCACACTCCTTTTTTATCAAAACTTTAAAGCCAGACCCATCAGATATTCGGTCAACAAACGTGCCGGCGGACGTACTCTTGGGTCGGCAACCATGCCGTACACCGGTTTTATTCTGCTGTTGTTTGTTATATTTCACTTGTTAAATCTTCATTTTGTGGACAAAACCAATACGACTACTTTTCAACTATTATCGAGTTCCTTTGCAAAACCCGTCTATATATTCATTTATACTTTTTCAGTGATCATTGCAGCAGTTCATGTAAGCCACGGACTCTGGAGTGCCTTCCAGACTCTTGGAGCCAATCACCCGAAATATACACCCTTTCTCAGGGGCTTGAGTATTGTATTCAGCATAGTTATCGGGATCGGTTTTGGTTTTATCCCGATCTATATATCGCTATTAATATAAGGAGTTTAAATATGCAACTTGATGCAAAAACACCTTCAGGTCCCCTTGCAGAAAAATGGGATAAGCACCGTTTTGAACTTAAGCTTGTCAATCCTGCCAACAAAAGAAAATATAATATCATTGTGGTGGGAACAGGTCTTGCCGGCGGTTCTGCCGCGGCATCCCTGGCCGAACTGGGTTATTACGTAAAAAACTTCTGTGTCCAGGACAGTCCCCGGCGTGCTCACAGCATCGCGGCGCAGGGGGGGATCAATGCCGCCAAAAACTACCAGAACGATGGTGACAGTATCCGGCGTCTTTTCTACGACACCATCAAGGGAGGCGATTTTAGATCCAGAGAAGCCAATGTCTATCGTTTGGCCCAGGTGAGTAATAATATTATCGACCATTGTGTTGCCCAGGGCATACCGTTTGCCCGTGAATACGGAGGTCTTTTGGCCAACCGCAGCTTTGGAGGCGCCCAGGTATCCAGAACATTTTATGCTCGCGGCCAGACAGGTCAGCAGCTTCTTTTAGGAGCCTACAGCTCATTGATGCGCCAGGTAGCGGCCGGCCAAGTCGCCATGTTCCCCCGCCGGGAAATGCTGGACATCGTGGTTATCAACGGACAGGCGCGAGGCATTGTTGTCAGAAATCTCATCACCGGAGAAATCGAAAGCCATTCTGCCGATGCCGTGGTGCTTTGTACCGGCGGGTATGCCAATGTTTTTTACCTTTCCACCAACGCCATGGCATCCAATGTCAGCGCAACCTTCAGAGCATATAAAAAAGGGGCGTTTTTTGCCAATCCCTGTTATACCCAGATTCATCCCACATGTATCCCCGTCCACGGAACCTATCAGTCCAAACTGACACTTATGAGCGAAAGCTTGCGTAACGACGGTCGGGTTTGGGTGCCGAAAATCCCCGGAGATAAGCGGTCGCCTGACCAGATTCCAGAATCTGAGAGAGATTATTACCTTGAAGAAAAATATCCGAGCTTCGGAAACCTGGTCCCCCGGGATGTGGCGTCGCGCAATGCCAAGACCCAGTGTGATATGGGCAAAGGCGTGGGGGAAACCGGTTTTGCGGTATACCTTGATTTTGCCGATGCCATCAAGCGGGACGGCAAAGAGGTTATCCAACAAAAATACGGCAATCTTTTCCAGATGTATGAAAAAATAACCGCCTCCAATCCTTATGAAGAACCCATGATGATTTACCCAGCGTCTCATTATGTCATGGGAGGCCTGTGGGTCGATTATAACCTCATGAGCAATCTTGACGGACTTTTTGTCATGGGCGAAGCCAATTTTTCGGATCATGGGGCAAACCGTCTGGGCGCAAGTGCACTGATGCAAGGTCTGGCGGACGGTTATTTTGTTATTCCATACACCATCGGCGGATATCTTGCTGGGACGGACCGGCCGGAAATTACAACAGATCACCCGGCTTTCAAAGAAGCGACCCGTGATGTTACCGAACGTACCCAAAAGCTTCTTTCCATAAACGGGAAACGAACCGTGGATGACTTTCACCGTGAGCTGGGTCACATTCTCTGGGAATACTGCGGCATGTCACGAAACGATGAGGGACTTTTAAAAGCCAGAAAACTTATTCAGGAACTGCGAGAAGAGTTCTGGCAAAATGCGGTGGTTCCCGGTTCGTCAGAAGACTTTAACCAGAGCCTGGAGCGGGCCGGCCGGGTGGCTGATTTTCTCGAGTTTGCAGAACTGCTGGTTATGGATGCCTTTGAACGCAAGGAATCCTGCGGCGGTCATTTCAACGAAGCATATCAGACCGAAGAGCATGAAGCCAGGCGTGACGATGAGAATTTCTGTCATGTGGCCGCATGGGAATATAAAGGGGATGACAAGGATCCCGAACTCCACAAGGAACCGCTTGTTTTTGAAAACGTCGAATTAACACAAAGGAGTTACAAGTGACGAAAAATATTAATATAACGTTAAAAGTCTGGCGACAGAAAGGACCCAATGTAAAAGGCGGTTTTGAAACATATCATGCCACAAATATTTCCACCGATATGTCCTTTTTGGAGATGATCGATGTGGTCAACGAGCAGTTTACCTTGGACGGCAAAGAGCCCATCGCATTTGATCACGACTGCCGGGAAGGTATCTGTGGAATGTGCGGAGCCGTGATAAACGGCCGTTCCCACGGCCCTGAAAAAGGGACAACCCTTTGCCAGCTTCACATGAGGCATTTCTCAAACGAAGATACCATTGTGATAGAACCGTGGCGTGCCAGGGCGTTTCCGATTGTCAAAGATCTTGTTGTGGATCGCGGCGCCTTTGATCAGATAATTCTTGCAGGGGGTTATATTTCCGTGAATACAGGAGGAGCTCCTGATGCCAACAGCATACCCATCGCGCAGGAAATAGCTGAACTGGCCATGGATGCGGCCGCCTGTATCGGATGCGGCGCATGTGTTGCAGCATGTCCTAATGCGTCTGCCATGCTTTTTACAAGCGCCAAGATTTCTCAACTGGCACTTTTACCCCAGGGAAAACCTGAGGCGGCCGATCGCGCCCTGGCAATGGTCAATAAAATGGACGAGCTTTGTTTCGGCAACTGCAGCAATGAACGAGAATGTGAAGCGGAATGCCCCAAGGAAATTTCCATATCCAACATTGCCCGATTGAACCGTGAATTTATAAAAGCAGGCTTGGTTTCAGCCGCACAATAAAACACATTTCTGTAAGCAGGCGGTACATATCCGGCGTGCCGCCTCGAGACCTTTCCAAAACGCCCCCTTATGCCTCCGTGCTTTGGACTTTTCTTTTGTTCCTGACTCTTCAGTGGTTCTGCCAAGGAGTATATTAATTAATCGAAACAGCCCAGATTTCTTTCATCCGGCCTACATCCCCATTTGTAATAAAAAAAGGGTTCTTGACTGTTAAACAAAAAATGTAATATTTGAAGCATTAGTAAAAAGTCGTTTTCTTGGCTTTTTTCAATACCATCAATATTGGGGTGTTTATGAACAATCTTTTTTCTTTTCTTGATAATTTATCGACAACACTCGGTATAAAGTCAATCTATCTTCATATCCTGGCTAAATCTCTGATTGCCGTTATTTTTTCATATATAATCTGGTTTATTCTTAAACGCATTCTTGCATCTTTTGAGAAAAAAACAAAAAAGACCGAATTTATACAAATCAATATTCAAATTTTCAGTGTTATCCGTAAAGCTCTTCTTTACGGTCTGGTGCTTGCAACAGGTACGTATCTCACCAGACTTTTCAATATCATTCTTCTGGAAAAAATCTTTCAGGCATTTATGATTATACTCCTGGCAACCCCGGCAAAAGATAGTCTGTTAATCGTACTGGACTATCTGAAAAAAAATATAGCGGACAAAACAAAAACCAAAGTTGATAATATTATTTTCGATCTTCTCAGTAAATTTTCAGGTGCTGCTATTTATGCAACCGCTGCTATTCTGGCTCTGGACATCCTGGGTATCAATGTCATGCCCTTTGTCGCCGGTGCCGGTGTGGCCGGTATTGCTATAGGCTTTGCCGCAAAAGACACATTATCCAACCTTATAGCCGGGGTGTTGTTAATTGTCGATCGGCCATTTGAGATCGGTGACCGTATAGAAGTGTGGAGTGCTCCCGCCGGAAGTGCTACCTGGGGAGATGTTGTCGATATCGGACTGCGCGCCACCAAGATAAAGACAACCGATAATATTGTAATCATCATACCCAACAATGAAATCATGAAACGGGATATCGTCAACTACACTATTAGTTCAACAAAGATTAGAGTCCGGATTAATATCGGGGTGGCATATGACACTGATATTGAAAAAGCAAAAGATTTAATCAACAGTGTTGCTGGAACACTGCCCTGGGTTTCAAAAGAACCTCCGCCCAAAGTGGTTGTGAGAAATTTTGGAGAATCTTCGGTTGATCTTCAGTTGCGGGTATGGATTGATAATGCACGGAAACGGATGGATACGATTTCCAGTATAACCGACAAAGTCAAAGAAACCTTTGATAAACACGGAATTGAAATACCCTACCCGAAAAGGGACATTACCATAATAAATAAATCCCAAATAGAATCGGGGGATATCCAAAAAGCACCCTAATAAACTTCTTGATTTGAAAACGTATTATAGTAGTATCAAAAATTTGGCAAAAAGTAAGGGATGTGAATTTGTAACCGTTCACGAAACCGACAAATTTCAAACTTTTTATCCCATGACACCTGTATGAAACTTACAATCAATGAAGTTGCCCAGTGCCTTCGGCTTCCTGTTAACACAGTGGAACGCTGGGTACGCCAGGGAAGGATACCGATACAAAAAACCAGAAGTGGCTATATAGTTAACGAATCTACCCTGAAAAAATGGGCTGCGATGTATAGACTGCCGTTTTCAATGCCCGAAAAAGTTAAGTTTCAGGTGTATGAAGATAAACTTGAAAATCTCCTGCCTGCCATGAAGCGTGGCGGTGTGTTGTACGATCTTAAAGGAGATGACGTGGAAAAGGCTTTGAAATCCGCTGTTGAACAGATGTCTTTCTTATCCAAAACTTCAAAAAAAGAACTTTATCAACTCCTCCTTGAAAGGGAGCGCCTTATATCAACCGGTATCGGCAAAGGGGTTGCCATTCCTCATCCCCGCGACCCGCTGTCGGATACTTTGAAAAGCCCGGTAATAAGCACATGCTTTCTTGAAAAACCGATAGACTTTGGCGCAGTGGATGACAAACCGGTGTTTGTTATGTTTATTCTTTTAAGCCAGTCTACTAAAATTCATCTTCATCTTCTTTCAAGGTTTTCTTTTTGTGTTCGCGATAATTCATTTGTGGAATTTCTAAAAACATCCCCTGATGAAGCATCGTTTTTTGCAAAAATAGCTGATTTCGAAAGACAGCTCGATAGAGCAGAAACATAGGTATTGACAATATGCGCATTTTTCAATCATGGCGCTTCCCTGCAAACTGGTCCATTTTTCGTTTAGACGATCGTCTGTTGCTCATTGTGGTGGCCATTATTGTCGGCAGTTGCAGCGGTCTGGCATCGGTGGTTCTTAACCGATCTCTAATGGCCATGTACAATTGGATTCATTATTTACGCCATTACTGGTGGATTTTTATGTTGCCGGCGACAGGCGCTGCGCTCTCTTCCCTGTTTCTGGAAAAAATTGTTAAAGAAGGGGCCGGGCACGGTGTGCCGGAAGTCATTTACAGTGTATCCCGTTATGGCGGCCTGCTCAGGTTCCGCTCAAGCTTTTCCAGGCTTATATCCAGTGCTCTTACCATTGGCAGCGGAGGTTCGGCAGGTCCCGAAGCCCCGGTTGTTATCAGCGGTGCGGCGATCGGGTCCAATATCGCAAAATATTTTTCCCTAAATGACCGCCAGCGAGTAACACTTGTCGGTTGTGGAGCGGCCGGCGCAATATCTTCCATCTTCAATGCACCGATTGCCGGCATGGTATTCGCCATTGAAGTGATTATCGGAGAATGGAAATCCGTAAACATAGTCCCCATTGCCATCGCGTCGGTAGCGGGTACTGAAGTCAGCCGTTTCCTCCAGGGAAACCAGATTCCTTTCAGCCACCGCCTGTTCAATATCAGCCATATGGACATTCTTGCCTGCGTTGGATTAGCTGTATTGACTGCTGCTGCTTCAATTCTGCTCACTCGGCTGCTTAGGTCTATGGATAAAATAGCAAAGAAATTGCCGGCCCCTTTATGGATACGGGCAGCCATAGGCGGTTGCGCGGTTGGTCTGATCGGCCTGTTCCTCCCGGAAGTTCTGGGTAAAGGGTACCATGTGGTTCAAACCACCATCGAAGGTGATTTTTCACAGGGACTTGCAATTGTGGGGTTTGCTACTATCGCAAAAATTGTTGCCACCGCTTTGACCCTGGGTTGGGGGGGGTCCGGCGGAATATTTGCTCCCTGTTTGGTCATCGGATGTCTTGCAGGATTGACTTATCACCATGGTCTTGCTTTATTATGGCCTTCCGTAACATGGGTAAATGAAGGATGCTTCGCTTTGCTGGGAATGGCAGGTCTTATCAGCGGGATGCTCCAGGCGCCTTTGACCGGAATCTTTCTTATTGTTGAGATTACCGGAGGATATGATGTTATCCTGCCGCTGATTATTGTATCTGCTATTACGACAAGTCTTTGCCATTATATTGAACCGGCGGCTTATTATATGAAAGAACTTGTAGACTATGGACACCTTCTAAGACCCGGTACCGATGCACGGGTTTTGTCCGATCTTAATGTTTCAGAACTTATAGAAAGGGACTGTATTGCCGTATCACAAAACATGCTTTTGCGGGATTTTATCAACATCGTCAAAAAATCTCACCGGAACTATTTCCCGGTGGAAAATGAAAAGACCGGTCATTTTATGGGAATAATCCACTTGGATGATATCCGGCAGTATCTCTTCAATCCGGTCATGTATGATACCGTTTTTTTAGGTCAGATCATGAACACTAAGGTTGAAGTAATCCATCCCGACGACGATTTAGCCGATGTTATTCGCAAAATGGATGCTAATCGTCTTTTTTCCATGCCGGTTGTCGTAAACAACAGGTTCATCGGTCTGATTTCAAAGGGAAGTCTTCTGGATCAATATCGCAAAGAGCTTATGGTTCAGACGAGTCAGTCGATTTGATAAAAAGGAGATCACAGAAAGGAGAGTCAAATGAATCATCAGATGCTCCATATTTTCCGAAATAATCCTCTGGGGAGAGAAACGTTGCTCCAATCGATCTATTTTGCCAAACAGGTAAAAGTCTCTCCGGTTATTTACATTCCCAAATCCACTAAATTTTTAATGTATTTTGAAAACGACGTGGTTCAGATTGACCTTGACAATTCGTATCTCGCATCCCCTGACACCGCTGTAGAACACGCGACCGAACTGTTGGAACAAGCAGGTGTGGAACCCAGGTTTTTAGATCCAAAACATTATACCGCCTCAACCCTGCCGGATATCCATACGAATTTCGACTACATGAGCTGTCCTCGCAGCATCAGCGACCTGTCTTCAAAAATCGGTCTGGGTTACATAGGGGGACGGGTCAGACGCATCGTTAAGTCCGCACACTTTCCGGTTCTTATCACCAGCCCGGTTTATAAAGAATGGGAAAGTATTGCCGTGTTTTTCGGCGGTTCGGTCAATGCGTTCAATGCACTAAAACTGGGATTTCATATATGCAGAATTTCCGGCATGCCTCTTGAGGTTTTTACCTTGTTAGAAAACAAATCACAGGAATCATATGAAAAGCTTATTAAGAACGAAAATTTCGAAACGGAAATGAACCGTTATGTCAATAACTGGCATTTTTTAAATAACAAAACCCTTGAAGAAAATCTCTATGATGTCCCTCATAACGCCCTCGTTGTTCTGGGTGCATATGGCCATCATCTTTTAAAAACTTTTGTTTTTGGGAGCAAAATGGAAAAAATTCAGTCCACCCTATCCAACAATCTTTTAATCGTAGGTCCGAATTACACGGCAGCCATGTAGGCGGCCATCATTATTTTACAAAACCTTCACTCTTTTTGAGCAAGAGAGATGTTTTTCAAATAACCGTCAACAATTCTCTGTGGATCTATTTGGAGAGTTTCCACATATAATTTTAAAAAATTTTTTAAATAAAGGCCGGGAGGAAGATCCTCGATCCGATTTTCTTCCATCGATTTGATAACAGAAACACTGATTCTGGTTATAGCATTAATTTCAGATATCTCGACCTCTAAAGCCTCTCTCAACTTTTCTAAATCATCACCTGAAATCGAATCTTTAGAAAGGATTTCATTCAAAAGCTTTTCCACTTCTTTTTCGCTCGATTTTTTTCTAACCCTTTCAGCAAAATTGTCATTGTCTATCGTATTATCTGTATGAATGCGGGCCGGCTTTTTTTGATTTTGTATGGATGTAATTGACAGTTCAATTTGTTCGGAATCACCAAGGATACTATCGTATGCGGCCCTTTTGTTTTCATCTGTCAGCGTTAAAAAAGCCTCTTTAAGTGTTTGAAGAATGTTATCTCTTTCCTCATTTGAAAACAAAGAATGGGTAACCAGAGAATTTTCATTATAAATTGACAAGGCATCCTTATAAGCATGCTTGATTTCAAAAGAGGACGAATTTGCCGGAATTTTTAAAATTTCGTAATAAGTTAGTTCCTCAAAGTTTTTCATGAAATTTCCCCTGTCAGTGATACCGATGGTCTGTTGTTGATTATCTTTTCCGCAATTTTTCTCATATCGATTGCCGGTGGTGTATAAGGGTATCTATGGACAAAGATTTTTTTTGAAAGGACTGAATCATGAACCCGCACATCATAGCCGACATTTCCAAGAAACTGAAAATTCGAATAAAAATGCCTGTTGCACAACTCTTCAATTTTATATCCAATGGTTGCATCTAAATTTTTGCGGAACTGATTTAAAATAAACTTGAATTTAAATTCGCTTAAACTGTTTCTCAAAAAATTTTCACGATCAGGATCATGTTTTAGCACAATTTCTACGATATCAGGGGATGTGATTGCTTCGTGATTTGGGGAGATAACAGCTTTCTTGACCGCGGAGTTAAAGGAGTGCTGTTTAACGATATGTTTCAATTTTCTTAAATAGACAGCCTTAATAAATCGAAAGGAATTTTCGATTGCTGTGGGTTCGGGTGTGCATATAAAAATTCCCTGATTCGAAGTTAAGAAAAAATCGAGAGTGTTAAAATTTGTTCCGGTCCCAAGGTCGAGCAGAATGTAATCGAAAGAAAGCTTTCGTATCGCGTTTATTATTTTTAGTTTATTTGCGTGTGACAGATTCGCAACTTCCATGGAACACATCGAAGAACCAATAAAGAACAGATTTTGTATAAACGTGGAAACCGCCGTATTTTCAAGATTTTTTACTGTCTTATCTAAAAAGCGGTTTATACCCCCTTTCTGATGGTTAATCCCCAATAAGGTGTGAAGGTTTGAACC
>RCNF010001097.1_pt1 | contig 14188 bp, 9 predicted proteins | sample 2041311 | NCBI WGS metagenome assembly RCNF01 (sample SAMN09708228, study PRJNA481090) | Marine sediment metagenome, whole genome shotgun sequencing project. | biome: marine sediment; feature: ocean; material: sediment; isolation source: Sewage treatment plant 2 marine sediment (STP2) ... | reverse complement strand
CGGCGCACTCCGTGGTAGCGCAGGACGTTGGCCACGCGGCTGACCTCGTGTTTGAGCTTGCGGTAGCTGATGTGCTCGTACTCGCCGGGTTCGTCCTTCACCCAGATGATGGCGTCCTGGTCGCCGCGGGTGGAAAGGTGGCGGTCGACGCAGTTGTAGCAAGCGTTGAGCCGGCCGCCGAGGTACCAACCGAAATCGACGTTGTCGTAGTCGTGGTCGAAGACCTCGTTGTAGGGGTGGAACCAGGTCAGGCGTTCGGCCTGTTTGCCCCAGAAGGTCTCCGGGTCATCGAGGGAGAGCCTGTAGAGCCGCTCGTACTCCGCCATGGAATTGATGTGGGCCTTCTCGACGATATGGGGTTTCGGTGGGTAGATCTGGCTGGAGTCGGTCATGGGGCTCCCTTGGTTTCGGACGGGGCTGTCACAGGATCAACCTCGGGACCGGTGTCTGTCATTCCGGGTGGTCGCACCGTCGCAAACACGAAGGCACGAAGACACAAAGGCGGCACGAAGTCATCGCAACGTCGCAGAAAACACGCAGAGTTGCAGAGGCGCAGTGCCGTCGCACCATCGCAAGTCTTCAACGCAAAGACGCAAAGACGCAAAGGCTTAGCATCCGGTGATTACGGCGGGGCCGGCGCCGGTCTCCGACCGTCACCACATGGAGATCGTGCAGGCGTTCCGAACCCGAGCGTTCGTCTCGCCGGCTCGATCCCCAGGCCCGTCGCGCCTACAGCGCGACAGCCCCGCCTGCGATATGCTCGCGATTCTATTCAGGCAGATTCTGCTCGGCGGTGGCCAACTGGTGGAGGGCAAGCTCGTAGACCTCGTCGTCATCCTCGGGCGCTGGACGGGTCTGCCAGCGGACGCGGTAGACCTCTTCGGGTTGGAGGTGCGCCTTCAACTCGGACTCGACGGTCCAGGCATCGGGCGGCGGTGCCCACCTTCGTTGCAGGCTCGCGAAGGCAACAGGGTCGACAACCGGCTGAGCGGCCTCCGGACCGGGGATCACCAGTGTGGTGACCAGATCGGGGGCAAGCCATTGACCGGCGATCAGCTCGAGGGAGCGCCAGAGATCCACCGGCGGTCGTTCAACAAAGGTCTCGTGATCGGCAAAGCCCTCGATCTCGAGGATTGGACCATCGACGGTGATGGTCAGTCGTCCCTGGAAGGTGTCGTGCACCAGACGCGAAAGCTCGTTGAGCGAGTAGGCCCGGTCGCTGTCGATGAGCAGCGCCTCGGCGACACGCTCCATGGTCTCGGTGGCTCGCTTGACCAGAACCTCCTCGTGGTCATTCAGAGGTCCCGAACTCTCCGGGTCTTCGTCGAAGATGTGTGCGAAGCAGGGGACGGCGCGGTTCGGCGCTTTGCCGAGGTAGTCGTAAAGCGTCGTCGCGGCCTCGAGATATGCGGTGACGACCTCCGCCCAGGATGCGAGATCGTGGTCGAGTGTTTCGCGCTGCTGCCGGCTTGCCTGGCCCCCCCCGGAGGGGTGGAGTTGCAGTTCACGGACCCGCTTGCCGTCGTCATAGAATGCGTCCAGCCCTTCGTTGCCGAGCAGACGCTCGGCAGGCCGGAAGGAGTCCAGGAGGGCGCTGTGGATCCCACGACGAGCGTTTCCGTCATGGCGCACGATCGTGCTGCGGTCGGCGATGGCGCCGAGTTCGGCAAAGCTCCGGCCCCACCGGTCCCATCCACCGGTGAGATCGGTCCGAGCCTCATCCAGTCGGTCTTCGACGGCGGTATTCTCGGCGGCCACTGCGGGCGCCGAGATGTCGCGCACCGCGGTGATGACCACGGCTGGGCCGGGTGAGAAGACGATGTGAAGGTGGTCCCTCACCGGCTCCTCGTAACAGGCGAGGATGGGCAGACAGAAAACGACCACAGCGAAGCGGATGGATTTCATTTCGTCGAAGTGTACGACAAACGGGATCTATTGTTGGCAATCGCGGCGTGTTGAACTATCTTGTGACCCACCACGGTAGAGATGGAAAAAGGATTTGACTCATGAACTGGAGTAGGTCTTGAAGCGTGTGTTGATCCTTGCAGTGTCGCTCATCTTCATCGTCTCGGCAGACGGTGCCACCAACGACCGGTGCATCCAACAGACGCGGTATTGGGGAGGCGACGGCCCGGCAGAACACCTGGTGGTGGTGAATGACCACGCCTTTTTCGGCGGCTACACCCTCCGAGTCGTGGATCTTTCCGATCCGACCGATCCAAAGGTGGTGCACGAAGTGAGGCTCGATGGCTACGCCACCGATCTCGAGGCGAAGGATGACCGGATCTACGTCACCGATTTCAGCGACGAGATGACGGTGATAGACGCCGGCGTTCCCTATCAGGCGAGCATCGAGGGTCGGTACTGGGTGGAAGAAGCGGGATGGAAGCTGCACGAACTGGCGATCCATGGCGATCGGGGCGTGGTGATCGGTCAGACAAATTCGGCCGGTGTGCAGTCCAGGCTCAACACCCTCGATCTCTCAGGCACCGACCCGAGGCCGTTGGTCCTGGGTTGGGTGACCATTGCCGGTGAGGTCGAGGCGCTCGCCCTCGGCAACGGAACCGCGGTTGCAGCCACGCGGGAGGGACGATTGTTCTTCATCGATACCAGCGATCCAACGGCGCCGGTGGTCGCCGCCGAATTCAACGCCGCCGATTGGCTCGTCTCCGGCGAGGTCAGGCATCTCGAGGCGAGCGGGAATCTGCTGGCCATGTCAGACAGCGAGGGACGGGTGAACCTGGTCGACATCTCCATCGCGAGCGATCCCGAGTACCTGTCCTTGATCCAGGGTCTCGACATCGGCGTCGTCACCGTGGAATTCGAGGGCCCGACGCTTCATGCCACCGGGTCGACCTGCACTCAGCTCGGCTTCTGTGGCGGCTATGCGCTCATCAATATTCTGGCGCCGCGATCACCCAACGTGGTCGGGCGCCTCGACGGTCCCAAGATGATGAGCCCGGTTCCGCATGCCGGACATGTCGTGGCGGCCGCGTTCGACGCCGGATTGCGCGTCGTCGATCTAGGGGGTTTGACCAATCCGGCCATGCTCGATGTGATTCTCCCTGCGCGTGAGGTTGGGGCCATCGCAAGTGCCGACAGGTATGCCCATGTGGTCGATGTCACGACTCTTGCCGACCCGACTGATCCTGATCGCAATACTCTGAGGGTTCTGGAGCGCTCGCCCGACGGAAGTCTCGCCGAGACAGCATCCTACGGCCCTGAAGGCGCGATCTGGGCGCTGGCGGCCACCGGCAACTATGTCGCGGCCGCGATGTACAACGAGGAGACCGAGTTCCACTCGGTGGAGGTCGTCGATGTCGCCGATCCTCGATCGCCGGTGATCGGGTCCCGCCTCGGCGCAAGGGTCTCGATTGAGTTCGAGACCAATACTCCCCATTTGAAGATGCACGGCGACAGACTCTATTTGAGCCTCGAGGATTCCAACGAAATCTTGATCTACGATATCTCCCTGGGCGGGGTGGCGAGGCAGGTCGGAACGGTGTTCCCGGGGGCGGTGATGGTTCAATTCTCCATCTCATCGAGTGATGTGATGGCGGTTGCGGTGCGAGACGGCGACACCGGCTGGATCGAGATCGTGGATATCCGGATCCCTTCGTCGCCGGTCTTGGCTTCGGTCTTCGATCTGCCGGAACCCGCCGATGTGCCCGTGACCGTAGAGGCCGAGGGCTCTCGGTTGGCCGTTCTCTGCCGGGTCTTCGATGGGTTTGTCGGTCCATACAACTTTGCGATTCTCGTCGATGTCTCGAATCCGTCCAACCCGGCTCTGGCGATCGATATGCTGACCGGTGGCGACTGGATCGCCATCACCTCGGGCGTGCTGCACACCATCGGCCCCACACCTCCGCCGTTTCCGCCACAGCACTATGCGAGGGATGTGACCAACCCTCCGGATTCGAGTCCGGCCGACAGCCTCGGTTTTCTCGAGATCTCCCGCGATCGGGTGGATGCCGATGGGCCGTACTTCAGCCTCAGCAGGAATCGTCTCGAGGTCCACCGCTACGGGAACTGTGGGCCCCTCGCGGCGACGCTCCGCCCGGTCTCACACGCCCAGTGATCGGGCTGCCTCGTCACCAGTAGTGTTTGGCGATGATCGGGTTGAGTGCCGCCGCGGGGACGGTCACATCGATGGGACCCATGGAGTAGGGTGCGATCTCATACGCGTCCCAGTGGAAGATGATGCCTTCGGCGGTGATGCCGAGATTATCGGGCAGGGTGAAGCCCTCCTCAGGGAACCAAAACCCCGCCGCTTCGAGATCGTCGTCGGGTCCGAGCCCCCGATCGACCCTGAGTTGCCGCTCGGTGAGCGATGTCAGTGAATCGATCTCGGTGGTCAGGTCGTCGACCCCGAGAAGTTGACCGCTTTCGACATCGAATGACACGAGCCTCCGGCGCGTATTGGGGTGGGCCCCGCCGGTGTAGGCGAACTCGGTGATGTCGATGGTGGCCACAATGGGTGTGTTCGTGATTGCTGACGCCGAAATCTCGACGGACCACTCGGCGGTCGCGTCGGGGAACGCCTCGACAAAAGCCCGATGCTCGGCGAGGAAGGCCGCCGCGAGTTCTTCGGCGTTGTTGATCGGGTTTCCGACCTCGTCGGGAAGCAGGGAACGCATCCGGCTGACCAGATCGTGGATGAGATAGATATCGATATTGTCCCGCGCGGCCTCGGTGCCGCCGCCCGTTGTCGCGATGGTCTTCAGTTTGACCCGCGCGCACTTCGCCTCGGACTCGACGCAGGCACGGCTTTCCGCCGAGATCTCGCGGAGGTTGAACCGGATGGCGCCCCCGTTTTCATCAATGGGTACCGTCGGGTCGGTGCCACACGCAAGGACGGCGAGGAAGACAGCAGAAACGATGAGATGGCGGGAGTGGAACATGGATCCTCCTGAGAAAGTGTACTGCGGTCTGGGGTTCTCGGGCCAGGTGACCCTGCTCACCCGGGCAACCGGGGGGCAGGTGTAGAGTGAAGTCGGCCCCTGATTGACGGGATGTTGCAGGAGATCGATACTCCATGGAGGTAGCGCCGTGCGGACAAGCGTCCTGCGATCAATATGTGTTCTCGTCGTCGGACTGACGGCGGCAGGTCTGAACGCCGATGATTGTGACTGGGAATGGGTCAACCCGACGCCGCCGAGATTCGATATTTACCGTCTCAAACAGGAGATCAACGCCTTTGTCGGGGTCGGCGCCGCAGGGACCATCATCCGCAGTGGCGACGGCTTTCGGTGGGAATTAGTCGAAAGCGAAGTTTCCGGCGATCTCTTCGGCGTCGACTGGGGAGCGGGCGTGTTTGTGGCGGTGGGCGACGGTGTTGTGCTCCGCAGTGTTGCGGGATACGACTGGAGCATCGTCCATGTCGATCCCGATGCCCGGTTGGTCGATGTCGAATTCAGCGCCTCGCGTTTCGTTGCGGTCGGCGACGGGCTCGATGGTCATGTCCTGACGAGTCGTCTTGGTACGGATTGGGAATCTGTGCCGGTTCCATGGGGCGGGGTCGCAAACAGTATCACCGGCTCCGATGACGGCTTCTACGTGGCGGTCGGAACCGGGATCTGGTTCAGCCCGGATGGGTTCGACTGGGTCTTCGAGGACTCTGCCCCGGCGACCCTGGCGTTCTCCGACGAAGGATCACAGACCAAGGCCACCGGCTCTGACCTCTTCGAACTGGACCGGATCGATGTCGCCTGGACGGGGAGTCGGCTCCTCTGGGCCGGGGGGAGCGAACTCTGGTCCCGGGAGTCGGTTGATGAGTGGCATCTGGTCTCGACCCTCGGCGGGTGCGAGCCATGGAGCGACTGGCTCGGTGTGGTCGCCGGACCGGGCTGGGCGCTGGCGAGCGGAATCTCGGGTTGTCCGAGTCCCTATCTCGATCCGACGGCCTCGCTCGTCATCAGCGTTGATGGCGGGAACTCATTCGGCAATCCTTGGGAGATCGAGCTGGGCGGTTTCCCGGCGCTCGCTCGCTATGGTTCGAGGTGGGTTGCCGCGGGGGCCCTCGGCGATGTCGTCACGAGCACCAACGGGAGTTCCTGGGAGTGCTACAACGGCAACTGCACCTCGCTTGCGTGCGAGGACGAATTCTGTGATCTGACCGCGGGCGAAGATCGCTGGACGGCGGTTGGCGGGGTCGGTCTCTGTGAAGACGGCCTCAAACGCAGATCCGGCGGAACCTCGGCAACATCAAGCTCCGGCGAGCAGTGGGAGATCCACCCCATCGCCGGCGATCGATTCCGGGGTGTCACCTACGCCGGGCTGCAATACGTGGGCGTCGGTGATGGTTGGGTCGCCCGAAGCAGCAGTGGAGTCACATGGACGATTGAAAGCTCGCCCGAAGGAGCCGTGCTCCACTCGGTCGCGGCCGGGGGTGGGTCGATGGTCGCCGTGGGCCAGGGCGGCGATCTCTTCGTCAGCGATGACGGAGCAACCTGGTTCAAACCCTTTCTGTATGTCACCGCCGATCTCGACCGGGTGGTCTGGCTCGGCGATCAGTTCATCGCCCTCGGTCGTGGGGGGACCATCCTTCGCTCAACCGACGCCTTGAACTGGAACGACGCCCTGGCCGCGACGACCGCGGATCTCAAAGGTGCGGCCGCCGGACCCGACGGTATGATCCTGGTGGGCGATGACGGCACCATTCTCGGAAGTGACGAGGGTGAGGTGTGGACTCGGCGGTTGTCGGGGGTCGGCTCGTCCCTCCAAGATGTGAGCTGGGGTGACGACCGCTTTGTCGCGGTGGGTTGGGATGAGCATGCCGACGGTTCTCGGCCCGCGGTGATGCTGGCGAGTCGCAACGGACGTGATTGGACTCGCCTCGAAGTCCCGGGAGAGGCGCTGAAGCGGGTTCGATGGACCGGAAACTCCTGGCTCCTGGTCGGTGGGGATCGAACGATCATGACCGCCGAATGTCTTGGGACCCTCATCGAACCGGAAATTCAGCACCTCCAGGTGCCCCATGCCGCGACCATCGATCTCGTGGTCCACCTGTCCGAGGCTGCAGATGAGGATGCCTCGATCACGGTGACCTCCTCGCTGCCCGCCGATGTGGTGGTGCCGGAGGAGGTGACGATACTTGCCGGGTCCGACACCGTCTCTATTCCGGTGACGGGGGCCGGGGTGGCGGCGTACGCGGTGCTGACCATGACCCTGCCGGATGACCTCGGTGGCGGATCGACTATCGTGCTTGCCTCGGTCCAACCACCCGAAGGCAGACCGCGGATGCCATCAGGAAGAGTGACTCCCTGATCATCAGGCGGCGAACTCGTCGGTTTGGTGCATCGGCTTCTCCGTTCCCCTGTAGAATCGACGTGTGACCCGCACGATCCCGGCGCTCATCCGTAGCCTACGGCCCGAACAGTGGCTCAAGAACGGCTTTGTTCTCGCGCCGTTGGTCTTTTCCGGTCTCCTCGACGATCCGAATGCGTGGGGGAGAAGCCTGCTCGCCGTGGCCGCGTTCTGCTTGGCCTCGTCGGCGGTCTATCTCGTCAACGACGTACTCGACCGCGAGGCCGACCGCCGCCATCCGACCAAGCGCAACCGGCCCATTGCCGCCGGTGAGGTTTCGGTTGGGATGGCGTTGGTGACCGCCTCGGTTCTGGCCGCGGCGGCCATGGTTGCGGCCATGGCGCTGGGAAGCCTCTTCCCCGCCGTACTCGGGAGCTACATTCTGCTCGTGGTGCTCTATTCGGCGGTCCTCAAACGTGTGGTCTTCATCGATGTCCTTGTCCTCGCCGCGGGTTTTGTGCTCCGCGTGGTCGGCGGCGCGGTGGCCATCGATGTTCCGGTGTCGCGATGGTTGCTTCTCTGCGCCTATCTGCTTGCCCTTTATCTCGCCCTGGGTAAGCGACGTTCGGAGCTCGCGCTGCTCGGCGATGACGCCGGAACCCATCGTGAGGTCCTCGGCCACTACACTCTGGGACTCGTTGACCAGGCCATCAGCGTCGTTCTCGGTGCGACGGTGCTGGCCTACACCCTCTACACAGTTGCGCCGGACACGGTGGCCAAAGTCGGTTCCGAGGGACTCATGGTGACAGTGCCGGTGGTGCTCTACGGCCTCTTCCGCTACCTCTATCTGCTTCACCGCCATGAACTCGGCGGCAACCCTACGCGCGTGATCGTCACCGATCGACCGCTTCTGATCACCGTTGTGGTCTGGCTCGCCGTCGCGGCGACGGTCATCCGCGCAAGTTGAGGCTGGAATTGCCCTGCCCGCCGAACTCAGTCAGGAAGAATTCGAAGGGTTGGAGGCGCTGGGCTACGTCCACTGAGGTGGGATCGCCGCAGTCGTCATCGGCGCAGGCTAGATCGTCACATCAACATCAGTTATGAATTATGAATTATGAATTACGTCGCAAAGCACATTCGCTGCGACGGTGCGACGGTGCGACGGTGCGACGTTGGGATGATGCGGTGGTGCGATGCATTCACAATTCATAATTCAAAATTCATAATTCAGGCCGCGAGCCCCGGCGCAAGCCTTTGCGCGGCGGCTCGAGCCTGCCTGATGCAATCGTTGACCGAGACGCCGCGGTAGGGCGAGCCCGCCAGTTCAACACCGACTGAGCGGGCGGCGTCCTCGGCCTGGGTCACGCGGTCGAGGTGGCCGACCGTGTACTGCGAGATGCCTTCGGCCCAGCGGGCGATCCACACCCGGTCGGGCGCGGGATCACACCCGAATATCCGGCTGTGGGCCGCCCGAACGGCCGCGATCAGCGCGACGTCGTCGAGTCGGGCCTGATCGGGTTCGCGGGCGCCCCCGAGCATGGAGCGGAGAAAGACGGTGCCATCGGGCGCTTGTCCGGGAAAGATCGAGTGGCAGTAAAGGGTGCCGAGAATGCCTGCGTTCTCGGCCTTGGGAACCAGGAAGCCGAAGCCATCGACCAGTCGGCCGAAGGCGTCGGCGGGGTAGGAGGCCATGACCACGGCGATGGGAACCGTTGGGGTGGCGCTGAGTGGAGCTCGAGCATCGGGCGCCAACTCCGTGAGAAGTGCGGCGGCGCCGGCGGCGGGGAGGGTCAGCAGGACGCGGTCGGCCACAACGGTGGACCGGTCGGTTTCGATCCGGAAGCCGTCGTCTCCTCGTGTGAGGCGTTTGACGGGCGTCGTGAGCCTGAGTCGATCGCCGAGCCGACCGATGATCTGACGTGTCAATTGCTCCATGCCCTCACGGAATGTGTGGAGGGTGCCACCCGGGCCGGATGGTCCGGAGCTCGTGCGACCGGATTGCCTGGCTTCGCGCATCTTGGCGATGAGCGCCCGTGTCAGCGAACCGTGCTCCGATTCCATCGCGTACATCTTTGGGAAGGTCGCCGCCAGCGAGAGTTTGCTGGAGTCGCCGGCGAAGACGCCGGTCACCATGGAGTCGACCAGGATTTCGGCGGCCTGCCTGCCGATGCGACGGCGGGCGAATTCAAAGACGGTCTCGTCGCCGTCCGGTCTGCGCCGGGCAAAGGGCTCGCCGAAGACCCGCAGCCGGCCGCTGAGCGGTAGAAGGCTCGAGGTGGCGAAGGCGACTGGCGAGGTGGGCACCGCGCGGAGCCGTCCTCCGCGCAGGATGAAGCGATCGGCGGAGGCGTCGGCGGCGGGGACCAGGGCCTCGCCGAGACCGCAGATCCGTGCGAGCTCGAGGGTGTCGGGGGCGTTGTCGAGAAAGCCCTGCGGGCCCCACTCCACGGTGTGTCCAGACTCGAGTTCGGTGCGGATCTTGCCACCCGCGCGATCGGATGCCTCGAGCACAAGGACATCTGTGATGCCGTGATCGTGGGCAAGCCACTCGGCGGTAGCCAGCCCTGTGATACCGGCGCCGATGATGGCGATGTGGGTGCGGTTGGTCTCAGTCATGGTCAGGGAGGGTAACATCGCAGGGTCGAACCGCGAGGGCGAAAGGGACGCAACGACGTCGCACCATCGCAAATGGGACACGGATAAACACGGATTTGCACGGATTTTTTCTTTTGGTTGGATGAGTGGGCTCGTGATGGGGATAAGACTTCGTGGTGACGTGGTCTGACGCCGGTAGGTTGTCTTTATTGATCTCAGACTGATTTCACGGAACCATGCCTTGAATCAACAGGAAACTGAACGGGAACCCTCCGTGCAAATCCGTTTCCGAATCCAAAACCACTTCGTGAAAGCAACCGATCCCGCCGACACGAAGTTGTACAGCGACCCAGAACCAACAACCCACCTTCAAAAAGATCCGTGCGATCCGCGTTCATCCGTGTTGATCCGTGTCCCATTGCGATGGGATGGCGGATCACGACTTACGATTGACCCCTCACGAGCCTCTCCTGGATCCCATCGCCGATCAGAGCGAGCGAGATGACCAGGGCCGCAATGGCGAAGCCCGGCAGCGTTGCCAACCACCAACCATCGATCATCACCCGGTGGCCCTGGGCGACCATGGCGCCCCAGGTGGGGATGTCGGGCGGGATGCCGAGTCCGAGAAAGGAGAGGGTGGCTTCGGCGAGGACGAGATCGCCGAGACGCAGCGCGGTGTCCTGGGAGAGCGGTCCCGCGAGATTGGGCAGGAAGTGGGTCCGCCAGGTTCTCATCGGCGTAGAGCCGGACGCCCGGGCCGCGAGCACAAAGGTTCGACCACGCAGGGTCAGGACCTGTCCACGGACGAGTCGTGCGAGACCCATCCACGAGGTCATCCCGAGCACGCCCACCAGCACAAGCGGCCCGGGTCGGAAAACGGTGGCCAGGAGGATCAGCAGAAAGAGCACCGGGAAAGCCATGAGGGCGTCGACGAACCGCATGAGAACGGCGTCGGTCAACCGGCCGCCGGTGGCGGCGGTGAGGCCCACGGTCGTTCCCACCAGCAACGCAATGAGGGCCGCCAGCGCGGCGATGGAGATGGAGATCCGGCCGCCTGCCATGAGCTGCGCCAGAACATCTCGGCCAAACCGGTCGCTGCCGAGCCAGAATCGAGTGTCCCGGATGGCGGTGACCCGGGAGCGGGCGATGGTTGCCGAGCGCCTCGGACCGTCAACGATGACGGAGTCGCCTTCGAGCCGGACCGATGGCGAAACCAGGGTGCGGCCGTCGTCGACGACGACCTCGGTGACCGCCGTTCCCGGTGGCAGTAGCCCGGCGTGGGCAGGGTCGATCCCCGGAGGCGCCGGGAGGATCAGCGGGCCGAGCATGCACACGACGACCAGCAGGCTGAGCCCGGTGACACCGATCTGGAATCGGCGGGACCGGCTCATGGGGCGTCCTCTCGGGCGCGTGGATCGACGACGGCGTAGAGCACATCGGCCACGAGGCTGCCGATGAGAACCGCGACGGCGCCCATGAGGGTGATGGCCATGATCACCGGAATGTCGCGGGCGTGGGCGGCCTGGAGCAGGGCGAGCCCGACGCCGGGCCACGAGAAAACGGTTTCGATGACCACTGATCCCGAGACCAGGAACGGCAGGGAGAGTCCGAGCAGGGTGACCACCGGCAACAGCGCCGGCCGCAGGGTATGGATCCAGAGGATCCGGCGTTCACTGAGCCCGCGTGCCCGGGCGGCTAGGATATACCGCTCGCCACGGATATCGAGGAGACTGGCGCGCAGATAGCGCGCGGTTCCAGCGGCGCCCACCAGCCCGAGACACGCGGCGGGGAGCACCAGATGTCGAAGAAGGTCGCCGAGGGAGGCGAGGGGATGCAGCGCGTCGGCACCCACCGAATGCATGTGTGAGGCCGGGAACCAGCCCAGGAGGAGCGCGAAGACGAGGATCGTCAGTCCGGCGACCCAAAATGAGGGCAGACCGGCGATGATGAGACCCAGGACGGTGCTGATGCGGTCGAACCATCCTCGTGGGTGGCGGGCGGCGCCGATCGCGATGAGAATGCCGAGGATGAAGTCGAGGAGGAGCGCGGCGGTGCCGAGGAGCAGGGTCGGAGGCAGGGCGCGGGCGAGCAGTCGTCCGACGGGTTCCTTGGTGACGAATGAGGTGCCGAGATCGCCGGTGACGATGGAACCCAACCATGTGAGGTATTGGCGATACACCGGCTGATCGAGACCATAGCGAGTCCGGAGTGATTCCCGCTGCTCGACGGTGAGACCGGGGTGATCCACCGTGTCGGCATAGCTCCCCGGCGCAGCCGCCACCACGACAAAGGTCAGTGTCGCCACCAGCCAGATCATGGGGATCAGCAGCAGCAGGCGGCGTGCGATCATGCCTCTCATTCGCCTGCGGGCTCCGTCCTCAAATACCACTCATCGATGTTGAAGTATGGCGTCGCCGCGTTGGCCTCGACGTCTCGAATGCGCGAGTTGTGCGCTGTGAGCCGGGTATTCTCCACCAGGAATGTATAGGGCTGATCCGCCACGATGAGCTGCTGGATTCGGTCGAAGATGGGCTTCTGTTCGGCGAAGTCGGTCATCTCGCCGACCTCGGTCAGGAGCCGGTCGACCTCGGGATTGGAGTAGCGGCCGAAGTTGAAGGTCGGCTCGTCCGGCGGGGCCGACTGCCAGAGCCCCGATAGATCAATCTGGCTCGGCTCCTCCCACCCGTTGATGAGGGCGTCGAAGGCGCCGTCCTGCATTGCGGCCATCAGGGTGCCCCACTCGACAAACCGCGGCTCGACCTTGACTCCGATGCGTTTGAGATCTTCCTGAATCAGGATGGCGAGATCTTGACGGAGTTCGTTCTCGGCGGGTGCGAGCAACTCGATGGCGAAGTCATCGCCGTCCTTGTCGAGGACTCCGTCGCCATCGGTATCGATCCACCCCGCGGCCTCGAGCCCTGCCCGGGCGGTGTCGGGATCAAAGGGAATGGGTGCGAGATCGCGGTTGAACGCCCAGAACGACGACAGGACAGGTCCGATTCCGAGACGTCCGAAGCCGCCGTACACGACGTCGATGAGGGTATCGCGGTCGATGGCTGCGGTCAGAGCCCGGCGAATCTGGGGATCGGCAAGAAGCGGTTTCTCGGTGTTCCAGCAGATGTGGGTGTAGGAGCGGTCGTCATAGATCACCAGTTCGAGGTCATTGTGCGCGCGGACCCGGTCAATGTTGGCTGGATTGATGGAACGGACAAAATCGAGCTCACCCGCAAGGAGTTGTGTGACCAGACCCTGTTCGGATGGAACGATGCGGAAGACGACTCGGTCGAGGTAGGGGAGCCCGGGTCGGTGGTAGTGGGGATTCCTCTCGAGGGTGATCTCCTGTTGCGGAGTGTGGCCGGCGAGACCGAACGGGCCGCCGCCGAGGACGTGCTCGCGCCAATCGGTCTCGCTCCAGCGGTCGAAGGGAATCTCTGCCCACGTGTGGGCGGGGATGATGAGGCCGTCGTTGAGATCCATGAACTGATAGGGGTAGCGGTGGGTGTAGGTGACGCGGACGATTTTGTCGCTCACCGCCTCGACGGATTCGATGAACTCCTTGCCGTCGCCGTAGAGCCAGTCGATCTCCGGCGAGGTCTGGACCTGCCAGGTGAAGACCACGTCGGGCGCAGTGATGGGGACGCCGTCCGCCCAGCGGGCATCGGGGTCGAGTTCGAGGGTGAGGACGAGGTGGTCCTCCGACCATGTCCAGGATTCCGCGAGTGAAGGTTCGAAGGAAGGCGGGTGGCGGTGATAGTCGGTCTGCTCGATGGCCAGGGAGGGATAGATCAGAGCGAGAACGTGCTCGGTATCGAGATCCTCGACGACATAGGGGTTCCAGTTCTGAACATCGGCGAGAAGCCCGATGACCACCGTGCCGCCCTGAGCCGGCGGGCCATCGGCGACCGTGACCGTCTGATCTTCACCGGGAGATCCGCAGGACACCACGACCGCAAGAAGGACGCATACCAGAGCCAGCTTCTTCATGTGCAAACCTCGAAGCTATCGTACCGCGCTCACGGATCCTGCGGGAACGAAGTGCTGACTTCCAGGCTAGGATTTGAAACACAAAGGGCACGAAGGGCCACAAAGAGGGCCACAAAGCACCGCATTTGAAAGTGGGACCTCGGTTCCGGAGCGCCATACGATCATGGGGACCGATTGTTGTGGCTTCAACGTTTTGTTTGAAACACGAAGAACACGAAGATCCACAAAGACACCACAAAGGTCGGTTTTTGACTCATCGCAAGGCCCTGTGTGCTTTCAAGTCCGGAGGGAGCCCGGGTCAAGAAATGCGATGCTTCGTGGACCCTTCGTGGTCCTTTGTGTCCTTTGTGTTTCAAAAAAAACC
>RCNF010001095.1_pt1 | contig 14209 bp, 14 predicted proteins | sample 2041311 | NCBI WGS metagenome assembly RCNF01 (sample SAMN09708228, study PRJNA481090) | Marine sediment metagenome, whole genome shotgun sequencing project. | biome: marine sediment; feature: ocean; material: sediment; isolation source: Sewage treatment plant 2 marine sediment (STP2) ... | reverse complement strand
GAAAACTACCATCAACAATTGATTGAGAACCCTACACTGTGGCATCAGGGTTCAAAGCCTTATGTGGGTGAAGCAGATTTAGTCGCACAAGGGTTGATGTCAAAAGGGTCTTGGGCCTGATATGCGTCGATCAAAGCGCAGGAACAAGAAACGATAGCTTTGAGCATTTGGACATCATATCGGCTGCGATGGCAGCGCAAGCGTTGGCGGATGCGCGCACTACGCAAAGGCCGCGCGTTGCGGCCCGTAGCCGATCGGACCAACCGGGTCGGTCCTGACGATATCTTGCTGTTTTGCACCTTCCGCAATGAAGATGTGCGGTTGCCTTACTTTCTAGAATATTATCGCAAACTGGGGATCAACCATTTTTTCATGATCGATAACGATAGTACGGATGACGGCGCTGCATTTGTGCTGGACCAACCGGACGTATCACTTTGGTCTACAAATGCCGCATATGGCGACGCGCGCTATGGCATGGATTGGTTGACTTACTTGCAGGGCAAATATGCCCCCGGGCATTGGGCATTGACTGTCGATGTAGACGAATTTTTTGTCTACCCGTTCTGTGACACACGCCCGATCAGTGCGTTGGCCGATTGGCTGGACGCGTCCCAATTACGATCCTTTGGTGCGATGCTGTTGGATATGTACCCCAAGGGTCCGGTTGGACAGACAGCTTATGCCAAGGGCGCTGATCCATTTGCCATTGCGCGTTGGTTTGACCCGGGCAACTACATCATGACCAAAAACAAGCTGCTGCAAAACCTGTGGATTCAAGGTGGCCCTCGCGCGCGCACATTCTTTGCGAGCAAGCCCAAACAGGCCCCCGCGTTAAACAAATTACCCTTCGTGAAGTGGCGCAAACCCTACACATACGTCAGTTCCACCCACATGATTTTGCCGCGCGGATTAAACCTCGTTTATGATCAACAAGGCGGGGAAAAAACCTCTGGCATTTTGCTGCATGCGAAATTCCTGAATACCTTTGGTGATCGCGCCGCCGAAGAAGCATCTCGCGGCGAGCATTATCAGGCGGGACGGGAATACAAAACATACGCTGATCGGCATGGGTCTGATCCAGACCTGTGGTGTCAATGGAGTGAGCAATACATCAACTGGCGCCAACTTGAAATTCTTGGCCTGATGTCAAAAGGAAACTGGGCATGACGCTAGGTGTGATCATGTTGATCCATACCGGTTTTGACCGCGCCGAACAGATGGTGCGCCATTGGAACGATGCGGGCTGTCCCGTTGTTATTCACATCGATAGCAATGTCAGCCGTGCATCGCATGACCACTTTGTCAGCGCCTTGTCTGATCTAAGCATGGTACGTTTTTGCACACGTCAGCGCTGTGAATGGGGAACATGGGGGTTGGTGGCCGCCTCGCAAACTGCGGCGACGATGATGCTCGAGGAATTTGCTGATGTGTCGCATGTTTTCTTGGCCTCAGGATCTTGCTTGCCGCTGCGTCCAGTGCAGGAATTGCGGGCCTATTTGCTAGAGCATCCGGATACCGATTTCATTGAAAGTGCGACAACGGCTGACGTGCGTTGGACCGTCGGAGGCTTGGATCGCGAGCGCTTTACGCTGCGGTTCCCGCTTGCTTGGAAAAAACAGCGCAAACTGTTTGACGCGTTTGTAAAGCTACAGCAATTTGTGGGGTATAGACGCAAAATTCCTGACGGGCTTGTCCCGCATTTGGGGTCGCAGTGGTGGTGTTTGACCCGCCAAACGCTTGATGCGATTTTGCAGGATCCGAACCGCTCTACTTATGATAGGTATTTCCGTCGCGTTTGGATCCCCGACGAAAGCTATTATCAAAGCCTTGTACGGCTGCACGCCCGTACCGTCCAAAGCCGGTCACTGACGCTGGCGAAGTTCGACTATCAGGGTAAACCGCATATATTCTTCGACGATCACCTTGAGCTTTTGCAGCGATCAGACTGCTTTGTAGCGCGCAAAATTTGGCGTGATGCAGAAGGTCTATACGCGATGTTCCCCCAGACCACCGATCCAGATCGGATGGGTGCTGCGCCGAACACTGGCACCGTTGACCGCCTGTTTTCGCACGCGGTTGAACGGCGAACATTGGGACGGCCGGGGCTTTATATGCAAAGCAGATTCCCGAGTACTGATCGCGAGAATGGCGTTGCTGCGGCGCCTTACGCTGTGCTTCAGGGATTCGATGACGTCTTTCCGGACTTTCAAAAATGGCTCACCGAACGCACAGGTGCAGAGGTGCACGGGCATCTTTTTGCAAAGGATCGCGTGCATTTTTCCGACGAAAGCAAGATCTATCGTGGTGGCCTTTCGGACCACCCGCGCTTGCGTGACTATAACGCCAAAATGTTCCTGACCAATCTGATCTGGAACGGACGCGATGATCAGCATTGCTTTCAATTTGGTCCTGCCGATAGCCAAGAGGTGCAGTGGACGCTCGCGAGGGATACGAACGCCAGCATTTGGGTGATCTCAGGCGCATGGTCGATACCGCTTTATCGGTCAGGGCGCACTGCCAGTGAGGTACGCGCCGAAGCTGCCCGCTTGCAGCGGATCGAAAGCAAATTCCTCAAGACTTTGCGTGGACCGCATGCACATGCACGCATCAAGATCATGACCTTGGCTGAATTTATCGAAACACCGATGGATGTGTTGCAAACGATTATCGACGATATCGCTGGCCACAAAGGCAGGGCATTGACGCAAGCGCCTAAGATGGCCGACCTGACGGGGCTTGCCGATTTCTTACAGGACCTGCGCAACCAAGGCATGCACCCGTTCCTGACCGGTGACATCACCCAAGGTAACCTGCGCAGAGCACAGGCAATGCCACGTCGCAAACCTTACATTATTGCACAAAAATGACGAAATTTGATTACTTCATTGTGTTGGCGGAAATGCGCACCGGGTCTAATTTGCTTGAAGCAAACTTGAATATGCTTGCGGGCGTCAGCTGCCACGGAGAGGCATTCAACCCGTCGTTTATAGGCCATCCAAAAGCCGAAGAACTGCTAGGCATTGATCACGCAACGCGCGATGAGAACCCGGAATTGTTGCTAGAGCGTATCAAAGACAGCGACGGGCTGGCGGGCTTTCGATTTTTTCATGATCACGATCCGCGCATATTGCAGACCTGCTTAGATGATCCTCGGTGCGCCAAAGTTATCCTGACCAGAAATCCAGTGGATAGTTTTGTCAGTTGGAAAATCGCGCAGGCCACAGGGCAGTGGAAATTGACAAATGCGACGCATGCAAAAACCACTTCAATCGACTTTGAGCCAGACGCTTTTAAAGCACATCTCGAGGCGCTATTGACCTTTCAAAGCCGTCTGCAGCACGCACTTCAGACATCTGGTCAAACCGCCTTTTATATCGGGTACGACGATCTGCGGGATGTGGATGTTGTGAATGGACTGGCTGCGTTTCTAGGCGTTGAAGCGCGCCTTTCGAACATCAACAAGAAACTGAAAAAGCAGAATCCTGAACCGTTAGATCAAAAGGTCAGCAACTTTGACGAAATGCAGCAAGCGCTGCGTGGGCTGGATCGCTTTGATCTTGGGCGCATCCCGAATTTTGAACCAAAGCGCGGGCCGGCGATCCCGACCTATTTTGCGGCACCCAAAAGTGGGTTGCTTTATTTGCCCCTTCGTTCTGGGCCGGATGCGGCAATTTGCAATTGGCTTGGGGCATTGGATGGGGGGCAGGATGTCATCGCAAATTTCTCCCAGCGATCCTTGCGCGACTGGCAATCGAGCCGCCGGCTGCACCGCAGCTTTGCTGCTTTGCGGCATCCAGTTGCGCGTGCGCATGCAGCATTCTGCGATCGGATTCTGTCGAACGAAAAGGGCAGCCTTCCTGAACTCAGGGCGAACCTGCGTAAGATACATAAGTTGCCAATTCCGCCAGATGGCGCCGATTTTTCACACGACGATGGGTACGACCAAGACGCGCATCATGCCGCATTTTTGGCGTTCCTGGAGTTTCTCAAGCCTAATCTTTCGGGGCAAACAAGCATTCGGGTCGATCCATCATGGGCCAATCAACACACCTTGCTGCAAGGAATGGCCCAGTTTGCATTGCCAGATGTGATCTTGCGCGAAGATGATTTGGCTCGTGATCTGCCGCATTTGGCGTCACAAATTGGGATCGACAATTGCCCCAATTGGGTCGCAGGCGCACACCATGAACATGACCGTCTTGCGGCGATTTATGATGCACAAATTGAGGGCGCCGCACAAAGTGCGTACGCGCTTGACTACCGTGTGTTTGGGTTTGAAAGCTGGGCCTAGGCGGCCTGCGACGCCTGCACTTCGGTCAGAATTGTATGCAGAGTGCCGGGGTTGGTGTTGGCGCGCAGTTTAGCGCAAACCGCATCGTCGCGCAGCGTGCGTGATACCAATGCCAGCGCTTTGAGGTGATCAACACCTGCATTTTCGGGTGCAAGTAACGCGAAAACAAGATCAACAGGTTGGCGGTCAACCGCATCAAAGTTTAGTGGCTTTTCAAGGCGCAAAAACAGTCCCACAACGCGATCAAGCTCAGGCAGGCGGGCATGCGGCAATGCGATGCCTTGACCGACACCCGTTGGGCCAAGCCCTTCGCGTTCGATCAAAGCATCAATGACATTAGTTGAAATCAAGTTATAGCTTGCCTCGGCAAGCTCGCCCAGATCATGAAAGAGACGTTTTTTGCTGGTGCAGGACGAAATCGTCTTAACCGCGTCATGCTCGAGGATAGTGCCAAGTTGCATCAACTTTGTCTCTCATCAGTCGGCTGCTTCCTACCCCGAGGTTTTCGGGTCGACCCAGCCAATGTTTCCGTCATCACGCCGGTACACGACGTTAACTTCGTTATTCTTTTCGTTCCTGAAAACCAGAACTGGTGCACTCGCAATTTCCATCTGCATCACGGCTTCACCAACCGAAAGCGACGGGATCTTCGATTCCATCTCTGCGACGATGATCGGCGTCGCGTCATCTTGCCCAGCGTCTTCAGTCTCTTCTCTTGATTCGAGGATATATGACCCCGCATCCGAAAGTTCAACAGGCTGTACACGATCCCTATGATGGTCCTTTAGACGGCGTTTATAGCGGCGAAGTTGCTTGTCCATCTTTTCGGAACTGGCATCAAATGCGGCATAAATTTCTGTCGCCTTTCCAGTTGCTTGCGCATTTAGGCCCGTTGAAAGATGAACGACGGTTTCGCAGACATATTCATGGGCAGATTTTGAAAAGACCACATATGCTTCGGTCGGTCGTCCTGCGTATTTGCTCAGGATTTCGTCCATCTCGGTCTTTACGTGTGTCTGAAGTGCTTCGCCAATGTCGATTTGCTTGCCGCTGATTTGGTAACGCATCGTTTCTCCTTTATTAAGCCACGAGGTGTCGAAATACGGGTCAGCCTAAGCTGGCCTGCGCACGAAACCTCGACATGTCTGAGTATGATAACACCTTGATTTCTTTTGGCTAATCCCAAAGTGCCAGCACTGTGCCGGCAAAGATACGGGAAAAGATCTAGGGTTCGTCATCTTCTACAGTTGGCGATAAAACCCTAGGCATTGTCAATGACACAGTCGCGCGCAGTACGAAAAGAATCAGTTCACGCGGAAATTATTGCCCAAGTATACGCGGCGCACGTTGTCGTCTTGAACGACCTCTTGGGTTGTCCCGCTCATCAGCACTTTGCCGTCGTGCAAGATATATGCGCGGTCCACAATCTGCAGCGTTTCTTGTACATTGTGGTCCGTGATCAGAACGCCAATGCCGCGGTTCTTAAGGTCGGAGACCAAGTGCCTAATTTCACTGACCGCGATTGGATCTACACCGGCAAAGGGTTCGTCTAGCAGTACGTATTTTGGACCCGCAGCCAAACAGCGCGCGATCTCAACGCGGCGGCGTTCGCCCCCGGACAAAGCCATAGCAGAGGCACGGCGCAAATGCTCGATTGAGAATTCCGAAAGCAGTTCTTCAAGCCGCTCGCGCCTGCGGTGTCGATCTGGGACTGCGATTTCAAGGAAAGAAAGAATATTGTCTTCGACTGACATACCCCGAAAAATTGACATTTCTTGGGGCAGATACCCGATCCCAAGCTGGGCGCGGCGGTACATTGGCAAGCTTGTCACATCGCGCCCGTCAATAATGACGCGCCCGCCTTCGGGTGTGACCAAACCTGCGATCGCATAAAAGCAGGTGGTTTTGCCGGACCCATTTGGGCCAAGTAGGGCGACAACCTCGCCTCGTCCAAGGTTAATGCTGACGTCGCGAATGACGGGACGCTTGCGGTAACTCTTGCGCAAATTAGTGATTTGTAGCCCGACGTCGCCGTCCTGAACTGAAAGGTTAGCGGCCGTTTCCATCAATTGCCGCCCTGTTGCAGAACTGTGCGCACGCGGCCATCCATCGTGGCGGTTCCGTCGGTGACGTTGATGCTCATCCGGCCCGCAGAAATTGCGCTTGCCCCTTGGGTCAACAGAACTTCACCCGTTAGAACCAGCAATCCAGTCGTGATGTCATAGTCTGCTTGCTGGGCCTCTGCTGCCTCTGTCGCTGTCACAAATGTCACGCCGTTTGAGGCAAGCAATCGCGCGATTTGTGTCGTATCGCTGCCATAAATCACCTCGACCCGTCCGGCGGTGATCCGCAGATCGCCTTGGCCGATGATGACATTGCCGTCAAAAACTGCCGTGCTGGTGTCTTGGTCAATTGAAAGGCTATCGGCTGAAACCTCAATCGCGGCACTGGTATCAACCGACAGCCCGCCCAATGCGACACTTGTCTGTGCAAACGCACTACTAGCCAAGAAAAGGCTGGCGCAAAAAGCGAGTAGTTTCATCATGCGGCGCTTGTCCTTTGTCACGGGGTGTTGGGTTTATATAGCAGGTGGACGCCATCGGTGAATAGCATCTGTTGGCCCGCTTCGGGTGTTGCGACCTGAAAAGTGACCATACCTGCCGTCAAATCACCAAATGGCGCGCGAATTTCAAGCAAACCATTTGAAGTCACTCGCCCGGTTTGAAGTTCAGCCACCAAGCCGTTCGTTTCCATTTCATAACCGTTTGACGTCTGCAGGCGCGCCAGTCCTAGAAAGCTCGCGATGCGGGCGCGGCCGTCGATTTCGCCTTCTACTGCGGTTACTTCAACAAAGCTGCCATCTGTCGTGTCCAACCGCATGCGAATATCATCGATCTGGATTGTGTCTGGGCGCTCCACACTTGGTTGCGCTGATTTGGCTGCAATGATGATAATGTCGCCGCTATCTGTGACGCCTGCGAATTCGGGGGCGGTAACTTTTTGTTCGCGCGCGATTTCTTCGGCCTGCGCTAAGGCTGCATCATCCGTTGTGTTCGCGTCGCGGGCGAACAAAAACAAGGTTGATAATAGCGCTAAAGCACTCATTGGTAGGATGATCTTGGCCCACCCAACCAGCTGAGAATGAAGGTTATCGGCCACCAACATCGTTAAACAATGCCTGCCCTTAGGCAGTCATGGATATGCAAAAAGCCTGAAACTTGACCTTCATGCGCGGGATCTACCGCGAAAAGGCACGTGATTGTCTTGGCGTTCATCAGCGCGACAGCTTCTTCGGCCAGTGCACTTGGTGCCATTGTTGTGGGGTTTGGTGTCATCACTTCGCGGGCAGTGCGATCCAACAGGCCTGACATGTGCCGCCGTAAGTCGCCGTCGGTTACGATGCCGATCAGTTTTTGATGCGCATCGGTGACGCCAACCACGCCAAAGCCTTTTTGGCTGATTTCCAATAACGTATCGCTCATCGGGGTGTCTGCAAGGACAAGCGGGATCGCGTCCGCTTTGTGCATCAAGTCCGATATTTTGGACAACCGTGCGCCCAACTTACCGCCGGGGTGGAATTCGCGAAAGTTTTCGGGCGTAAAATCGCGGTGTTCCATCAGGGCCACGGCCAGCGCATCCCCCAAGGCCAATGTCATGGTGGTTGATGTGGTTGGTACAACGCCCGTGCCGCATGCTTCGCCCAAATCAGGCAGAACAATGCTAACGTCGGCCCGCGTCAAAAGGGTGCTGTTTGGCTTGCTTGCCACGCCGATCATTGGGATGGAAAAGCGGCGTGTGTAGGCCACAAGGTCTGCTAATTCAGGGGTTTCACCAGAATTGGAAAGCACCAAAACAACATCGCCACGCGTCATCATTCCAAGGTCGCCATGGCTGGCTTCGGCGGGATGTACGAAATGGGCGGGGGTTCCGGTGCTCGCAAAGGTCGCTGCTATCTTGCGCGCAATGTGGCCAGATTTTCCCATACCGCTGATGATCACGCGGCCTTTGGCGTTCAAAAGCAGTTCAACGGCTTGCGCAAAACTATCGTCTAGCTGGTCCGCCAGTTGCGTCAGTGCGTCGGCTTCGACTGTGATCACCCGTTTCGCTGAAGCGAGGAATTTTGCATGATCAACCATCAGTGCGAAAAAATATCTGTGTCCGGCCAGCCAGCCAGATCTAGGTGCGCACGGGTTGGTAGGAAATCGAAACAGGCTTGCGCGATCTTTGTGCGATGTTCGCGTGCAAGCAGGTCGTCAAATTTTGCCTTTAGTTGGTGTAGATAAAGAACATCCGAGGCTGCATAATCCAACTGCGCCGGGGTGAGCGTTGCGGCACCCCAGTCGCTTTGTTGTTGGTGTTTGGAAATATCGATGCCGAGCATATCTTGCAGTAGCGTTTTCAGCCCGTGGCGATCCGTAAAAGTCCGCACCAGTTTGGACGCTATTTTTGTGCAATACACAGGTGCAGTTACTGCGCCAAATGCGTTCAAGAGGGCGGCGATATCAAAGCGGCCAAAGTGAAACAGTTTGAGAATTGCAGGGTTTTCAAGCATTGCGCAAAGATTGGGCGCCGTGGTTTGACCAACGGCGACTTGGACCAGATGGCAGTCACCGTCGCCGCCTGACATTTGGATCAAGCATAAACGATCCCGATGCGGGTTAAGCCCCATCGTTTCGCAATCAATCGCAATGATCAGGCCGAGGTCCAGACCGTCCGGCAGATCATTTTGATAAAGGTGATTGGCCATGCGTCGCTCGTTTTCATGAAAGTTTCTGCTTCTCAGATACGGCTTGTCGGACTGATCCTCAAGCCCAGTATGCGATAGTGGGGGTTTCTGGTCCAGCATGCAGCGTCTTGGCGGCATTCAGCGCAAGCCAAACTGTAAATTCTTTCGCGGGCATCGGCCTGCCAAAGCCATAACCTTGCCCAATGCCGCAACCACGATCGCTAAGGTGTGTGGCTTGTGCGGCTTCCTCCACGCCTTCGGCAATGACAGTAAGTCCAAGTTCACCTGCAAGTGCAAGAATGGCGCGTACAACACTGTCGGCTGCGCGATCTGGCAGTGGCGCGATCAAAGATCGATCCAGTTTCAGTCCGGCAAGCGGGAGCTGGATCAGTTTCGCAAGCGAGGCATACCCCGTGCCAAAGTCATCCAGTTCCAGTGCAATGCCGCATTCCGCAAGGCTGTCGATGTTGATCGCCGCCATGTCATCGTTGCCATTTATCAGAGTTGTTTCCAGCACCTCGATTACCACTTGATTTGCGTCCAAGCCGGACAGCTGGAGTGCAAGCAAAAACCGTTCGATCAGTTGAGGGTCAGAGATTGTATCGGGCGCCGCATTCAAGGAAATAACGGGATGCCAAACTTTGCTAAGCTGCCATTCACGGGCCAAAGCCATCGCAGATTTCCAGACAGCGTGGTCCAGTTCAATCATTAACCCCGCCCTTTCAGCGGCAGGCAAAAACAGGTCCGGCATCAAAAGCCCGCGCGTCGGGTGCCGCCATCGCGCAAGAACCTCGGCGCCATGCAGCTTTCCATCTGACAAACGCACTTGCGGCTGAAACCAAGGTTCTATTTCGCCTTTTTCAATCGCTTCACGCAAATCAAATTGCATTTTCTGCATGAGGTGGGTGTTGTGGCGCAGGTCTTCGGTGAATTCTTGTGTGCGACCCCCACCTTCGTTTTTGGCAAATTGAAGGGCGGTGGCTGCGTCCGCGACAATATCCATCGGTTCTCTGACTTGGGTGCCGATGAAAACATGCCCGATGCTGGCATGAATTGAAATACGCCGCCCTTTGACGTCAAATGTGCTGGCCAACGCATCCTGAATGCGACGCAAAACGGCTGGTGCCGATTCTGCTGATGTCAGGACAAACTCGTCGCTGCCGACATGCGCAACAATATCGTCGTAGTCGACACAACCCTTGAGTGCGCGGCTCACAGCAATCAAAAGCCCGTCACCGTATGCATGCCCCAACATGTCGTTGATCGATTTAAAGTCGTCGATGCCAACCAGATAAAGCTGCCATTCAGAAGCCTGTTGATTGCTTATCGCATTCCCAAGAAATGCTTCAAGCGACGTGCGGTTAGGCAATTCAGTCAGCGCATGATGGTTCACAAGATGCTTAAGCTTGCTATCCACCTGCATTAGTCGCGTCTGCGAACGCCGTAGAATGTTCGTCAGCCGTTTCATCTTAGCCTGAGCTGATTGAATGGCATATTGTGCAGGCCAGAAAACAAAGACCACTTCAGCAAGAACAACTAGCGCGATTGCGCCAACAAGCAGCCTTTGTAAGCGCGTGAAAAAGGCGGTTTCCATTTCGAGTTCGTTGGCGATCAGCGTAGGCGCCATCAGCAAATCATTCAGCAATCCCCCCGTGTTATGAAGGTCATGCATTTGCTGCACCGTTTCATCACGCATAATTGCAGTAGCAGGGACCACATTGCGTGCAAGTGCGATGAATGTGCTTGTGAGTCGATCCAATGGCACATCGCCATCAATAGCTTGAGTTTGCGCACCAATCTGCGCGGGAAGTGGTGCCGAAAGCGCAACATGCGCCGCTTCAAACTGTGAAATAGAATCGTCAAATGCGGTCACGGCTTCTGAATTGCGGACGTTCAAATTATCTGCATTGCCAAGGATGCCTTGCATGCGAAGCACCTGTTCATTGCTTGCCATTATCCTGTCGGACGCCAAAGCACCGCGCGTGATGATGGACGTATTCAACCCGTACATCGCAAAAATCAGACTCAGAAGAAGTGACAGAGCAAGCAAGTAGTGCTGCCACAACTTATCGGGAGTGCGCGTTGCAAACCGTGCAATGCGTCGCAAATTATTTTTTATCTGAGTTCGCATCAATTGATTCCTGAGCAACATTCAGAGAATCAATCGGCGATATTGATTAAATTTGCGTTGAACGCATGTCGATTAAGTCTGCGCCGCCAATGCATGGTAGCGCGCAGTAAAGTCGTCACGCACCGCAACTGGCGGCCGGAGTTTGAGTGTCAGCTGATCCGTAACATCGCGGTTTTGCTTGCCGAAAAACCTGTCTGCTTCTGCGATTGTAAACCCCGCGATTTGCACGGCCTCAAGCCACGCGGACAGTTTATCAGCCTTTTTGATTTGCCGTTTCACAGTCCCAGGTATTTGTGCGGGCAAGCCAAAACGCAGATGTATGGCGGCCGTCAGGCGGTCGTCCAAGGCACCATAACCTGGACCCACCGCTGCCTTAACAGGGCTGATCATATCGCCGATTACGTATTCTGGGGCGTCATGCAAAAGGGCGGCAAGCTGCCATTTAATTGGTGCATTGGGCTGCTGAAGTGCAAAAATATCGGCAACAAGCAGCGAATGTTCAGCGACCGAATAGGCGAAATCACCTTTGGTTTGTCCGTTCCAACGGGCAACGAAGGCAAGCCCATGTGCGATGTCTTCGATTTCGATATCGACAGGTGTTGGGTCAAGCAGATCGAGCCTGCGTCCTGACAGCATCCGCTGCCATGCTCTAGGTTGGGGTTTGGGCATGGGTGCTCCGAAATCAGGCGATGGGACTGGCATAAATGGGTGTGGGGCGATCGTAAACAGCTGGGTCTGTTTCATGTACATGAAGTATTAGGGAATTGGGCGTAGCCACTGTGGCAGTTGGCCAAACGTAGGCGTGACAATGCTCCCATTGTCGCAAGCAATAAGCCCTGCTATCAGCGCGGCAACAGAGTTAACCGCGCCGCAGGAGGCAACAATGCAAGATTACATCGTCAAAGATATCAACCTCGCTGAATTTGGACGCAAGGAACTTGATATCGCAGAAACAGAAATGCCAGGATTGATGGCGCTGCGCGAAGAATTCGCTGATAAGAAACCGCTTAAGGGCGCGCGGATTGTCGGATCGCTGCATATGACAATCCAAACGGCGGTTTTGATTGAAACGCTGGTTGAGCTTGGCGCTGATGTCCGCTGGGCTTCATGCAATATTTTCTCAACCCAAGACCACGCTGCGGCTGCGATCGCGGCTGGCGGCACGCCGGTCTTTGCTATCAAGGGCCAAAGCTTGGAAGAGCATTGGGACTATCTAGATAAGTCGTTCATGTTTGCAGACGGCCCGAACATGATCCTTGATGATGGCGGTGACGCGACGCTTTACGTCTTGTTGGGCGCACGTGCGGAAGCAGGCGAAGACATTATCGCTGTGCCAACCTCTGAAGAAGAAGCAGTCATCAAGGTGCAAATTGCAAAGCGTATGGCAGAAACCCCGGGCTGGTTCACCAAAACACGTGATGCAATCAAAGGTGTTTCGGAAGAGACAACGACCGGTGTGCACCGCCTGTACGATCTGCACAAAAATGGCCAGTTGCCGTTCCCTGCGATCAACGTCAACGACAGCGTGACGAAGTCAAAATTCGACAATAAATATGGCTGTAAGGAATCACTGGTCGACGGTATCCGTCGCGCGACTGATACGATGATGGCTGGCAAAGTTGCTGTTGTGTGTGGGTATGGCGATGTGGGCAAAGGTTCTGCCGCGTCTTTGGCCGGCGCTGGCGCACGCGTCAAAGTCACTGAGGTTGATCCGATTTGCGCGCTGCAGGCAGCGATGGACGGCTTTGAGGTTGTTATCCTTGAGGACGTTTTGGATAGCGCTGATATCTTTATCACAACAACCGGCAACAAAGATGTGATCCGGATTGAGCATATGCGCGCAATGAAGGACATGGCGATCGTTGGCAATATCGGCCACTTTGACAATGAAATTCAGGTTGCAGCTCTGAAAAACCACAAGTGGACGAACATCAAAGAACAGGTCGACATGATCGAAATGCCTTCGGGTAGCCGTCTGATCTTGTTGTCCGAGGGGCGTTTGTTGAACCTTGGCAACGCGACGGGTCATCCATCGTTTGTAATGTCCGCATCGTTCACTAACCAAGTTTTGGCCCAACTAGAAATCTGGAACAAATCAGAAGAATACGGCCCAGGCGTCTTTATCCTGCCCAAGCATTTGGACGAAAAAGTTGCTCGCCTGCACTTGGCGCGTATTGGCGTCAAACTGACCGAACTGAAAAAAGAACAGGCGGATTATATTGGCGTCAGCGTTGATGGACCGTTCAAGCCCGAACACTACCGGTACTAAGTTCTGATGCGGCATGCCAAGCGTCAGCAAATGGCGCAGCATGCCGCCAAAACGACAAGCAATGATGTGAAACGCAGTTGGGCTTTGATAAGTGGCCTTGCTGCGTTTTGCTTTGCAGGGGTGCTGTCGCTTATTGGGTACCAGATATTCGTTCACCCCGACACGCCACTACCGCGTGAATGGAACCCAACGCAGCCTTTGGTGATCACCGATCCGGTCACGCTGTTGACGGGGTGGAAGTTAAACCGTGCGGCAGCAAACTTTGATCAGTGTTTAGAAACGCTTACGGGCCACGCATCCATAGAACGCCTTGCCCCCATCACGGAATCTGCCCAGTGCTTTATCAATGACCGCGTGACTTTGCGCGAGGTTGGGGATGTGCGGTTGCGGCCTTTGGAAACACGCTGTGCCATCGCGTTGCGGATGGCGATGTGGGAACGCCATAGCGTGCAGCCCGCCGCATTGGCGCATTTGGGATCACCCGTTAGCATTATCAGGCATATCGGCAGCTATAATTGTCGGGCCCTTCGAACCGTCAACGGCCCTTCAACCCAGATGAGCACCCATGCCACAGCAGACGCTATCGATATCGCAGGCTTTGGGTTGGTAGATGGGAACCGCATCAGTTTGATCGCAGATTGGGAGCCGCCCGGTCCCAAGGCAGCATTTCTGCGCAATGTGCGTGATGGCGCATGTGAATGGTTCAATTTGACCCTATCGCCAGATTATAATCGGCTTCATGCGGATCATTTTCATCTGCAGTCACGTGGGTGGGGGCTGTGCCGTTAG
>RCNF010001091.1_pt1 | contig 14229 bp, 12 predicted proteins | sample 2041311 | NCBI WGS metagenome assembly RCNF01 (sample SAMN09708228, study PRJNA481090) | Marine sediment metagenome, whole genome shotgun sequencing project. | biome: marine sediment; feature: ocean; material: sediment; isolation source: Sewage treatment plant 2 marine sediment (STP2) ... | reverse complement strand
CCCATTAAAAAACAAACCCCGCCGTTCTACAAAACGGAATCGCCAGCGATGTTCTTTCTGAGCGTCGTATGATAATTTCATAAGATAAATCTTTACTGATTACAGTGTATCTTTCCTGACTATTTTATCAAAAGAAGTAGCGATTAGACTCCACAAAAAGCCTGAACCCCATGAAAAGTGCATTGTGGCAACCGCCAGAGGCAGTCCAAATGCCAACAAGACCTTCTTCTTCTCAATAAATGTGCTCACTCCAGCATAGATCAAGGCGCTTCCATAAATAATTGCTTCAGCAGATAAAAGCCACCGTGCAGCAGGAAACCAGATCGAGAGAGTTCCCAACAAAAGCCAGGAGAGAACAAAGAAGCCGGAAATTTGCCGCCAGCGAAAAGTATCAGGATACCTCAACAGCATTTTTAATTTCCAGTACCCATAACGCCAATATTGAATTGCCAGATCTTTAAGTGTTGCTCTGGCAATATAATTAGCCTGGATGGTAGGGTCTAACCAGACCGTTCCTCCGTTCTTTCTAATCCGGACGTTAAACTCATAATCTTCATTTGCCAAGAGGGTTTCATCAAATAATCCTATCTTCCCAATTAACGAGGCACGGAATGCGCCAAAAGCAACTGTATCAACTTCTCTTGCTTCCGATCCTACCCGGTACTTCGCATCACCAACTCCCAACGGATGCCCGGCAGCGATGGCGATCGATTGGGCGATCCAACTTTTATTTGCAGCTTGAATAGAGATCACTCCACCGATATTATCACCTAATCCACTCTCGAGAGCTTCGATGCTGCGAGAAATATATTCTGGATTTGGATTTGAATGAGCATCAAGGCGAAGAATGTATTCTCCCTTCGCTGCCTGAATGGCCTGATTCAATCCGGCAGGGATGGTTCTTTTTTGATTGTCCAGGATTCTTACCTTAAGGTCGGGAAAATCCTTCCCGAATAAACTGATCCTTTCCCTGGTCCGGTCTGTAGACATACCATCGGAGATGATCACTTCGATTTTTTCTCGCGGAAAAGTTTGGGCGTAGATTGCATATAATAGATCAGTTATTGACTGCTCTTCGTTGTAGCAAGGAATAATCACAGATACAATCATGAGGGTTTCAACTCCTCATGTCCGATAGGAACAGTAGCGGCATTGTTCTTAACCACCGGGATGACAACTTCAAAAATCGATCCCACGCCAACTGTGCTTTCCACCGACAACCAACCTTCATGTGCATTGACAATTTGCTGAGCAATAGCCAAACCCAAACCCGTTCCTGGTTCTCCATCTTTTTTCCTGGATTTGTCAATCTTGTAAAAACGTTCAAATATCCTTGGAAGGTGTTCTTCCTGGATCCCATCACCACTATCCATGACCTGGATCCGGGCAAGTCCGCTTTCACTCCAGGCATTAACTCGGACAATGCCCTCAGGTTGGGTATGTTTGATGGCATTATCAACCAGATTCGTGAAAACTTGCGCCAGCCGGTCATTATCTCCAATACATGTTGGCATAGATTCCACATCTAGTTTGAGGTGAACTTGGGCACGACTAGCTTGCGGAATTAGCTGCTCTGTAACATGAGTGAGAAGCTCTTTTAAATCCAGTACCGTTTGATCCAGACTGATTGTACCTGCATCAAATCTTGCCAGGTCCAACAAATCGACGACTAATCGGTACATCCGGTCTGCTTCAGTATTAATTATGCCGGCCGCTTTCTGGAGTGCTTGTTCGGAATTGACAGTTCCATCCTGGATTGCCTGTGAAAATCCCTGGATAGAAGTTAACGGGGTTTTAAGCTCGTGGGAAACGTTTGCTACAAAATCTCTCTGGGACTGCTGGGTGGATTGAACCCGATGAACCATTTCATTATAGGAGCCTGCCAGGGCTTTTACCTCATCAGGTCCTTCAACTGGAATTTGAAGGAATTTTCCTCCTGCAACTGCTTTGGATGCCACCTCAATCTTTTTTAGGGGTGCAGTAATCCAGCTGCCCATCCAGACCGCAAATAGTATAGCCAGGATAAATGCAACTAAACCGGCTCTGAAGAAATTTGGTAAAAAATCATCCCTAAAAATTTGCCTTAGCTGCTCACTTCTTAAGAGTTGAATGCCACCCAACCTCGGAATTACAAGAACTAGCGTATCTCCCTTGGTGGTTGACCAGGAAGTATACAGCCAGGTTTTCCCATCCTGGTCGTTGATCCGACCCTGTTTTGGTGGTGATAGATCGGAATTTGGCCACTGGATGGTTGGTTCCTGAGGTTCAGTATCCAGGATTAATTTTCTTTCCGAACTGAACAAAATTAATCTGATTGAAAGAGACTCCCCTATGCGATTTAGATACTCCGGGGACTGTCTCAGAGAAAGACTACGCTCGTTCAATTGTTTTTGGATAATAGTTAAAGACACATCCAATTTTTGAATCGCACGTCTGTCAATAACCGGATTGCGGATAACGTACACAAATACTCCCAATCCTAAAATGCTCAAGATCAGGAGAATTATTATTGCGTATGTTAACCACAGGCGCGCTCGGAGAGATGTAAACATGGATCAAAACTTAAACCATTTCTATATCACAATGCCTTAATAGAATAATCCTGTTAAAAAGATAAAATTAAATTTTACTTAACAACTAATTTATATCCAACACCTGTAAATGTTTCAATTTCGACAGAGGAATCCTGTAACTTCTTTCTTAAATGACCGATATGAACATCCACAGTTCTGGTATTTCCGTAATAATCATAACCCCAGGCCAAATCCAACAACTGATCCCTGCTTAAGACTATGCCGTTATGCCTTGCCAGGGTGAGCAGCAAATCAAACTCCTGGGTTCTGACATCAATAGCATTGCCATTAATTAAAACCTCACGGCGAAGGGGATCGATCCGAAGGGCGCCAAGCTGGATCGGAGTATCATCTGTTGATGTCTGGTCAAGACTGCCTCTTCGCAAAACAGCTTTTACACGAGCAACGAGTTCCCTGGGATTAAAAGGTTTTGTGAGATAATCATCCGCGCCCAATTCCAAACCCAGGATTTTATCAATATCTTCATCCCGGGCAGTTAACATCAAGATAGCCACCGGATGCTCTTTTTGACGAAGTCTTCGGCACACTTCCATACCATCCAACTCCGGCAGCATCACATCCAGTACAACCAAAGCCGGGTGATGCTTTTCTACTGCTTCGAGGGCAGCTTTCCCATCAGCCGCCGTAATAGTTTGATACCCCTCCCGTTCCAGATATAATTGGGCAAGTTCAATAATATTGGGTTCATCATCAACTAAGAGCAGGAGTTCACCGGTCATAGGATATTTTGGACTGGATCCTTGTGGTGGAAAGTTTATAAGAGCTATTATTCCAAAAGCGCAATGGCTTCAATCTCAACTGCTCCATCTTTTGGTAAACGGGCGGCCTGAACAGCAGATCTTGCCGGGTAATCTTCTGTGAAAAACTCTCCATAGATTACGTTCATAACCCCAAAATCATTCATATCCCGTAAAAAAACCGTTGTTTTAACAACTGATTTTAAGGATGATCCAGCTGCCTCAAGCACAACCGAAAGGTTTTGTAGGGCCTGGCGAGTTTCAGCTTCGATACCGCCGGGAACAAATTCTCCACTTTCAGGAATAATACCCAATTGTCCTGCAGTGAAAACAAACATTCCCGCTTTTACAGCGACAGAATAGGGACCTAGCGCCCTGGGAGCCCTCTCAGAAACCACAATTTCTTTCTTAGCAGACATGGAAAATCTCCTTATAAAAGATACTCACAAATACAAATACCACCAATCATCTTCCGCCTGTAGTATACCGCATTTACTCTCCTCTTTCTGGCCTGCAGGTTTCGGTATTTACGAGACAGAATGTTGGCTATGCGCAAAAAAAGGCTGTACTTTCGAGAAATTACAGCCTTCATTTACTTCTTTCAACGAGTGTTTATCTACGTAAAAAAACCAATATCCACCCTTAAAGGAAATCTAGGTCTACGGGATTAATCCTCAGCTCTCTAAACTACAATATTTACCAGGCGCCCCGGAACTACAATCACTTTTTTAACCTTTTTTCCTTCCAGGTAAAGTTTTGCACCTTCACTGGCCATGGCAATCTTTTCCGCATCTTTTTTGTTGATATCCACCGGGACCACAATCCGATCGCGCAATTTCCCATTCACTTGCACAATCAGGGTAATCTCATCTTTTTTCATAAGATCCAGATCAGTTTTCGGCCAGGATTGATTGTGGATTGAATACGGTTTCCCGAGCACATTGGTCCACAATTCTTCTGCGATGTGAGGCACAGCTGGCGCCATCATCAACAGATAGGTTTCCAGGATCTCAGGCCAGACTTTGGATCCTGAAGCTCCCCTTCCCTGGGCATCTACCAGTACATTCAGCAATTCCATCAAAGTAGAGATAATTGTGTTAAATTCAAACTGTTCATAATCACCGCCAATCCGATCCAGCGCGGTATGAACCTCACGCTGAACATCCCGAATCAGCTCATCAGAAGCAGATTCATGACCTAACGGTTGAGTATACATTGCCCATGTTCTTTTTAACCAGCGTTCTGTTCCGGTGATACCCTGGCTGTTCCAGGGTCCTCCCAGATCCCAGCGGGCAAAGAACATCAAGTATGCCCGCACAGTATCCGCACCGTACGAAGCTACCAGATCATCGGGTGAGACCACATTTCCGCGGCTCTTAGACATCTTTTCGCCATCTTCGCCCAGCACCATGCCCTGATTTCTAAGCTGCAGCATAGGTTCTCCAGCTTCTGTAATCCCAATATCCCGCAAAGCTTTATGGAAAAATCTGGTGTAAATGAGATGCATAGTGGCATGCTCAATACCTCCAGTATAGATATCTACTGGCATCCAATAGTCATATTCATTCTGGTCAAAAGGACCCTCCTTATATTTTGGACTTAGATACCTCAAGTGATACCAGGAGGAGCACATAAAAGTATCCATGGTGTCTGTCTCACGGGTAGCCTTTTCCCCACAGCTGGGACAAATGGTGTCTTTCCAGGTTGGGTGAAGCTTTAAGGGACTTTCTCCGGTTGGCAGCCACTCCACTTCTTCTGGCAGCAAGAGGGGTAGATCCTGATCTGGTACCGGGTTCCAGCCGCAATCTTCACAGAAGATCATCGGAATTGGTGCGCCCCAATAACGCTGGCGGGAAATCAACCAATCCCGCAGTTTATAGCTGATCGCCTCTTTCCCAATCTTTTCTCTTTCCAACCAATCGATAACTTTTCCTATCCCGGGATTTTTTCTACCTTTTTGTTCAGTGACCTCTGTTCCATCAAATTGAGCGCTGTTTATCATTAATCCAGGACCCACATAGGATTCCGGCATTGTTCCGCCATCAAATTTTTGTCCTTCTGGCTGGATGACTGGAATGATTTCTAATCCATACTGCCTTGCAAAGTCAAAATCCCTCTCGTCATGGGCTGGTACAGCCATAATCGCGCCGTATCCATATCCCATCATGACATAGTCCGCAATCCAGATTGGGATCCTGTTTTTATTAACCGGGTTAATTGCATATCCACCGGTAAATACACCTGACTTTTCTTTCTCCACGGTTGCTCTCTGGATTTCCGTTTTTTGTTCCGCTTTTTTCTGGTAAGCCACGACAGCATCTTTCTGTTCCAGGGTCGTGATTTTTTCAACCAGGTGATGTTCCGGAGCCAATACCATGAAGGTTGCTCCCCACAGCGTATCAGGACGTGTCGTAAAGACTGTTATCTTTTCCCCATCCTCAGTTGAAAAGTTTACATCTGCCCCCTCGGAACGACCGACCCAATTTGTTTGCAGGGTTTTTACTCTGTCCGGCCAATCAATCTGCGAAAAATCCAGCAGCTCATCCGCGTAATTGGTTGTCTTAAAGAACCACTGCTCCAGATCTTTTTTGATCACCTGGGTTTCACAGCGTTCGCAATGCCGATCATCCCCATGGACCTGTTCTCTTGCCAAAGTGGTATTACACTGGGGACACCAATCCACGGGGGAATATTTCCGGTATGCCAGATCATTTTTATAGAGTTGGGAAAAAAACCACTGTGTCCAATGGTAGTATTCCGGATCAGCAGAGACAGCTTCTCTCCGCCAGTCAATCATGGTGCCCATACTTCGTAATTGGGTCCGCATTCGATCGATATTCTGATAGGTCCATTTCATAGGATGGACGCCCCGCTGGATAGCAGCATTTTCCGCAGGCAAGCCAAAGGCATCAAAGCCCATCGGGAACATGACATTATATCCTTGCATGCGTTTGAACCGCGCTCTGGCATCCGAGGGCGCCATTGCATACCAGTGTCCAATGTGGAGATCCCCGGAAGGATACGGCAGCATGGTCAGTGCATAAAACTTCTTTTTGCCATCATCTACATCGGCCTGGTACAGTCCATCGGCATCCCATTTCTTTTGCCATCTAGGTTCAATTTCACCCGGGTTGTATTCTTTCGCCATAATGTCATCTCCCTGATCAGGGTCACGCATCTTAAACTTCACACGACCATTAAATAATAAATCCTCCGCCATTCAGGGACGAAGGATAAAATCTCCGCGGTACCACCCTGCTTGTGATGTTTTAGCATCACCTCTTGGGGCTGCTGTATCGGGCAGAACCGTTGCCCCTTACTATATTTCAGAGGCAAATCCACGTAAATCTACGCGCCAGGCGAGTTCAATTATTGGGTGTACTCTGCGGGTACAATTCGGGGAATTTTCAGCCGATGATTCCTCCTCTCTGGCAGATAATCTACTACTCCTGGAAAATAAATATGAGGGCAGATTTATTCGCTTATCTGCCGATTGTTGTGGACCCAGTGGGATTCGAACCCACGACCTCCTCAATGCCATTGAGGCGCGCTCCCAACTGCGCCATGGGCCCGATTGAATTGGTATATTCTACTCGTTAAATACCCCTTCGTCAACCAGAGTGGACCTGGCGGGATTCGAACCCGCGACCTCATCAGTGCGATTGATGCGCGCTCCCAACTGCGCTACAGGCCCTGGTTTTTTTGCCTCAACATTGTAGTTGAGGGAATGAGAGATGTCAAGGAATTCTAAAAATAAAGGGTAATTCCCTGGTTAGGAATTACCCTTTTTGATTTGAACGTTATTTACTTTTGTTTATTGCCTTTTTTGACCCTTCCCATTAGGCGCGGCATTCATCCCCCTCCTCTCCGCAGAATTTGATGATGTGCTCAAGGAAAGTAATTCTTGGTATTCTTCCTGACTGAGAAATTGAGGTTGATATATTTCACCAGTCTGCCGTTCATAAGTTCTCACGAATGCCTGCAGGTGATTGATGGATCCGCTCAACAGATTTTCATAGACCTCAATCACTGCGCTGTTTGAAGTTTGCGCCAGGTAATTCTGCAAGTCACGGATATCAATTTCCTCAATTGCTCCCCCAACCATCATGGCATCCGCCAAGGACAAGTTTCCCTTGGCAGTTAATTCATCATACAGAGTTTGTAAATCCTGATTGGTAAATTCACCCAAACCATTATCCTGAACCGGGTCTTGAACTTTAAAAAGATTAATCAAGGTTAGAACCGCATCCATGTGAGTCTGTTCGCTATTTGAGATATTGGCGAAGACATTCATATTCCACACGTCAGCCAGGTAGAGATACACATCCCTAGCCAGTTTTTCTTCTTCAAGCATAAATACCAAACCATCTATTTCACTTTGAGAGAGTTCAGTGTCCGACAGGGCCGATATAGTAGCCTGGTGGGTTTCCTCACCTGGACCCACTCCATCACCTTCTGGTTGCTTTGTATCAATTTTTTCCTCTGATTCCATCACCAGAGTAGTATTGAGTTCATTGTCCTCAAGAGAACCGGATTCGGATTGTGTTACCTGTCCAGATGCTGCACAGGCGCTGGTAAAAATTATCATCACAAGTAATAGTAGACTTTTTTTCTTCATCACTAATAAATCTCCTTACAACTAATATTAATGATGAAAGTTTACTATTCCCTGATTAAGAAACTATTTGCCAAATATGAAGAAAATATTTAGATGGTTTTCCTACTGTAAGCTATTCAAGAAATAAAATAGGATTGGATTAATGATTTTCGGAACTTTCTCAGCTATACTTTCGTCATAATGATAACAAGATAAAAGGAGTTATATTATGAAAAGAATCTACAATTCTATTTTTGTAACAATTCTCATAGCATTAATCACTGCCAGCTGCTCTGTACATCCTGACCAGATGATTGATCCACTCACCGATACAACCTGGAACTTAATCACATACGCCGGCACAAATCCTCTAGCAGGGAAAAATATGACGGCTGCTTTTGATGGGGAAGGAATTAGGGGATCAGCCAGCTGTAATCATTATTTCGGTTCTTACAAGGTAAAGGGAAATCAGATAACAATCAGCGGATTGGGCTGGACTGAAATGGCCTGCCTGGATCCTGAAGGTATTATGGAACAAGAACAAATCATCATGAAAATGCTGTCTGAATCTGATACTTTTACTGTCCAGGGAGATAGGCTGCAAATAATTACTTCCTCTGGAGACTTTTTGATATTTCAACAGCTGATAGGGGTAAATTAGGGAACTTCCCTTCCGCTCCGCTTCTGGGTCATGGGATCAGCAATGGTTCCTTTATTTCGGACCGGCTGATTCCCAAAGAATAAATAATCTATTGTCGTAACTTAAATAGATGGTAATGAGATGGATTCAGCGCATATTTTTGAACTACGGGATCTTTATACTTAGGCTCCATCACTAACAATTCATATCCATAATTTTCAATAAGGTGCCGAAAACTGTTTTTTTCCTGAGTCAATAATTCAGTCCCAGAATTCGGTACAATCATTAAGTAGGGAATCTGATTTTCACTTAAAAGTGCCATCCACCACTCAATTGCTTCCAGAGTGCACTCTGAAAAACTGTGAATATTTATCGCTAGGTCAAAGGAATTCATATGAATATCCTCTTTTACAGTATCCAAAGGAAACATCTTTGCTTTATTATCAATACCCCTGAACTTCAGGTAATATTCAGCGATGAATGAAGAAACCGCAATCGCATCAGTACAGCCGTAGTTCTTCAGGTTTGGAAACGCTTTCACCATTCTATGAGCAGAGCGTCCATATCCTGCGCCAATATCTAACACACTAAATTCCCTTTTTCCGAAAAGATCAAGGTGTCTATCCAGAAAACTAATTTCCAGGATCGAGTCCATCAAATCCCTCGATACCTGCCTCCCATCAATCGTATAAGTGATTGCCCCAAAAGCATTGTCTTCTTTTAATTTACTCAGCAAATCCAGGTGATCAATTGATTTCAGGTAATAATATGCCAGCAAATATCCGAATATATTCCGGTTATTGTACCCCTCCTGGTAAACAAAGGCATTATGCCCCCGGAAATATAGGATATCCTCCGAACTGACCCGATCCTCTGTCCAGAGTAAAACATTGTTAACTGGATAGTTACTATTTGCATACCGTCTCATATAAGACTCTAGAACCGGATTAGTTGGAGACAAATAGGATTGTGCGTCTTCTGGAAGGTATATCTCTGAAGGTTCCATTTGAAGGCGCTTAATCTGCCAGTCATAGATATTCATTTTGGGTACAATATCAAACCCATATCTCACCAGTATTTTCCTGAGGATACCTTTAACACCAGCCCGGAAACCCATGATACTCCTTTTAACGCACCCAGAAGGGGGCATTATCGTTCTTATTTTCCCTTAATATAACTGAACCTTGGGGATGATTCAAAAATAAGTTATGATAATTGTAATTTACAATAAGCTTATTCGCAAATTTTCAACTCGGGATAATATATCATCAAATTAAACGGGAGTTTCAATGACCAAGGCAACAATTATTAACCGGCAGCAGCAGCTAAAAGAATCCCTTATCAAAAACGGCTTCAAAGCTGCCGCCTTAAATCCCGGGCCTGATTTAACCTATTTTACAGGACTTGATTTCCATCTTATGGAACGTCCTGTCATCGGGATCTTCCCAGCTGAAGGAACTCCGATTCTTATCCTTCCGGAACTGGAACAGCAAAAGTTAAATGAGCTGGACTATGAAATCCGCGCATTTTTCTACACAGAAGACCAATCCACCTGGCAAGCAGCAATAACCAATGCACTCATAGAAGCCGGATTGGAGGCTGGAAATTTAGGGGTAATCCCCCGCAGTCTCCGATTGCTGGAATTTAAGTATCTGGAGGAAGCTCTTCCGGATATGGATATATTATCTGCCCAGCCCATCATAAGCTCTCTGCGAATGATAAAAGCAGACCATGAAATTGAACATATGCAGGAAGCAGCCCGGATTGCGGAGTGTGCCCTGACCGCTACCCTGTCAGCAATCAAACCGGGTGTGACCGAAAAGGAAGTAGCCTCGAAATTAGTAGGGAGATTGCTACAATATGGATCCGATCCTGAGCTGCCCTTTTTTCCAATCGTCTCATTCGGATCGAATTCTGCCAACCCCCATGCAACCCCTTCTAACCGAGTGTTAAAGTTAGGAGACTTGGTTTTAATTGACTGGGGAGCCAATACAGAACACTACTTCTCAGACATTACCAGGACTTTTGTGATGGGAGATGTCAATCCTGAATTGGAGCAAATTGCTGAATTTGTCCAAAAAGCAAATGCAGCTGGCAGGTCAGCAGTGAAGCCAGGCATTTCCACAAGTGCTGTTGATCGGGCTGCAAGAAAAGTAATTGATGATGCTGGATACGGTAAATATTTTATTCACCGGACAGGACACGGCCTGGGTAGAGAAACTCACGAGGAGCCTTATATCAGCCAGTATGATGAAACAATATTAAAGCCGGGGATGGTTTTTACAATTGAACCCGGGATTTACCTGCCCAATCGTGGGGGAGTAAGGATTGAAGATGATGTAGTGGTAACTGAAGATGGTTGTATGTCGTTAACTCACCTTCCCGGAGAGTTAACACAACTGCTTTTTGAGGATTAACTAATCCAATTTCTGGAGGCTGCCTTGATTGTCAAAAACGCCGAACCTTTTTACTTTCCAGGAAACACAACCGGATGTCTATTAATTCACGGCTTTACTGGGGCTCCGACTGAAATGCATCCCCTGGGTGAATATTTGGCAGAAAATGGATTTTCCGTTCTGGGGGTCCGCCTCTCTGGACATGGAACCAGGATGGCTGATTTAAAACGATCCCATTGGCAAGATTGGTCCGCATCTGTTCTTGATGGATGGAATCTTCTGCTATCTACCACGGATAAAATCATCTTGGTAGGGTTATCTATGGGTGGGGTTTTAGCTCTTTACCACGCTTCCTTCTTACCGGTTCAGGGAGTAGTCAGTCTATCTGCACCCTACAGGATTGACCCTGATCCAAGATTGGCGATACTGCCATTTTATTCCCATTTCATTCCATACGTATCAAAAGGGGAATCGGATTGGCAAGACCAGAACGCAGTTGAGGAACACTTCTCTTATGCTAAATATCCCACGAAAGCAATCCTTCAAGTGAATCTACTGCTTAAGGAAATGCGGAGATCCTTGCCTAAAGTAACTGCTCCAGCATTACTAATGCATTCGAAAAAGGATCTGGGTGTTAACCCGGAAAATATGAGACTGATCTATCAAAACCTCGGCACAAAAGAAAGGGATAAAGAAATGGTCTGGCTGGAAAACAGCGGGCATGTTGTAACACGGGATCTCGAGAAGATGACTGTTTTTAACAAAGTCCTCAGTTTTACCAGGGGTATCCAAGGTTCCAATCAATGACAAAGGATTATGTATACGTAGTAATCAGTCTGTTTACCTGGGGATTGGGTGAGGGTCTATTTATGTATTTCCAACCCCTTTACCTGGAAGAATTAGGGGCTTCCCCGATCTCAATTGGTGCCATCCTGGGTATAGTCGGGATAGCTATGACTGTAGTTCATATTCCAGCTGGTTATCTTGCAGATCGGATTGGTCGGCGAAAATTAGTGTGGGCTGGGTGGATAACTGGAATACTTACTACCGGGATTATGGCAGCTGCCAGATCCCTTGCTGTATTTTCGATTGGAATTATCCTCTATGGGGTCACATTATTTGTCATCTCTCCCCTCAACAGTTATGTGACTTCGGCTAGAAATAAACTTACAGTTGAACAAGCTTTAACAACTACCTCAGCGGCCTTTTTTTTAGGAGCTGTTCTTGGACCGTTGATTGGCGGTTGGATCGCAGAAACTCAAGGTCTTCGATCTATTTACTTTTATGCTTTTGGAATCTTTATCATATCCGGTTTACTAATTCTTCAGATAAAATCACAACCCCCCGAGAAAGACGATCATAGTCTACCTAGAGGACTGCTAAAAAATAAAAATTTCATGCTGTTTATGCCTCTAGTTTTTCTGGTTTTTTTTGCGATGTTTTTACCTCAGCCTTTGACTCCAATTTTTCTAAAAAATCAGCGTGATATCTCTTTACAAACCATAGGTCTACTCGGATCCATTACCAGCCTCGGCAATGTACTGCTCAATTTATTATTTGGATATCTTCCAACAAAAGTCGGCCTGCTTTTAGGTCAGGTTTTTGTAGGAATATTTGCTGCCCTGATCTGGAAGACAACTCAACTGCCCCTGCTGGTAACAGCCTATCTCTTCCTTGGAGGGTATAGGGCTACCCGCACTTTAATGATCGCCCAGGTAGAAAAAGTTGTATCAAAAGCCAATCTCGGGCTAGCTTATGGCGTAACTGAAACGATTGCCGGGCTGGCGCTGGTAGTTGCACCTCCCCTGGCAGGTATGCTCTACATAAAGAATCCCAATCTTATTTTTAGCACAACGTTGCTGCTGCTCATCCCTTCCGTCCTCCTAACACTAATATGGAGAAAAGTATCATGGAGCCTCTGACACAATTCTTATTACCTGTCTCAATCTGGTTTCAGCAGTCGCCAGAATGGCTGATCCCAATCATGAAAGGGGTCACATCTTTAGGCAATGTGGAATTTTATTTATTAATTATGCCCCTACTGTACTGGTGCATCGACATATCCCTCGGAATTCGAATGGGGATCCTCTTATTAGTAAGCGGGGGATTGAACGCCCTGCTAAAACTAGGATTTCAAACGCCCCGCCCATTCTGGGTAACGAACAAGGTGCAGGGTTTATCTGAGGGTATTAGTTTTGGATTTCCATCTGGACACGCTCAGAATGCTGCCAGCATGTGGGGACTGCTCGGAATCACCCTAAAAAAACGATGGGACCAAGTCTTCGTTTTCATATTGATCCTTCTGATAGGGTTATCCAGGATTATCTTGGGTGTTCACTTCCTTCATGATATCCTGATTGGCTGGCTGATCGGCGCCCTGCTTGTCTGGGCATTTGTCCGACTTGAATCAAGGGTAATTGCCTGGTACAAACGCAGCTCACTTGGCAAGCAGATTGGGATGCTCGTGCTGATTACATCTCTTTTTATTCTTCCTGCTCTTCTGCTATCTCCGCCTATTAATTTTCCGCAGCTACCTCAAATTTGGTTAGACAATGCAGTGGTGGAACTTTATCCCTACAGTTATGAGGATATACTCACCTCTGCTGGCGCATTTTTTGGATTGGGGTTAGGCATCATTTTCCTCGATATATTTGGGATGTTCACTACCAAGGGAAAAATCTGGCAGCTTATCCTACGATACATAATTGGCTTGAGTGGAGTATTGATTCTCTATATCGGTTTAGGGTCAATTTTTCCAGATGATGTTTCAGCAGCAGCCTATATGCTGCGCTTTGTCCGTTACACCTTGATTGGATTGTGGATCGCCTATGGTGCCCCTATTGTATTCACCTGGTTAAAATTAACCACTATCAAAGAGTAATTCTGATTGGAAATATATTTAACCAAAAACACCCCTATTCTGAACTGAACCCCAAAAACAGGACACAAAATAAAAAGCACCTCTCGTACAATATAAGTAAGGGAGGTGTTTTCGTATGGCCAGGAAAAAAGGAAGTAAAGATTATCCGCTGGAGCTCAAGCTAGAAGCAATACGGTTATTCGAAGAAGAGGGACTGCCATATAAGGAAATCACTGAAAGGCTAGAAATACGGGATCCTGGCCGGGCGAAAGCCTGGATGCGGATCTACCGCAAAGAAGGAGCTGCGGGGTTGAAAAAACCACGCAAAGGCAGGCCCAAAAAAGATAGAGATAGTCCTGAAGAGCGGATCAGGCGGTTGGAGATGGAGAACACCATTTTAAAAGC
>RCNF010001090.1_pt1 | contig 14239 bp, 10 predicted proteins | sample 2041311 | NCBI WGS metagenome assembly RCNF01 (sample SAMN09708228, study PRJNA481090) | Marine sediment metagenome, whole genome shotgun sequencing project. | biome: marine sediment; feature: ocean; material: sediment; isolation source: Sewage treatment plant 2 marine sediment (STP2) ... | reverse complement strand
GGAGGGCCCGGGCGATCTCGAGAACCCGGTCACGGTCGCCGCCGCGCACGGCCAGCGCGACCCCGAGCCGGCGGCAGAGCCAATCCCGGCGCGAGTCGTCCCATCCAGCGGTCTCGAGCTGCCGCCAACTGTCGAACGCGGTCTCCAACCGTTTGCTTTCGGTGGCGCATTCGAGACGTAGAACCAGCGCCGCCCGGCGTTGATCGCGGTCGGACTCCATGGCCAGCGCGCGATCTGCCGCCGACCCGCAATCTGCGAAAGCTCGTTGAGCGCTGCCGGCGGGCCACAGGCTCCAGGCGCGGTTGCGGAGGGCCTGGGCTCGCAGCGTCAGATCTGTTGATTCGGCATCGCGACCGTCGGGCAGGGCGCGCAGAGCTCTCCGTGGCGATCCGGCGTCGAGTTGGGCGTGGGCGAGTTCCCGCCGGCGTTCGCTCTCCACGTCACCGCTCCACCGTTGTGAACCGAGCTCGGTGGCTGCTCGTGACGGCGCGTTCTCGCGCCGCCAGGCGCGGCTGCGACGCAGACGTTCTTCGGGACCGAGCCCGGCAAGGAGGCGCCGGTCGAGGTCCCTGTCGTGTGTGGAGAGGCGACGAGGCGCGGTCACCGCCAGTCGTTGCGCGGCGGCGAGACGTGTCGGCTCGTTCCCGACCGTCAACAGGAGCTCGTCTCCGGCCGGTCCGTATTCATCTGGAAGCAACGACCTCTCGACTGCGGCGCCGCTGAAATCCCCCTCGGCGACCAACGCTGCGATCAGCTGAAGTCGGGCCGTCGCGGCGGTTGTCGGCGGCGGTGGAGCGTCGAGGAAACGGCGCCAGGCATCGGAGGGCGCCGATGAGCGTTCGAGGCACTCGGCCCAGCTCGCCAGCCTGGCCGCCTCGAGGATGGGGCCGGCGCCGGCTTCGGCGAAGAGCCGTGCCGCCTGACCGGGGTCGGAGTCGACGAGGCCAAAGGCCTGGTTCAGGAGCTGGTCGCGGGCAGAGTGGGTCGGGCCGGCGGGTTCATCAAAACACGCGGCGGCCGTTAAGGCCGCCGCGAGAAACAGGCACGAGCGTGCTGAGTAGAGGTGCTTCACCCGCCAAGGGCGTCAGGGTTGCCATCGGCGAGAATCCGAACCAGCTCCTCCTGAAAATAATTGTGGCCGCTGCGGATATCTTCCGAAATGCGCTTTTCGAACATTTCGCGGCTTCGCTCGATATCTTCTTTGAGGCGGATTGCGAGATCTTTCTCGATTCGGCCGCGATCAACCTCTTCCTCGTTGTAGAGCTTGATCTCCGAAACCAGGAGGCGGGCAAATCTCCGCGCCTCTTCATGGCGGGGATCGTCCTCCGCAGGGCCGTCCTGGGTCCCGGCAACGGGCGCATCGACCGGTGGTTCGATCGGACGAACCGGCGGGGGTGCTTCCGGCTCCTCGATCGCGGGCGGTGCGGCGGGCTCGGCATCCGGCACCAGCGATGGTGGCGGATAGCTCGCTTGTGGCGGCGGTTCAGCGTCGGCCGCTGCGGTCGTTTCGGCGACCTCGACCTGAATTGTTGCAGACGGATCAAAGGCCTCTTCTGCCGCCGCCTCTTCGACCGCGGGCTCCGGTTCGAAATCGTAATCGACCTCGATGACCTCTTCGGCAGAAGCCTGCGCGGCGACGGGAGCCGCCTCGCTCTCTTCAACCTCTTGCGCGGCGTCGTCAAAGGTCGGTACTTCAGCAGCAGGCTCGAACGTGGAGACCTCGGGCTCTTCGAACTCGGGTTCCGCGACCTCAGATTCGGTTGGGGTCTCGAAGACCTCTTGAGGGGCAAAACCGGCGGGCTCCCGTTCGAGCGGGGCGACGTCCGCCAACATTGAAGAGGGCGCCTCGGTACGATTATGGAGGGTGTCAATCAGTAGGCAGGCTGTGGCAATGTGAGCCTGTGCGGCGTCAACGGCCCATGGTTGATCGCCGTCGTGGTCAATGTAGACGATGCCCATGAGTTTGCCGCGGAGACTGATGGGAAGCAGGGCGCCTTCATCGGGCACCCCCTGGCTCGCCAGCCACTCGGAGACCAGCGGGTCCTGGCGCGGATCAATCATGAGCGGCATGCCTGTTTCGACAAGCTGCGAGAAACTAGGTGATGCGGCGACACCGCCGTTCCACGACCGGATCACATCGGGATTGTCGAAGCCGACGCCGCTCCACGCCGTGACGACGCCGTCGCGAATCACCAGTACCACCGCGCGCCCGACGTGCTCGCCGAGCAGCGGGAGCAGCGCCCGCAGCAATTCCGACTGGCTCTTTGCACCTTCGAGGAGGCGCAGGTTGTCGAGCGAGACCCCGGTGGAAGGGCCGGGTTCAGATTGAGCGGTGACGCTCAACCCGGCAAGCTCCGACTCGATTTCTGTGATGGGGAACAGCTCGTCGGCGTCGGCCGGCAGAGCGTCCTGCACCGAAGTCTTCATCGTGTCGACGAGGTTTTCGAGTTGGATGACAAAGTCGTTGAGACGGTTCGCCACCGCATCGAGACCGTGACGCTGAGTCAATTTGAGGTGCTCGAGCAGAGCATCGTAGCGATCCATGGTGCCTCCTATCGCGCTTCCCACCATTATCCACACCACCCCAACGATCCGTCAAGCTCTTGTATCTCAGTGCGATCCACTGTGCTCAGCGTTTCGGCGCGAGCAAAGAAACCGAACCCGCGCTTTCACGACGGTTCGTCGCCGCGATTGCAGCGGATCGGTCCGGCCATATCGATCCCGTGACCGTGACGCGGGTTCGTGAATGTTGTCACAAGGCGCGGGTTCTGATAGCGTGCGGGGCGAAGGGGGGAGCTATGAAAAGGAGCCGATTCCTGCCGTGCAGCGTGGCAGTACTCGTCGCAATCGCACTCATCTCGGGGTGTTCGCGAGGCCCCAGTGAGGAAGAGCTCGCGCAAGCCCAGTTCGAGGAACAGCTTGCACAGCTTCAAACCCAATACCAGGATTTGCAGGTGCAGCGCACCGAACTCGCTGCCGCGACCACCGCGATGGCCGACATTGAAGCGATTAAGGAACGTGATCGCACCGATGAGCAGTTGGCCGAACTCGAGGCCCTGCCGGTGACGATCGGGGAGCTCACGGTCGCCAGGGACGAGGCCTTTGACCTGGCGCAGGCCACGTTGGCCAACTTTCTCAACGTCGCCCTCAACAACTTCCCGAATGACCCGGCAACGGTCGAAGGTCTCAACATCTACTCCGATGAAGCGATTTTGATCGCCAAGGACACCGTTTTACAGGCCGGGGACTACAAGAAGGCGACCAATCAGCTTGGGTCTGCTCTCAGCTACTACGAGTCGCTGTCGATCCCGGTGTACCCGGCGTTGGCGGATGCCCTTGCCGAGCTCGAAGACATGCGCTTTATCAACCAGGAACGCTTCGATCTCATCAAGAAGAACATGACGATGGACGAGGTCAAAGAGATCGCCGGTGTTCCCTACTACCAGAACATCCAGGTGGACGAAAAGCGTGGAGTCGAGAGCTGGCTCTACCGCAAGATCGAAGGTGGTGCCGCGGCCATCTACTTCAAGGCCAAGAATTCGAAGACCTATGACAAGAAGTGGGACGCCATCCCGACCAAGGTCGTCACCGACTGATCTTTGGTTCCTCGAGATTTCTGCGCGGCGCCCACCGATCACGGGGGCGCCGCGTTTGACGCTCTGAAGAGCTGGTGATATTCTTCCGATCCCATTGCGCGTGCCGATGGTCCCGTCAAGGGTGTCGGCGCAGATTGCACCGAGAGGGGGTGAGCCCACATGCCGACTGGAGTCATAGTTCGTGACAACGAGTCCTTCGAACAAGCACTTCGCCGCTTCAAAAGGAAGTGCGAGAAATCCGGCATCCTCTCTGAGGTCAAAAGGCGCCGCTTTTACGAAAAGCCTTCCGAGCGCCGCAAACGGGAAATGATCCAGGCCCGAAAGAAGATGCTTCGCAAGCTGGCCAAGCAGCGTCGCGCCGGCCTGCTGTAGCTTCTACGGTGGACCGAACGTTTGCTTCTGACCTCGAGTTCGACAAAGTACTTCAATTGATCGCGGCCCACGCCCGCAGCGGCGTGGGCCGTAGTTTTCTCGAGCGTTCTGTTGTCTCAACCCGTCATGGTGGCGACCCCAGTGCTGCCGCCCACCTGACGCTGGATCTTGGCGATCTGATAGAGGACGGCGAAACACTTTCCTTTGCCGGCATTGACGACGCCCTGCCGTGGTTGGAAGACGACGCACCGCCGCCGTCTGAACCGCGCGATCTCCTCGCCCTGCTCGGCCTCGCCCGGCGAGTGGCGTCAGTTCGCCGCCGTCTCGGCGCCGCCCCGAGCGACCGCCTGCGCGCGATTGCGCGACGACTTCCCGATACCACCGAGCTGGTGGCCGCGGTGTCGCCGCGCCTCAACCCCGATGGAACAGTGGCAGACTCCGCGTCGCCGGAGTTACAGCGTCTGCGACGCGAGGTCGTGCGGGCCAGGACCGAGGTGACGGCTGAGCTCGAAGGCATCCGGCGCGCCCACGGCGATGTGGTGACCGATGCGCCGCCGACGCTGCGCCGCGATCGCTACTGTCTCCCGGTCAGGTCGTCGGCCCGTGGACAGCTTCCGGGTCTCCTGCTTGATGTTTCGGGGCGCGGTGCGACGGCCTTTGTCGAACCACTTGCTGTAGTCGAGCTCAACAACCGGCTGACGGCAGCGACCGCGGGTGAACAACGCGAGATCCAGCGGATCCTGGCCGAAATTGCACGTCTGTTTGCGGTGGCGCACGACGACCTGGTCGGTGCCGTCGACGTGCTTGCCGAAATCGACGCTGTACAGGCCAAGGTCCTGTTCGGCCGTCGCATCGAAGGACGGGTGGTGCTGCCGGCTGAGACATCCGATCTGGTTTTGCGTGGCGCCCGTCACCCTCTCCTCGACGAGCGTCTCCATGCCTTGAGGGTGGAAGTCTTTGGTCCAAGCGAGCAACGCGACCCCGGGCATCAGGTCGTTCCTTTGGATTTCAGCCTGCCGGAAGGTGTCCGGACCCTCGTGATCTCGGGGCCCAACGCGGGCGGCAAGACCGTCGTCCTCAAGACGATCGGTTTGATGGCGTTGATGTGCCGGTATGGCGTTCCGCTGCCGGCGGATGAGGGCACCACGATCCCGGATTTCGACCGGCTGTGGTGTCACATCGGTGACGAGCAGGACGTCGCGGCGGATCTCTCGACCTTTTCCGGTTCGATGGCGGCCACCGCCCGTCTCCTCGATGATGCGGACGACTCGACGCTGGTGTTGTTCGACGAACTCGGCGCCGGCACCGATCCGCTCGAGGGGGCGGCGATCGGTTGTGCCCTGCTCGAGGAGCTGTCCAACCGTGGAGCGATCACGGTGGTCTCGACCCACCTGGCATCGATCGCACTATCGGCCAGTGCGGCGGACGGCATGGAAAACGCAGCTGTCGAGTACGACGAGAAGACGCAGCGCCCCACCTACGTTCTTTCCGTGGGCCGGCCCGGGCGATCGCGGGCGCTGGAAATCGCCGATCGAATGGGAGTTCCCGAAGTGGTGTTGGACCGAGCGCGAGAGCTCCTGGGTGGTGATCACCTCGAGCTCGATAGGTGGCTGCGTCGCCTCGAGGCACTCGAGATGCAGCTCGAGGCCGAACGCTCCGAGGCCGCATTGCTGCGAGCCGAGGCCGACGGTGTTCAACACGAGGCGAGACGGGAACTGCAAAAGCTCGAGAACGAACGTCTCGCCATCCCGGAGATGCTTGCTGCGGAGCGCGAAGAGCTTCGCCGGCGCGCCAAGAAAAAGCTCGACACCGCCATCAACAGTCTCCAGAAGGCGAATGAGGAACACGAGGCGCTTGGCAGGCGACGATTGCAGAAGTTGCGCGACGAGGCCCTGGATCTCGACGACCGGGAGGCGGCGCCGGCCTCGAGCGGTGACGGTCTTGAAATTGGCGCCAGGGTCCGGCTTGCGGTTGGCGGCAAGGGCGTGCTCCGCGAGATTCGCGGGTCGCAAGCCCAGGTGGAGGTGGCGGATAAAAAGCTGTGGGTGCCGGTTGGAGACGTTCGTGTGGTGAAGGGGCCGCCGCCGGAGAGACGCGCAGCGGTGAGGTTGGAGACCGTCGAATCGACGGACCGCGAACTCAAGCTGATCGGTCTCGACAGCGAGCACGCCCGCGAAGAGCTCGAGCGTTTTCTCGATCAGGCCCTGACCTCCGGTCTGCCTGCGGTGCGGGTGGTGCACGGTCACGGGACCGGAACCCTGCGGCGACTGGTGACCGAGATCTGCCGTTCCCACCCCGCCGTGCGCTCGTTCCGCCACCCGCCCCAGCACCGCGGCGGCACGGGAGCCACGGAGGTGGAGCTGGAGGACGGGGCTTGAGGCTTGGGACCTGTGGCTTGAGATCCGAGCCCCAGGCTCTGAGGGATACTCGAGCCCCAAGCCCCAAGCCCCATTGTGCGACAATGATCGCCCGTGATCGACGCCGATCTCAACCGCGAAGTAATCGCCCGTGTGCGCGAAGCCGCCGATATGGTGGACGTGGCGGGCGAGTACGTCAGGCTGCGTAAGAGAGGCCGCACCTGGGAAGGCCTGTGTCCGTTCCACGAAGAAAAGACCCCGTCGTTTTCGGTGGATGCAGAAAAGGGCCTCTACTACTGTTTTGGCTGCCACCAGGGCGGCGACATTTTCAAGTTCCTGATGCAGCTCGAAAACCTCAACTTCCCCGAGGCCGTGGAGCGGTTGGCGCGCCGCTATGGTGTGACGCTGCCGCCGCGAAGCCCCGAGGCCAGACAGCGGCGCGACGCTGGCGACCGCCAGCGCGTGGTGCTGGAGGAAGCTCAGCGTTTCTTTGCCGAGTGCCTGGACCAGCCGATGGGTCTCCAGGCGCAGGCCGAGCTCGAGCGTCGGGGTTTTGCCAGGGAGAGCTGGAAGACCTTCGGTTTCGGCTTTGCGCCGGATGAGTGGCGCGGGCTCCTGGACCATCTCACTCGACGCCACCCTGAAGGTGCGCTCGTCGAGGCCGGTCTCGCGGTGCGTCCGGAGAGCGGGACCTCACCGTACGATCGCTTTCGCAACCGTCTGACGTTTCCGGTGCGCAGCGGCGACGGAGCGCTGATCGCTTTCGGTGGTCGTGTTCTCGGCGATGGAGAGCCCAAGTATTTGAACAGCCCGGAGACCCAGATCTTTCGCAAACGATCGACGCTGTTCTGTCTCGATCTGGCGCGCAGGCCGATTGCAGATCAGGCGAGCGTGTTGGTCGTCGAAGGCTACTTCGATTGTCTCTCCCTGCACCGGGTCGGAATCGAGAACACCGTGGCGACGCTCGGCACCGCGCTGACAACCGATCACGCGCGCCTTCTCAAACGGCGGCTCGGTCCCGAAGGCATGACGCTGTTGTGCTATGACGCCGACAATGCAGGTCGTCGTGCCGCGGCGTCCGGCGCGCAGGTCCTTCTCGAGGCTGGAGTCGACGTGGCCGTGGTCGTCCTGCCGATGGGAAAGGACCCCGACGATGTCATTCGCGAACAGGGGGTCGAGGCCTTTCGTGAGGCCGTCGACAACCCGACACCACTTCTCGATTTTCTCCTTGGTGACCTGCCTCCCGAGCCGGCCCGCCGCCGCCGTGCCGGATTGCAGCTGGCGCCCCTGGTGTGTGCGGCGTCCGATCCGGCGGTGCGCCAAAACCTGATCGAGGAGCTCGCCCGTCAGCTGTATCTTCGGCCCAGAGACGTGGAAGAGCACGGGAGCCGGGGCAGGCGACCCTCCGGCGTCCCGTCGAGTCCGGCGCCGAAGCGCCAGGCCCTGCCGTCGGGCGAACGGGAGCTCCTGCGAATGGTCATCGAGTGTTCGCGGGAGTGGCGCCGGCGCATCCTGGCCGTCGTTGATCTCGATTTCATCGAAGACCCGCGGGTGAAGGCCATTCTCGAAGCCGCCGGTGAGGCCGACGAGTCGGCCGAGGGCGCCGCCGATTTTGTGGGCGACCTGGTCCGCCGAACCGATCAACCGGACCTGGGTTCATTGGTTGCAGAGTTGAGCACAGCACCGATGCCCGAGGTGACCGACGAGTCCATCCGCCGCCAACTGACACTCCTGTTGGAGTACCAGGCTAAGGAGCGCGCACGTCGCCTCGCGCCGCTGATCGCCGATGCCGAGGCGCGTGGTGACCTGGCTGAATTAGACAGGTTATTGGAGGAAAAAGCCAGATTACGGCAGAAAATGGTAGAAATCTGACATTTTCTGCTCCTGGGGGTTGCCAAAATCGGTTATGAGACCCATATTCCCCTGGATGGTGAGTGGCCCTGCACGAAGTGCCTGTGCTGAGAACCGACGCCCACCTTGAACACACCTTGATGGACGGAATTATTGACTGACCCCTTTTGGGAATGGAATGCCTGCGCGAACTGCTGTTCAGGGCGCAGTGCAGCGAATGGCGTCGAACGGTGAACGACGGTTTCGCGTGTTCCGGGATCGAGCAACTCTCCCTCGTGAATGGAGGCAACCGGTGGTGAAGGAGTCGAGTGTGCAGATTGAAGAGAAGTACCCGGAGCTGACAAAGCTCATCCAGGCAGGCAAGGAACGCGGCTTCATCATGTACGAGGAGCTGTACGAAAACCTGCCCGAAGAGGTTACGGGGATCGCCGAAGAGCTCGACGATATCTATATGCGTCTCTCGGAGCTCGATATTGACGTCATGGATGCCGAGAACGCCGACCAGGATGGCAACGGCCCGACGGCGCGCGCCAAAACGCCGGAGAAGCCGGCGACTGCCAAAGTGGAGACCCGCCCGGTAGCGACCGAACAACTCGAGAAAACCAACGACCCGGTCCGCATGTATCTGCGGGAGATGGGGACGGTCAAACTCCTCGACCGCGAGGGCGAAGTTTCCATTGCCCAGCGAATCGAGGCAGGTGAAGCCAAGGTCTTCATTTCACTGTCCAAGGAGACCTCGCTGCTCGAGCTGTTCCTGCGGACCAACGAGCGCGCCCGGCGTGAGCGCCGAGGTGTCCGTGAGCTTCTCCAGACCCACGTTGAGGAACTCGATGAAAAGGCCGAAGACCGGGTGCGCGAGGGCCTGCGCCTCTTCAAGACCATTTCCAAGCTCGACGGGGAATCGCGCGAGTTGCGTCGACGCCTCAGACGCTGCAAAAAGACCGGAAAACGCCATCAGGAGCTGTCCGACAAGATCGACGCCAACACTGCTGAGACGGCCATCCTGGTGCGGCGTGCGGATTTCACGACCACGACCCGCAATCGGTTGCTGACCTTTTTTGGAGAGGTCGAGCGCCAGTTTGCGATTCCGATCCAGACCATCAACCGCGATAGGAAAAAGCTCCAGCAGGAGCGCAGCGTTGAACGACGCAAGTTCTACACCGAGCGAATCGACCGCTATGAAGATGAGCTCGAGCGTCTCGAAGAGCGCTTCCAGATCCCATACGACAGGCTCAAGGTGCTGCTCACCGAGGTTCGGCGCGGCGAGGCCGAGACCGACCGGGCGAAACAGGAACTCATCGTCGCCAACCTGCGATTGGTGGTATCGATCGCCAAGAAGTACACCAATCGGGGCCTCCAGTTCCTCGATCTGATCCAGGAGGGCAACATCGGCCTCATGAAGGCGGTCGATAAATTCGAGTACCGTCGTGGCTACAAGTTTTCGACCTATGCGACGTGGTGGATCCGTCAGGCCATCACCCGCGCCATCGCCGACCAGGCCCGCACCATCCGGATCCCGGTGCACATGATCGAGACCATCAACAAGCTCACCCGTACCACCAGAATGCTGGTGCAGGAGCTCGGTCGCGAGCCATCGGTGGAGGAGATCGCCGGCCGCATGGAAATGCCGGTGTCGAAGATCCGCAAAATCCACAAGATCTCCCAGGAACCGATCTCGCTCGAAACACCCATCGGCGAGGAGGAGGACTCCCATCTCGGCGACTTTATCGAGGACACCAACTCGGTCTCACCCATCGAAGCGGTCATCATGCGGACGCTCAAGGACCACACCGAGAACGTGTTGAAGTCTCTGACTCCCCGCGAGGAGCAGGTCCTCAAGCTGCGATTCGGCATCGGCGACGGCACCGAACACACGCTCGAAGAGGTTGGGCGGACCTTCAACGTGACCCGCGAGCGGATTCGCCAGATCGAGTACAAGGCGCTGCGAAAGCTGCGGCACCCGACACGCGCGCACCTTTTGAAGCCTTTCTCCGACAGCGGGAGCTGACGCGAGGGGGATTGAGGCTTGAGGCTTGATCTCGAGTGCGGGCCTCAAGCCCCAGGTCCCAGCCCTCAAGCCCTTATCCCTTGCTGGGCGACGGCGGGCGAGGTACCATGTGCCGGGGCCCATAGCTCAGCGGTTAGAGCCGCCGGCTCATAACCGGTCGGTCCCAGGTTCGAATCCTGGTGGGCCCATTGGTCTGGGGCGCACCCCCGGGGGTTAATATTTGAGCAAAGAACTTCGCGATCTCGTCTTGTTGGTTCAGCTGCAGGATATCTACACGTCCATTTCGGAAGCCATTGCCGAACGAAACGCGCCTCCAAGTGAAATCCGTGAGTTGCAGGAGGAGAATCGCCTGCGTCAGGAGGAACTCGAGGAGATGGAGCGCCAGATGGCTGCTCACGAAGAAGAGATCAAAGAAGTTCAGAAAAAACAGACCGAGTGGGAGCTCGAGCTCGAGCATTTCCAAAAACAGAAGAGCATTGTCAGCAACGAGCGCGAGTTCACCGCCGTGATCTCCGAAATCGACTATGCCACCAAGGAAATCGAGGGGGCGTCGGCACGCCGCAAAGAGCTCGAAGAAACCATCGAGGGGATTCAAGCCGAAGTCGCCGAACGTCGAGATGCTCGTCCCGAGGAAGAGGGCGCTCAAAAAGAGGTGGTCGAGGCCTGGGAGTCGCGCAAGCTGGAGCTCTTGAAAATCGTCCACGACCTGTCAACCAAAGCCAAAAAAGTCGAAAAGGATATCCAGCCCAAACAACGGGCCCGGTTCATGCGACTCCTCGAAAGCAAACAGGGGAAAGCGCTGTCGGCTGTGGTCGACGGCTCGTGTTCGCTCTGTCACTTTGCCCTCCGGCCCCATCTCCAGCAGCGCGTTCGACGGAGCGACGAGATCATTGACTGTGAGCACTGCCACCGGATCCTCTACGTCGAGGAAGTCTTGACCGCCTGGAGTGCCGACCCCACCGTCGGCTGACTCGATGTCCACACTGGCAGACCGATTGGCCGCGGTCGAGCGGCGGGTCGCACGAGCCGCGACCGACGCCGCGCGCGATCCGTCAACAATCACCCTGATCGCCGTTGGCAAGACTTTTCCGGCCGAGATCGTTGGCGAAGCGGTTGCTGCGGGCGCCACGGATCTCGGAGAGAATCGGGTCCAGGAAACGGTTGCAAAGAAGCCTCTCGTCCCCGCCGCACGGTGGCACCTGATCGGTCCGCTCCAGCGCAACAAGGCGAAGGTGGCGCTCGAGACCTTCGACCTCATTCACACCCTCGATCGAATGGAGCTGGCCGACCGCCTGCAGAAGCTGCTCACCGAGCACTGGCCCGAGCGGCGGATGCCGGTCCTGCTCGAGATCAACGTCGGATGCGAACCACAGAAGGCCGGAGCCCTGCCTGACGATGCTCTCGATCTGCTCCGGCACGCGCAAAGCTGCGACCGCCTCGACGTGCGCGGCTTGATGGCGATCCCACCGTGGGGTGACGACCCCGAGGCCTCTCGGCCGTACTTTCGCGACCTGCGCGAAATCCGGGAACGGCTGCAACAGACCGCGCAGGTCCGGTTGCCGGAGCTTTCGATGGGGATGAGCCACGACTTTGAGGTTGCCATCGCCGAGGGCGCCACCATGGTCCGCGTCGGCACCGCCATTTTCGGGCGGCGAGGGTAGGGCCGACCCGCCGACCGGGAGCGTTCGAGTGAACTTGCCTTTCAGAACGCGCTCCCCGAGAGGAGCCACCTTTAGCATTGATTGCCCGAGACGCCCCACGGGTCTGCTGAAGAAAGAGGCGTCAAACAATGCAAAAGATGGCACCTCCGCCGCACGGGGCTCTTCCGAAAGTACATTTGGCTTCGACATCCCGATTCTCTCGGCTCTATTACCCGTGAGTGCGCCTCTGAATGTCATTTCGACCGAGCGAAAGTCACGGCGAAGTCCGTAGGACGAAGCCGGAAGCGAGTGGAGAAATCTCTTGGGAGAGGCGCCGCCACTCCAGGGGACAGTTTCGCGATGGCGGCCACGTGTCGTTGGAGCGCAGGTCCCCCGTTCGTCTGCGTGGGGGGTGGGCCGGCTTTCAGAACGCGCTCCCCGAGAGGAGCCACCCGTCACATTGTTTGCCCGCAGCTTTTTCTCGTGTCCCAATGAAATCGAGCTCAAACAATGTGACAAATGGCACCTCCGCCGCACGCGGGCCGTTTCCGAGCCGCGGAGCGGCGACAGGCGGGGCCGGTGGGACCTGTGGGCGCCCTGCAACGTGGTCGTTCACTCGATCCAAGATCCAACATCTGCGGCGATCTGCGCGATCTGCGGTTTCTCCGGATGGGTGCCCGGGCCAATCCAGCATCCAGCATCTTGTATCCTGCGTCCTGCGTCCTGCGTCCTGCGTCCTGCGTCCTGAAACCTGAATCCTGATACCCAAATTTGGCCTTTCTCCTTGCTCCGGCCCCGACTTTGTGAAAAAATTCTCAGCTGACCGAGTGAGGGGGATCGATGGACGAACCGACGGCGGAGAATCGCGAATTTGAAAAGGCTGTCAGCACGCTTGCTGAACAGGCCTCGCCACGATGTGTCGAGTTTCTGCACGACCTGGTGACGTTGCCTTCGCCGAGCCGTGGCGAGCGTCTCGCGTGCGAGCGTGTGCTGCGTGAAATGGAGGAGCTCGGCTACCACGACGTCCACCTCGATGACATGGGCAACGTGTTGGGTCGTTTCGGGTCCGGGCCCCGGGTCCTCGCCTTCGATGCTCACATCGACACCGTCGGCATCTCGAACCCGACCCATTGGCGTCATGACCCGTTTCGCGGCATCGTCACCGGCGGCACGCTCTTTGGCCGCGGCGCTTCCGACCAGAAAGGCGGGGTTGCCTCGGTGGTCCATGGCGTGGCTTTGGCGGATCAGGTGGGGCTGGCGAACAACCTGACGATTTGGGTCACCGCCACAGTCAACGGGGAGGATTGTGTCGGGCTCGCGTGGCAATATCTGCTCAACGAAACCGATCTGCGCCCAGAGGTGGTGGTCATTGCTATGCCGTCACACCTCGGTGTGTGTTACGGACAGCGCGGGCGGATGGAGGTCGAGATCTCCACGACCGGGGTTTCGACCCACGGCTCGCAACCCGACCGCGGCCGCAATGCGATTTACGAGATGATGCCGATCGTTGACGGGCTCACGAAACTTCACAGCGAGCTTGAAGTGGACCATCTAATGCTCGGCCGCGGTTCGTTGGCGGTCACCGGGATCTCGTCGCAGTCGCCTTCGCTGACGGCGGTTCCCGACGGATGCACCATTCACATCGATCGCCGACTCACCATTGGCGAAACGGCTGAAGATGCCGAGGCGCAGCTCGGAGAGGTTGCGGCCGCGGCTGGAGAGCACAGCGTGGTTCGCCTGCTGCACTACGATCTTCCGTCCTGGAGAGGCTTCACCTATCCCACCGACAAGGTGTTCCCGGCATGGGAGACTTCGGAAGGGAGCGCCGCTGTCCAGGCGGCCCTGGCATCGGCGGAAAGGGTCCTCGAACGCACCCCACGAATCCACCGTTCGGCCTTTTCCTCGAACGGTTGCGCGACTTCGGGCATGTTCGGTATCCCGACCATCGGTTTTGGCCCGGCCGACGAGCTCCACTCTCACACCGTCAACGACCAGATCCCGCTCGCCCAGCTCAAACCGGCCATGGCCTTTTACGCCATGTATCCGCAGATCTACCTGGAAGCTGCCGACAAAGGTTAAACGTTGAACGTTGAAACGTTCGAGCGTTGCCCTTCAGTCGGCGGATTGCAGAAGCTTCGGGAGATCGGCGACGGTTGAGATCGCCGTCGCCGGGAGTTCGAGACCGGTCTTTGCGTCTCGAGCGGGAATGGCAACTCGGCCAAAACCGAGAGCCGCCGCCTCGCGCACCCGTTCTGCCGCTCGACTCACCGCGCGGACTTCGCCGAGAAGCCCGATCTCTCCGAAGATCGCAAGGTCTCCGGCGAGAGGCCGATCGGCGGCCGATGAAAGAAGCGCGGCCGCCACCGCCAGGTCGAGCGCAGGCTCGCGAAGTGACAGACCACCCACCAGGTTGAC
>RCNF010001089.1_pt1 | contig 14240 bp, 14 predicted proteins | sample 2041311 | NCBI WGS metagenome assembly RCNF01 (sample SAMN09708228, study PRJNA481090) | Marine sediment metagenome, whole genome shotgun sequencing project. | biome: marine sediment; feature: ocean; material: sediment; isolation source: Sewage treatment plant 2 marine sediment (STP2) ... | reverse complement strand
TCTTGTCGAACGGGGTTCAAATCCCGGCTAGGGAGTACTAAACAAAAAAAGAGGCCGCGAGGGCCTCTTTTTTTGTTTGGTACTCCCTAGGGGATTCGAACCCCTGTTACCGCCGTGAGAGGGCAGCGTCCTGAACCGCTAGACGAAGGGAGCGGAGTCGTGCGTCCCGATTGATCGGGGCGGCCATTATACGGTTGCGCGATCGAGTCTCAAGTCCAATTTGATGAAATTTGCGTCGAATTCCCCAGGGGGTGGACTCGCTGGCTTCATTAACTTGCCGCTACGCGGAGTATTCGCGGCGCTTCTGCCTCTGTTGAGTGGGCTGCGCCATTCATGGCGCGAGCCCTTGTTGGCGCTGTGGGAGGGCGGCGTCCTGAACCACTGGACGAAGGGGCATCGGGTGGGTCATTGAACTGCCCAGCGGTGCGCGGGGGCTGTTATCATACGGTCGCATAGTCAATGCTCAAGCGGAATTTCATTTGAAGAACAGCGGGAACAAAAAGTCTAAAGACCCGAAAATCATTCCACGTCCGGCCCACAGTGTCTCCCGAAAAGAGATATCTCCGGCTGCTCTGAAGGTCTTGTATCGATTGCACAAGTCGGGCTTCCAGGCGTTTCTGGTTGGCGGCGGAGTGCGGGATGCATTATTGAACCTGCACCCCAAGGACTTCGACATTGCAACCAATGCAACGCCGGAAGAGGTGCGTGCACTGTTTAGCAATTGTCGGCTCATTGGTCGCCGTTTTCGATTGGCGCACGTGCGTTTCGGGCGTGAAGTGATTGAAGTCGCTACGTTTCGGGCGGCCGCGAACCATGCGGACGACGATTCTGCGCACGATGACGAAGGCCGAATTATTCGTGACAACGTCTACGGGACGATAGAAGAAGACATTTGGCGTCGTGACTTCACCTGCAATGCCCTGTACTACAACATTGCTGATTTCAGCATTTGGGACTACGCGGGTGGTGTCGACGACATAAATGCGCGTCGCCTTGTTCTGATCGGTGACCCGGAACAGCGGCTGCGAGAAGACCCGGTTCGCATGCTCAGGGCGGTGCGGTTCGCCGGCAAACTCAATTTTGATATTGATCCGTCGGTCGTGGATGCGATGTCGAAGAATTATGCATTGCTGGCGAATGTACCCGCAGCCCGTTTGTTCGATGAATTCCTGAAGCTGTTTCAAGCCGGGTTCGCTGAGAAAACGTTTGATCTATTGCAGCAACACAAGCTGTTTCCCGAGCTTTTTCCTGCGACAGCAAAAGAATTAGAAGTTGACGAGATGTTCGCAAAATTCGTCAGAGAAGCGCTGCGCAATACTGACAGGCGGGTGGCTGCGGGCAAGTCTGTTACGCCGATGTTTCTGATTGGCGTGTTTCTCTGGGCGCCAACCAGGCGTATGGCTGCGGTCCGCCGGGAAGAAGAGCAGATATCTGAGTCGCAGGCCTTAAGTGTTGCCTCATATGATCTTTGTGCCCAGCAACAGAAACGCATCTCGCTGCCGAAACGATTCACGGTGCCGATGCGAGAGATGTTGTCGCTGCAGCCACGCTTCGAACATACCAATGGTCGTCGCGCGATGAAGCTGCTCGAGCATCGACGATTCAGAGCAGCATATGACTTCATGGTGTTGTTAGCGGAAGTTGGTGAAGTCGATGCGTCGCTGGCAAAATTCTGGACCGACGTGCAAGATCAGACAGTGGAACAGCGCGAGACGAGTTTCGAAATCAGTGGCGGTTCCAGCGCCAAGCGCAGGCCGCGCAAACGACGCAAACGCAAGACGAGTGCCCAGACTTCGTCGTGAGCGAGTCGCAACAAGGCGCCCAAACCGCGTACATCGGGCTGGGCAGTAACCTGGGTGACCCCGTCGCGCAGATACAACGAGCATTCGATTTGCTGCGGGATTTGCCCCGAACGCGATTGATGGGCCGTTCATCATTGTACGAATCGGCGCCTTTTGGTCCGGTCGAACAGCCGAATTTCATCAACGCAGTCGCCTCCATAGCGACCGAGCTGAATCCGGCGGACCTGCTCGCGCAATTGCAGAATATTCAGCGCAATCAAGGCCGAACAGCGGGCGGTGTTCGGTGGGGACCGCGCATCCTCGATCTTGATTTACTGCTATACGGTGATGTTGTCATTGAAACGACTGACCTGACGGTTCCTCATCCGGGCATTGCGATGCGAAATTTTGTATTGTTGCCGTTACGGGAACTGTCCCCGGACCTGGTGATTCCAAATCTGGGTCGGGTAGGCGATCTCGAAGTTAGTGAGAGCGAACCAAAGATTTCGCGAATTTCATAGAACGACCTGAAAGGGCCACGATCATTGTCAGTTAGTCAGTTGAAAAAAAGTGGGGATTCATCCCGGTTCATTGTCGTCGAGGGTGCCATCGGTGTGGGCAAAACGAGCCTGGCCAGAAAGCTGTCGGCGAGCTTGTCAGCCGATCTGCTGCTCGAGGAAGTTACCGAGAATCCATTCCTGCGACGTTTCTACGAGGATGGTCGTTCTGCGGCCTTGCCAACACAGATGTTCTTCCTGTTTGCGCGCGCGCGGCAGATGGAAGACCTGCGGCAATCTGACATGTTTGCCAATGTCAGGGTTGCAGATTACCTGTTCGCAAAGGACCAGCTGTTTGCTGAACTCACCTTGGACCAGGCGGAATTGAAATTGTACCAACAGGTCGTCGCGTCGCTTTCGGTTGAAGCACCCGTACCCGATCTTGTAATCTACTTACAGGCATCTGTCGATGCGCTAGTGGAGAGAATTACCCGACGGGGTATCGCCTATGAACGATCGATCGACCGACAATATCTTGAGCGCCTGACTGATGCGTATTCTCGCTTCTTTCACGCTTACAATGAAGGTCCGCTATTGATCGTTAACGCTTCAGATATCGACCCGATAAATAGTCACGCTGATTACGAGCAACTGTTTCAGCAAATCGAACGTACAACGGGTGGTCGTCATTTTTTCAATCCAGTGGCCGCTGCGCTAGCGTAATATCTTCTGGCGAGACGGCTAATCGTTTCGCTGCAATTGACGGGTACAATTACATGTACACACAACTTGAACAACGCGGCATGACGGAGCCACCGGTTAATGTTGCTTCGCTCGCCAAGATGAAGCGGGCAGGCGAACCCATCGCGTGTCTGACTGCTTACGATGCGAGCTACGGGGCATTGGTCGATTTGGCCGGTACGGACCTTGTTCTCGTCGGTGATTCGCTGGGCATGGTGATCCAGGGGCATGATACGACGGTGCCTGTAACCACTAACGATATTGTCTATCACTCACGTGCCGTTGCACGCGGACTGCGCAGAGCCTTCCTCGTCGCGGACATGCCGTTCATGAGCTACACCACACCGGCACAGGCCCTGGAGAATTCAGTGCGCCTGATGCAAGACGGTGGCGCGATGATGATCAAGCTTGAAGGCGGCGATGGGCAGGTGGAAATTGTGGAGCATCTGGCCCGGCATGACATCCCTGTTTGTGCGCACCTGGGTTTGAAACCTCAATCGGTGCACAAGATTGGGGGGTTCAAGGTGCAGGGCAGAGACCCGGGCAAGGCAAAGGCCATGGTCAAATCGGCCAAGCGCTTGCAGGATGCAGGTGCCGATATCGTTTTGCTGGAGTGTGTTCCCAGCGAAGTGGGTCAGGCAGCGACGGAGGCGCTCGATGTTCCGGTTATTGGCATCGGCGCGGGGCCACACGTTGATGGCCAGATTCTCGTTCTGTACGACATTCTCGATATTACGCAGGGCCGTACACCAAAATTCGTCAGGAATTTTCAGCAGGGTCATCAATCCCCGATGGGTGCGATCGAGGCATACGTCAAGGCAGTGAAAGACCGCAGTTACCCTGCACCAGAGCACTGCTTTTCCTGAGCCCAATAATTAGCTCGCCACGGATGAAGTCTTGGAAATAATCGAAGATAAAGATGAGCTGCGCCAGCAACTCGATGACTGGCGCCAGCATAACGATCATATTGCTATCGTGCCGACCATGGGCAATCTGCATGTCGGGCATACCAGCCTGATTGAGTTGGCTCGTGAGCACGCTGAACGAGTCGTGGTAACCGTATTCGTAAATCCGACGCAATTCGGTGAAGCAGAAGACTTCGAAGCTTACCCACGGACACCGGAGCGGGATACACGTCGACTCAAGACGGTCTCTGCGGACATTCTGTTTTCGCCGACGGTTGAAATGGTCTATCCGTTCGGCATCGAAGACTCGACGACTGTTTCGGTACCCGGTCTGTCCGATAATTTCTGCGGGACTTTTCGTCCAGGCCATTTCGAGGGCGTAACCTCGGTAGTGGCTCGGCTATTCGCGCTGGTGCAACCGGACGTTGCGGTCTTCGGTCAGAAAGACTATCAGCAACAAATCGTCATTCGGCGCATGACCAGTGATTTGAATTTGCCAATCAACATTCTTGTCGGAGCAACGATCCGTGAAGACGATGGATTGGCCATGAGTTCGAGAAATCAGTACCTGACCGAACAAGAGCGTGCGATCGCACCGACTTTATTCGCGAAACTGAATCAAGTCGGAGAACAACTTCAGGCGGGAAATCGAGACTATGCAGCGCTTGAGAAACAGGCGGCGAAAGATCTTTCTGCCGCCGGCTTTCGCCCGGACTACATTGCAGTTCGTCGTGCCGCCGATCTAAGCTCCCCTGACAGGGATTGCGATGAGCTTGTGATTCTCGTCGCCGCACATCTGGGCAACGCCAGGCTGATCGACAATATCGTGGTGACGGTGTAGCGGGGACGTCAGCGCCTACGCGCTGACAACATTCCGGCCCGCATTCTTGGCGCGATAAAGCGCAGCGTCTGCGGCACGAATTAGATCGTCGAGTGAGCTGTTCTTTTCCAACTCGGCGACACCCATCGAGATTCGAATAGGGATCTGGATCAACGAGTCACTGCCGTCGCCGGTCTCACCACTAACGGCCCGGCGCACTCGATCAGCGATCGTCACTGCGAGTTCCTGGTCTACTTCAGGAAGCAGGACCGCAAATTCGTCACCACCGTATCTGACGATGAGATCCCGTGGACGAAATTGATTGGTAAGCACGCGCGCGACTGCTGAAAGCGCGCGATCGCCAGCAATGTGTCCGAACTGATCATTAAATTGTTTGAAGTTGTCGACATCTACCATGACCAGCGAAATTGCGGATTCATCTTGTTCGCAGCGTTTCATTTCGCGTACAAAAGTCTCCTCCATCGTGTGTCTGTTGCTCAGGCCTGTCAGTGCATCAGTTCGGGCATGGTGCTCGACCCTGCGCAACTCGCCGTAGTTGTCGGCGATAACCTTATTATGGCTTCGGACTCGCTCCGAAAGTACGACCAACAGATTTTTTGAAAACTCATGCGAGGCATTGACCATTTCCCACAGCACTGTCCGGTGAATTAGCAGCAAGTGGGTTGCTTCCGCCGCAATAACAAATGCAGACGGATCCCGATCTTCAATGATCGACATCTCGCCGACACAGGCGCCGATCTCCATCGAAGCCAGCGGAGGCGTGTCAGGTGAGCCAACATGAATGTTCAGGCTGCCCGACAAAACGATATAGACATAGTCGTTCTTTTCACCGGGTGATAACAGAAGCTCGCCCGCTTCCGCGTCACGACGATCGCAACGCTGCAAAAGATCCTGCACATCATCGGGGCGAACGTCGTTGAAGAGATCGAGTCCCTCAAGCAACGAGCGTTTGTAATCCGAGTTTATGGCGAGAGTCTGTGGCAACCCTGAAATCTCCGTGCAAGTATATCTGCGCAATATTACAGGTAGTCACGATGCTGTAGACAGGTAATTTCTGTATGTGAGAATTCTCGCCGTATTTGGCATAGATTAACGTCGACTAGTACACACTATTGCCGCAACAGACTGGCTCGAAACGTTTACCCATCGGCCAATAATTCGGCTCTCGCGGCATCGAATTCGGCACGCTCTGACGCACTGGGCTCGGGGTATTTGAGTCCGATCGAGCGTAGCGAGTCACAAATAATCTCGGCGACCCGGGCCTGCATATAGGCTTTGTCGTCTGCCGGAATTGCATACCATGGTGCCCACGACCGCGAGGTCGCATTGAGTGCGGCTTCATAGGCTTGCATGTATTGGTCCCAGCTACGTCGCTCAACGACGTCTTTCGATGAGAATTTCCAGTTCTTGTCGGGGTCGTCGAGTCGAGCCAGAAAGCGTCGCTTTTGTTCGTCTCTTGAAACATTAAGCCAAAACTTGAGGATGACCGTACCGTTTCGCGCAAGGTGTTCTTCCTGCTGTCGAATTGACGTCAGTCTTTCGTCCCAGATTGAATCGAGATCCAGCGATCCCGGCAGCTTCTGCGACGTCAGAATTTTTGGGTGCACCCGAACAACCAGGACTTCTTCGTACTGGCTGCGATTGAAGATACCTATTCGACCGCGTTCGGGCAGGCAGCGAGTTGTACGCCAGAGGAAATCATGGTCGAGGTCGACGCTTGATGGTTTCTTGAAACTGAAAACCTGACATCCGGATGGATCGACGCCACGCAACACGGCGCGAATGGTGCTGTCTTTACCTGCCGCGTCCATCGCCTGAAAAACCAGCAGCACCGAGTGCCGATCGCCTGCAGCAAGAACGCGTTGCAGGCGATTCAGATTACGTGTCATTTCTTTACGATGTTTGCCGACGTGTCGGTGGCCCTTGGTCTGCGGAGTCGTGCCGGCGCTCGCCAGCTCAAAATCGCCATCGAACGGTACGAGGTATTTAGACTTTGGTGCCTCAAACATCAATCTTCTCCATTGGTTTTTAGTGCTTTATCCTGGTGCTGATCCAGCGCCCATGCAACATGTTCGGCAATTAATTCTGACTCGGAATTGCGGCGCGTATTCAATGCGTCGACTACGTCAGTAGTGGCCGCGGCATTACCCAGTCCGACTGCCAGGTTGCGTAACCAGCATTCGTAGCCAACTCGGCGGATTGCGCTGCCCTCTGTCTTGCTAAGCCAGGTTGCTTCGTCCCAGGCGAATAATTCGGTGAGGTCAATCGTGTCGAGATTATGACGAGGCGCGAAGTCACCTTCTGCGGTCGGTTCTGCGAACTTGTTCCACGGACAGAATAACTGACAGTCATCGCAGCCGTAAACTCGATTGCCAATCGCCTTTCGGTATTCAAGTGGAATTGACGCCTTGTTTTCAATGGTCAGATAGGAAATACACTTCCGGGCATCGAGTTTGTAGGGTGCAACAATTGCGTCGGTTGGGCAGACATCGATGCAGGCTCTGCAAGTTCCGCAATGAGAGATTTCTTCAGTGTCAATTTCGAGCGGCAAGTCGGTATAGAGCTCCCCAAGAAAGAACCACGAGCCGGCACTACGATTGATAACGTTGGTGTGCTTTCCAATCCAGCCAAGTCCGGCTTTTTCGGCCAGCGGTTTTTCGAGAACCGGGGCGCTGTCAACAAATACGCGGTAACCGAACTGCCCGATGCGGGTTTCAATTTGCCGGGCAAGCGCGCGCAGGCGTCCACGCAGTACCTTGTGATAATCGCGTCCAAGCGCATAACGTGAAATATAGGATTTGGAGTCGTGGTCGAGTAGCTCTATAGCCGATTGCTGCGTCTGCGTGAGGTAATCCATGCGCACCGAAATGACTCGGATGGTGCCAGCAACGAGTTCATCTGGCCGACTCCGCTTGCTGCCGTGTCGATGCATGTAGTCCATGTTGCCGTGGAATTTCGCGCGCAACCATTCGCCCAGCCTGTGCTCGGCTACACGCAAGTCAATATCGCAAACGCCGAGCTGCTGAAATCCCAGCTCCGCACCCCATTGCAATATCTCGGCCTTGAGTGCGGCCATGTCCTGCGTTGATCTGTCTGTTGCTTCGGTCACCGCGTGGTCCTGCTAGCTGTTGAATCGAGTAGTGATGGAGTACTTGTTCGACGACAGTATAATCAACCCCATGCAAAGCTTACCGCCCAATGTTTATTCCGTCGCGACTGTACGTGAGATTGATCGCTGCGCCATCGAGGACGCAGCAATTCCTGGTTACACGTTGATGAGCCGTGCCGCTGCGGCGGTGGTCCGGGAGGCCCGGCAGCGCTATCCACTGGCAATACGCTGGCAGGTCGTTTGCGGGGCGGGCAATAACGGCGGTGATGGATATGCCGTCGCCAGGCTGGCGGCCAATGATGGCATTGTGGTTTCGGCCCTGGCGGTCGTCGATCCGCAGACACTGCAGGGGGATGCCGCCACGGCCTATGGGGATTTTGCAGCCGAGGGTGGAGTTGTGCTGCCATGGTCCGGCGAACTTGATGCTGAAGCGGACTTGTTGGTCGATGGCATGCTTGGCAACGGCTTGACGCGCGCTGTTTCCGGGGAGCTCGCGGAGGCGGTCGAAGCTATTAATGAGCATGCAGCGCCGGTATTGGCTCTGGACATCCCTACGGGCATTCACGGCGACAGTGGTGCCGTCATGGCCTGCGCTGTCCGGGCAGATATGACGGTAACGTTCGTCGGTTTGAAGACAGGTCTGTTTTTGGATCAAGGGCCTGATTACTGCGGCGAGGTCCGATTCTCCGCTTTGGATATTCCGGAAACCTGCCAACCGAAAGGCTCAGGCGGGTTCCGACGAATAACCGACGATTTGCTCAAAGCGGTGCTCCGCCCACGCTCAAAAGGTGCCCACAAGGGGGATTTCGGCCACGTATTGGTGATTGGCGGTGACGCCGGTATGCCAGGCGCCATCCGATTGTGCGCCGAAGCTGCGCTACGTGCGGGGGCGGGCAGGGTCAGTATTGCAACGCATCCGGGACACGCGGCAATGGTGACCGCGACGTGTCCCGAGCTGATGTCGCATGCGATTTCCGGTTCCGAGGATCTTCAGCAACTACTTGATCGTGCAGATGTTATTGCATTTGGTCCCGGGCTTGGCCAGTCACCATGGGCTGAAGAATTATACGCGGTCGTCGCCGCGGATCAGCGCCCTGCGGTTTGGGATGCCGATGCGTTGAACGGGTTGGCGAAAACACCGGTTGCCATGTCGGGCAGGGTTATCACACCGCATCCGGGCGAAGCCGGCACGCTGCTGGGACAGACAGCAGCAGACGTGCAGGCGGACAGGGTAACGGCACTCACCAATTTGCAGAGTCGGTACGGTGGAGTTGTCGTGCTTAAGGGAGCCGGATCACTGGTATCCAGCGCAGCTGGCACGCCCTGGTTAAGCACATCAGGCAATCCAGGCATGGCAGCGGCAGGGATGGGCGACGTTCTGACCGGTATCATAGCTGCACTCATTGCGCAGGGAGCTGCTGCAGAAGAGGCTGCTGCCGTGGGTGTTGAAGTTCATGCGCGCGCGGGAGACCGCGCTGCGGAAGCTGGTCAGCGCGGTTTGCTGGCGAGCGATCTGCTGCAAGCACTGCGCAGCGTCGTCAATCCATGACGCTTTATCTCGCGGACCCGGCAGCGACGGAGCGGCTGGCAGGGCGTTTGTTGCGTGCGTTGCCTGCCGATACGGCTGGCTGGACCGTATTATTGGATGGCGAGCTCGGCGCCGGTAAATCGACCTTCGCACGGGCCCTAATCAAAGCTCTGGGCCATACAGGCCCGGTTCCGAGCCCGACGTATACCCTGGTTGAGCCGTATCGAATATCGGATAGAATTATCTATCATGTTGATTTATATAGAATTGCTGGTGATGATGAGTTGCGGTACCTGGGCTGGACGGAACTCGACGATGGCTTGCGTTTGGTTGAGTGGCCGGAGCGGGCTCCGGGTTTGCTGCAGCAAGCGGACCTGAGATTATCGCTGAGCTACGACGGCGATGGCCGCCGTGCCGAATTTCATGGCATTAGCGAGCGTGGGACCAAACTAGAGGCCGAGTTGGCCAAGGCGCACCCGGAAATCTCAGCTGGTCTGGCTAAAGCAGATTAACTAAGTCCCTTATCCTTATAATTTTGAAACATAAATTTGGTTTATCGCCATAAATTTGTATACTCACCGGACATAATCCTGATTCGTGAGTCTGACTGCCCCAATGGTTCGCCGCTGCCCTCTATTTCTGACCCTGATTGTGATGCTCGTACTGTCAGCGACAGCCGTGCAAGCAGCGACAACGGTGCAGAATGTCCGAATCTGGGCGGAGAATGGCAAGACCCGCGTGGTTCTGGATCTCAACCAGGCCGGGAAACACACCATATTTACGTTGCGTGGGCCTGACCGGCTGGTTGTCGACCTCAAGGATGGCCGTCTTTCCGCCGCCCTGAAGTCGTTGCCGAAAGGGGTCGGTTCCGTAAAGTCGATTCGTAGCTCGGTACAGCCAAATGGCCAGCTGCGTGTTGTATTGGATCTCAATCAATCCGTACGATCGCGAAGCTTTACGACGGGACCCAATAGCCAATATGCTGACCGACTGGTCATTGACTTGCAGCCGTCAGGCAATCTGCAGACCGTTAAACGCGCATCGGAAGGTTACGACCCCGGCCGCGACATCGTCATCGCTGTAGATGCGGGTCATGGTGGTCACGACCCGGGCTCAATCGGCAAGTCGAAAACGCGCGAGAAAGACATAGCGCTGGCTGTTTCAAAGCAGCTTGCAGCGCGGATTAATGCTGAGCCTGGCATGAAGGCAGTCCTGATTCGCAGCGGCGACTACTACGTTGATCATCGCAAGCGCATGGAGATCGCGCGCAAGGCGAAAGCCGACCTGTTTGTTTCAATTCATACCGACGCGGTAAAAGACCGGCGGGCAAACGGCGCATCCGTCTACGCACTATCGACCAAAGGCGCGAGTGACGAAGCCGCGAAGCAACTGGCCGCACGCGAGAATGCGTCTGTTTATCTGGGTGACGTCCCGCTCAGCGGCAAGGACCCGGTATTGGCGTCTGTGTTGTTGGATCTGTCGCAGAGTGCGTCGCTCAGCGCCAGCCTCGAGGTGGGTTCGAAGGTTATGGGTGAGCTGGCCCGAATCGGCAATGTACACCGCAGGCAGGTGCAACAGGCCGGACTTCTCGTATTGAAAGCAGCTGACATGCCATCGATTCTGGTTGAAACAGCGTATATATCGAATCCTACCGAGGAGAAGAAGCTGCGGACTTCGGCCTATCAGGGCAAGCTCGCAAGCTCGATTCTCAACGGCATCCGGTCTTATTACTATGCCAACCCGCCACCGGACACACAGATCGCGATGAATGTTCGCAAAAAGCCGCTTAGCAAGGTTCGCCACGTGATTGCTCGTGGCGATACCATTTCGGAGATTGCGGCGCGCTATAACGTTAGCGAAGCGTCAATTCGGTCGGCGAACAAGCTGCGCAACGACAACATCCGAGTTGGCCAGGCGCTGTCGATTCCTGTTTACGCAGGTACCTGAGCAAAACCAACGAGACTTTTCGTTCGCATTTTGAAAAGATAGCGTGCTAACCGCTACGGTCGCACGCATGTCTATTCAACAACTCCCCAGTCATCTGATCAACCAAATCGCCGCCGGCGAGGTAGTGGAGCGCCCGGCGAGCGTAGTGAAGGAGCTGCTTGAAAACAGTCTCGATGCCGGCGCAAAAAATCTGCAGATCGAGATCAGCTCTGCGGGTCAGAAGCTGATCCGAATCCGCGACGATGGCGGCGGCATCGTGAAAGAAGAACTCGCGCTCGCACTGGCGCGTCATGCCACGAGCAAAATATCCAGCCTCGAAGACCTGGAGGCGGTTGCCTCGCTCGGTTTTCGTGGTGAAGCGTTGCCGAGTATTGCGTCGGTTGCACGCGTCACGCTTTGTTCGCGCGCGACCGGAGCAGACGCAGCGTGGCAGGTCGATGCCGATGGCGGAGCTATCAGCGATCCCAAGCCTGCAGCGCACCCGCAAGGTACGACAATTGAAGTACATGACCTGTTTTACAACACGCCGGCGCGGCGCCGCTTCCTGCGCACCGAGCGCACAGAATTTACTCACATTGATAAGTGGGTTCGCCGCCTCGCCCTGTCGCGCCCTGATGTTGCGTTTACCATGTCGCACAATGGCCGAGTAACTCTGCAGCTCGCGCGCGCTGATTCGGAGGAAACGCGTTTACAGCGTATCGGTAAGATTTGCGGCGCAGCTTTCGCCGAGCAAACGATTTTTCTGGAGCGTGAGACGGACGGCATTGCGTTGTCCGGCTGGATAGCGCTACCTACTTTCAATCGAAGCCAGCCAGATCTGCAGTACTGGTTCGTCAACGGTCGAAGCGTCGGTGACAAAACGCTGGCCCATGCGGCTCGACATGCTTATCGAGATGTTTTGTTTCACGGTCGCTACCCGGCCTACGTACTGAACCTGACGATGGATCCTGCGGGCGTTGATGCCAACGCACACCCGGCCAAGCATGAAGTTCGTTTTCGTGATAGCCGGCGCGTTCATGGCGTCGTATCACAGGCGCTGGAAGTCGCGCTGCGGGACACACGACCTGGCGGTCACACGGTCGCGAATACCTCATTCAGCGATCATGCTGGCTTCAGCCAGGGCTCGATGCCATTGCCGTCAAGTTACCGGCCGGGCAGTGGAGCGGTGCGTGAATCACTGGCGGGCTACAGCGCGTTGAGCGGTGCTGTGATGCCGCAGCAGCAGGGTCGGGAAAATACAGCAGGAGAAGACGTTCCGCCGCTGGGATTTGCTATTGCGCAACTGGCTGGAGTGTATGTTCTGGCTGAGAACAAAGACGGTCTCATTATTGTGGATATGCACGCAGCGCATGAGCGCATCGTCTACGAGAAGCTAAAGCGAGGATTCGACGATACGGCCGTTGTTCGCCAACCATTACTGGTACCGACGACGATTGCTGTCGCGGAGAATGAAGCCAGCATTGTCGAACAATCCAGTGAAATACTGATCAGTATCGGCCTGGTCGTCGATCGATCAGGCCCAGGCAGTCTGGTTATTCGAGAAGTGCCCGCATTGCTCAGAGACGCCGATGCCGAAGCGCTGCTTCGAGATGTTCTTGCCGATTTTGCGGAGGCGGGCCAAAGCAGTCGTGTAGCCGACATGTGCCACGACTATCTCGCGACCATGGCATGCCATACGTCTGTCAGAGCGAATCGATTGTTAACGCTGGATGAAATGAACGCGCTGCTGCGCGAGATGGAAGTTACCGAGAGAGCTGATCAGTGCAATCATGGCCGGCCCACCTGGACAGCCGTCACTATGCAGGAACTTGATCGGCTCTTTTTGCGCGGCCAGTAATGAAAACTGCAATTTTGTTAATGGGGCCGACCGCTGCGGGCAAGACAGACGTCGCGATCAGTCTGTGTAAGCGATTTCCGTGTGACATTGTGAGCGTCGATTCAGCACTGGTTTACCGCGGCATGGACATTGGCACCGCTAAGCCGGACGCAGATACGCTACAACGCGCGCCGCATCGACTCATTGATATTCGGGATCCGGAGGAGAGCTATTCAGCGGGCGACTTCGTTCGCGACGCGCGCCGGGAAATAGAAGAGATATTTGCACGCGGACGCATTCCACTACTGGTGGGCGGCACCATGATGTATTTCCGTGCGCTGACCGAAGGTTTTGCGGAGTTACCGGCAGCAAACCCGGAAATTCGCGCAAATATCGATGCGGAAGCCGCCAAAACCGGCTGGCCGGCAATGCACGCGAAGTTACAACAGGTTGATCCGGTGGCCGCAGATCGAATCAACCCAAACGACAGTCAGCGTATCCAGCGTGCGCTTGAGGTGCACCGGATCAGTGGCAAGTCTTTGAGTGACTGGCACGCCGACGATAAGGGCGCTGTGCCGTTGCCGGGTGTTGGTTTTATAAAGGTCGCTCTGCAAACGCCGACGCGTAAGGACTTGCATGAGCGCATCGAAGCTCGGTTAAAAGTCATGATAAACAATGGTTTCGCAGATGAAGTTCGAATGCTCCAGAAGAGGGTGGGCCTGCATCCGGGTAGCTCGTCGATGCGCGCTGTCGGCTATCGCCAATTCTGGCCCTACGCTGCTGGCGAGTGTTCTCTTGAAGAAGCCGCGACAAAAGCGCTGGTCGCAACGCGACAACTCGCGAAACGCCAGCTGACGTGGCTGCGCAGCGAATCGTCAGTTACTTCCTTTGACCCTCTTGAAGCTGGCGCGATCGATGCCATATCCGCGCATCTGGCATTACGCCTGAAATGAAATGCACATGGTCGCCGTGGTGGCCTGTGATAAACTTTTTTGCACGCTTAGGCTGAAGTTCGTATATGGGCACCGGCGCCACCGGGATGCGAACTTCGTCAAAATTTACAAGAATAAGGAGA
>RCNF010001088.1_pt1 | contig 14240 bp, 9 predicted proteins | sample 2041311 | NCBI WGS metagenome assembly RCNF01 (sample SAMN09708228, study PRJNA481090) | Marine sediment metagenome, whole genome shotgun sequencing project. | biome: marine sediment; feature: ocean; material: sediment; isolation source: Sewage treatment plant 2 marine sediment (STP2) ... | reverse complement strand
TTTGATGGATCAACTACAAGCAGTGAGAGAAGGAAACTGGAAACTGCATTTGCCTCTGGATAATAAATATGATGGCGGGAATAAATATAAGATTTATGGTAGCAGCAGGCTGAAATTAATTGATTTGAGTAAGGATATTAGAGAAGAACATGATATGAGTGAGCAATTTCCTGAAGTAGTACAAAGATTATTGCAGCAGGCTGAAAAGATTAGCAAAGAACTTGGCGATCCCATATACAAAGGGGAGAAAGTTCGACCTGCATTGTATATTGAGGATCCGAAGCCATTAATCTTGGAATAAATTCATAATGATTGCTTATATGCTGATGGTGAAACCAATAAGAATGAATAAAGAACGATGATACGTAGAAATTTCATAAAAACATCAGCAGCTGGCTGAATTTGCTAAAAGGCAACAACGTTATTTTTCGAGGGAAGAGTTGAATGAGATATTCAGCAAAGTAACTCCGGAAAGCATAAGACTGCGTCGGGCATGGGCTGAGTTGAGCCGGGATTCCCTGGCAGATCTCGCCAGTTTAATCCGGCAAAAAGTTAACGAGATTGCACCCGAAACCCGTATCCTGTTATGCCAACCTTTTAATGCTGACTTTGAGGGAGATTTTACGGAAGCCGTAACCAGGGCTTTTGCAGGAAATACCCGTCCAGCTGTTAGACTCTTATAGACAAAATTTATCTAATGAGTTCAAGGCTTACGTGCTATTTACGTACGCATATTCATACGGATAAATGAAAAATAACGATATGAAACATCAAAATCTTAAGCTAGACAGGCGTATATTCTTTCTCCTGCTGCTGCCTTTGGCAGGAAACTAAGGAAAATAAAAATAAAGGGGCAGGGCTGCGAACACCCCCAATGAAGCCATGGAAAAATCAAGGCTTCAGTTCATTCAATATAACTTCCAATAATTATTTAATCGTTTAGTTTAGTTCCTATTGTAAGTACCATTCTCCATGAGCCATCAGACTGACGTTCACACACATCCACCCACGCTCCTTTTCGATTAAGGGTATCACCTGATTCCTTTAGAATAACTGAACCTAAAAATGAACATCTGACTGTAGCAAGATCACCTGAAACCCTGATTTTATCAACCTTATTTTCCAATAATAGAATCGTATTTTCAATATAGGATTGCAAAAGTTTGCCTATAGCCTCTTTACCTTCATAAATTTCTCCATTGTCAATTCGAATTGCATCATCAGTGTAATGATCCACATTTTTTTCTGGATTGCCTGCCTTTGCATTCATATCCCAATCTTCTGCAGCCATCTTAATTAAAGCTTGTTCATCGGCTTCAATGTCAATTTCTTCCTTTGGGGGAGTGCAGCCAGCAATTAAACAGATGGCGAAGAAAAACCGGTCACTCCAGGTATGATTCGCTTTGAGAACAAACTCGGGGGGCGTGTTGGAATAACTGCATTTGACCTTAAAAACAATAGTTCATCCGCTGTAATTAATTATAAAAAGAAAGAAATCATGCGCCAGACAATAGAGTGGTTGGGGCAGGAACCTCTTCCAATATTTGTCAGGCATTTACCTAATGTATTTTGTATTTATAATAAATCGATATCTAACAATGAAGCGATTGTTGTTTTTATTAACCTGTGTTCGGATATATTCGAATCAATCACTGTCGATGTTGCTCCCGAATGGCTGAACGCGACTTTTGAACTTATGAATGAAAATGGTGAATGGCATCCTGAAATAGTGGAAGCCAATAACCGTACCATAAAAATGAACATAAGGCTTTCATTGATGGCCCCGGTTATTTTGAAACTTAAAAGGCGGGGTTGATGCTGATCCTATGAAGCATCACTCGTCCGCTTGGAACCTGGGGAGTTCCAGTGTAAATGTGCTACCCTTTTCGGGTTTGCTGCTGACCGTTAAGGTCCCTCCGTTTTTCCTGGCAAACTCCATGCTAAGGATTAATCCAAGTCCAGTGCCATCCTCATTGGCGGTGCCTGTCCGGGTAACCTGTTCATCAATCCGGAACAACTTCTCGGCCAGCTCCTCAGAGATGCCTATGCCATTGTCTGCCACCAGGATTTGAATTTCATTCCTGGATGATTTGGTACTGATGGTGATCTTTCCCTTGGGCCTGGTAAATTTAATGGCATTGGAAATGAGGTTCCGAACAATGGTGCTTACCATATTCTGGTCGGCATACACCATGGTGCCCGGGCTCACCCGGTTATGCAAAACCAGGTTCTTTTCATGTGCATTTAGCTTATACAATTTGCATACAGAATTAACAACCTGGTATACATCGATGCCGGTCGGCTCAAACTTGATCCGGTCTGTCTGTGACCTTGACCAGTCCAGCAGGTTGTTAAGCAGGTTCTGTGCCTGCCGGGATGCCCCATGGATCATTGTTACGAAGGTGAGCACTTCCTCGGTGTCATAGGAGGCATAATCTTTCATGAGCAGGTCTGAGAAACCCGTGATGGAACTCAGCGGGTTTTTAAGATCATGGGCAATGATGGAAATAAACTTGTCCGTGGCTGACTTGGTTTCCTGGGTTTTCCATCCCGTAATATCCCTGAAGACAGCAAAGGTCCCGGAAAACTCACCCTCTTCATACTGGGGGGTTGCAGTAACAAGGATCTGTCTTTTTTGCTTATCGGGACGAATGATCTCAAGCTCATAGCTGTTTTCTTCTCCCTGTTTTCGCAGATCGGTCTGTTCCCTGATGAATTTCCTGTTTTCGGGGGACAAAAAATCAAAGACGGTTTTGCCGACCAGTTTACCTGCGGGCATGCCGAATATTTCTTCTGCCTTTGGATTTACGAATATAAATTGATCATCCGGGTCGACCATGCCAATACCTTCGCCCTGATTGTTGATTAGCAGCCTGTAATTCTGTTCGCTCCTGTATAGCTCTTCCAGCGTGTTTTTATAGTCGGTCACATCCCTGGATATGGCTGCCACAGCAATCAGTTTGTGTTGCTCATCATAAATGGGGAATTTTTTGACCAGGGAATGGATTTTCCTGCCGTCCGGGTACATGAATACCTGGTCATTCACCAGTGTTTCTCCATGCTTCAGCTTCATTGCCTTCCGGTCATCGTCCATGTATTGCCTCACGTGATCAAAATCTCCATAAATCTCCAGGTCAGTCTTTCCAATCAACTGGTCTGCCGATTTCTTGCCAGCGGCGGCTGTATTGGCTTTGTTGGAAGCTATGACCTTCAGGTTGGTATCCTTGATCACAGCATGGTCCTCTACATTTTCGACAATGGCGGCCAGCAGGTCCTTTTCATGCTGAGACTTTTTTCGCTGTGTTATATCCTGGGCTGTCCCAATGGACAGGGAAGGTTTATTACGGTGATCCCTGATAACAAAAGACCTGGTCCAGATCTGCTTTTCATTTCCGGATGGATCAATGATACGGTATTCCAAATCCAGACCGTGGCCTTTACCAATTTTTTTGTAGGCTTTTTTAAGGTACTCCCGGTCATCTTTGTGGACAGATTTCAGGAAAGATCCAGGGTTCTGGTAGAGGCTTTCAGCTGACCGTCCAAAGACCAGTTCGTACTTTGGACTGATAAAGAGCAACTGGTTAGCTTTCAGGTCATGCATCCAGAAGACTTCTTCAATGGTGTCCACCAGGAGCTTCAGGATCTCATCCTGCTTTCGCAGTTCTTCCTCGGCTGCAAATTTCTTGGTGACATCATGAGCAATTCCTTCCACACCGCTGACCCTACCGTTTTCATTATAGATCGGCAGTTCGGTATTGTAAAATATCCTGGCAGATCCATCGATATGATGAAGTTCGTTCATGAATGGAGGCTGGACCAATCCTTTCAGGCTGGACCGTGAATGGTTCAGTGCCTCCTGGTTCATCTCATGATCGGTCAGGAATTCCTTGTAGTTCCTCATCGCCTCTTCCTGGGAATAGCCCAGGATCTTGGTGATGGAGGGACTCACATAGGTGACCATGCCTGCTACGTCATGTGAGTAGAAGATGTATTCTTCACTCAGGCTCTCAACCAGCCTCTTATATTTTTCTTCAAGCAGCCTTAGTTCAGCTTCCTGCTTCAGCTGTTCTTCAAGCCTGGCTACCTGTTGTTCAAGCTGTAAACGAATACTGGCCAATTCATCATATGTGGGCTGTCCATTCAAGAGTCCGGGAAATATTTGTACAAAAATTATCTAAAAACTGTGAAATTGCAAGGTAAAGTGCAAAAAAAAAAGCCTGACTGCCCAATTGGCAGCCAGGCTTGAAAAGGCTTAGTGGTTAAGGTGTCTAGTTAAGTTTTATCATTCTGCTAACACGGGTAAAGGTAAATATATTTTCTTTATATGCAAATCCATATTCCATGATAGCGTAACACCAGCGCGTGTTTCAAGGAAAATCAACAGGCTCAGGTTAGGCGCTTCTAAAGCATAAGATGCTGACTGTAAATCTGCCTGTTCTTTTCATCAAAAAGGCAAAATATCAACCGTTCAATATGTTTGGTTGTTTTAAGAAATGCCGAAGCAGTTGAAATGGCGATACGGGCAGCAAGTTCTTTGGGAAATCCATAAATACCCGTACTGATGTTGGGGAAGGCAATTGATTTGACTTTGTTATTATCAGCAATCCATAAGGTCTGCCTGTAGGCATTTGCCAGCAGTTTTTCCTCATTGTACTGTCCCCCTCTCCAAACTGGCCCAACAGTGTGGATGATAAATTTGGCTGGCAGGTTATAGGCACTGGTGATCCTGGCATTTCCAGTGGGACATCCCCCCAGTGTACGGCACTCCTTGAGCAGCCCGGGACCGGCTGCCCGGTGTATGGCACCGTCAACCCCACCGCCGCCAAGGAGTGTGGTGTTTGCAGCATTAACAATGGCATCGACTTCAAGCGCTGTTATATCACCAAAGCTGATCTCTATTATAGGCTTCATGTTGCCTGTCTGATACGGGCATCTATTAGCTTTTCAAGGTTCCCTTGCAGCCGGTTCATGACCTTGTCGATCTCTTTGTCTGTCAGAGTCTTGGATTCATCCTGGAGAACAAATCCCACGGCATATGATTTCTTGCCTTTTTCAAGCTTTTCACTTTCATACACATCAAACAGCGTGACTGATTTGACCATTTCCTTACCGGATTTCATGGCAATGTCCCTGATCCTGGAGAAGGGGATGGACTTATCAATGATCATGGAGAGGTCCCGCCTGACTTCCGGGTACTTCGGGATCTCTTTCATGCTAATCTGAAAACCTTTCATAGCCTTCAGCATAGCGGACCAGTTAAAATCAGCATAATACACTGGGGTTGGAATATCAAATTGGCTGGTCAGGGAGCTGTCAAGTATCCCCATTTCTGCAATTTTAACCCCCTTGAACGAGTAGGTCAGTCCATCGCTAAAATATCCGGCATCCACTTCCTGGGCCTGGAGGGTCCCCGTAATCAGTCCCACGCGTGCCATGATACCTTCAACATATGATTTTAACTCATAGAAGTTGCCGGGTTCTTCCTTGTCAATCCAGTTACCGGTATTTCGGAGACCCGTAGCAAAGAGGGCAAGCCTTTCGGCTTCCCGGTAACCCTCCGGCTTATTTTGATCAGCTCCGGCAAGGACCTGGTAGCAGTTACCAAATTCATAAAGCCTGAGGTTAGGGCGTTTCCGGTTTATATTAAAGATGATGGTTTCGAGTCCACCGTAAAGCAAGCTTGTCCTCATCCGGTTCAGATCAGAGCTGAGCGGATTGTAGAGTTCCACTGCGGCCGGATCGTCCCTGTAATAGGCTTCCCTGCTTAGGGAGTTACACATGATCTCGTTGAATCCATTTCCACTGAGGTAATCGGAGATTAACTGTATGACCTTCTCCTTATCCGGTTTTGCAGAATAGGTTAAAACAGAGGTCAGTGTGGGGGGGGAATCAACATTGTTATAACCGTATATCCTGAGGATCTCTTCGATTACATCAGCTTCCCGCCTGACATCCACCCGGTAGGCAGGGACTATCAGGTCCAGGCCATCAATGCTTTCAGATTTTATGGATATTTCGAGCGCTTCAAGAATTCGTTTGATTGTTTCCTTATCCATTTTTTTACCGACCAGCCTGTCCACATGTGCATAACTTACCTTCACAGGGAATGGCTCAAGCTTTTTTGGATATTCATCAACAATGTCGGAAGAGATCTTACCCCCTGCTATTTCCCTGATCATTATAGCTGCCCTTTTGAGAGCCAGCAGGGTCATTTCAGGATCAGCACCGCGTTCAAAGCGGAAACTGGCATCCGTATTCAATCCATGGCGTTTGGATGTCCTCCTGATATAAACAGGATCGAAATAGGCACTTTCCAGGAAAATATTCCTGGTTTTCCCGGTGACCCCTGATTGTATTCCTCCGAATACACCGGCAATGCACATGCCCGTTTCGGTGTTGCATATCATCAGGTCATCCTCTGAGAGGGATCTTTCCACCTCATCAAGCGTGGTGAACTTCGTTCCTTCTTTCAAGGTTCTGACCACAACGCACTGGCCGGTGATCTCATCCGCATCAAAAGCATGCAGTGGTTGTCCCAGTTCATAAAGCACAAAATTCGAAATGTCGACAATATTGTTGATAGGATTCAATCCAACAGCACGCAGCCTGTTTTGCAACCAGTCCGGTGATGCTGAGACCTGGATATCAGTCAATGTAACACCAGCATACCTCTTACAAGCATCCTCATTCTCTATCCTGACTTTGACTGTCAGCTTTTGCTTGTCGACATGGAAGTCATCAGCAGATGGTTTGGTCAGTGAGACTGGTTCAGCGAGCTTCAGGAAGGCTGCCAGGTCGCGCGCTACCCCGTAATGGGATGCACCGTCAATGCGATTTGGTGTGAGCCCTATTTCGAATATAGTGTCTGTCTGTATACCAAAGTATTCACTGGCCGGTGTACCTGCAACAGCATCCTCCTCCAGAACCAGGATGCCCTCATGGCTTGTCCCGAGGCCGATTTCGTCTTCCGCACAGATCATGCCCTCAGAGATCTCTCCCCGGATTTTTACTTTCTTGAGCGTCAGGCTCTTTTCCCCTTTGTAAAGGGTTGTTCCAACAGTGGCCACCACAACCATCTGTCCAGCGCTAACATTGGGTGCACCACAAACGATGTCCAGGTCCCTCTCGCCACCAATCTCCACTTTTGTCAGGCTCAGTTTATCAGCATCCGGATGTTTTTCGCAGGTCTTCACCCTGCCTATGACGCATCCTTTTAAGCCCCCCCTGACTGATTCAAATTTCTCAATACCTTCCACTTCCAGTCCGATATTGGTCAGGATGTCCCCTAACTCTTCAGGGGACTGGCTTATACTGATATAATCCTTCAGCCAGTTATAGGAAATTTTCATAGATAAAACACTTGGGATACAATATCAGGCAAAAGTAGGTAAAAAAACGATTTATGTTATATTTGTAAACTGATTAAACACACCAGTATGACTGCTAAAAAGGAAAAGTTATTTCTGATCACAAATGATGATGGGATACATGCCAGGGGACTAAAGGCCCTGATCGAGCTGGTGCGGCCATATGGTAAAGTAATGGTGATTGCCCCCGAGGACGGCCAGTCGGGCATGTCACATGCCATCACGGTGAAATATCCTATCCGGCTAAAAAAACTTGATGAGCAGAAAAACCTGGTGGTATATAGCAGCAACGGTACCCCGGTGGACTGTGTCAAGCTGGCATTGAGCAAGCTGCTTGACAGAAAACCCGATCTGATCATTGCCGGTATCAACCACGGCTCGAACTCATCCTCCAGCATCATTTATTCCGGTACCATGGCTGCAGCGATCGAGGGTTGTGTAAACGGGATACCCTCCATTGGACTTTCACTGCTTGATTATTCACCGGAGGCCAATTTCAGTTCCATCATAAAATATGCTAAGCTCATTCTGGAAAACGCACTCGAAAAAGGTATTCCGCAGGATACCTGCCTGAATGTAAATTTCCCAGTGAATACTTACCAGAAGATAAAAGGGATAAAGATCTGTCGCCAGAATAAGGGCGTTTGGAAAGAGGAATTCGATCAGCGCCAGGATCCTATGCATAGGGATTATTTTTGGCTGACAGGGGAATTTATGAACCTAGAGCCGAAGGCACAGGATACGGACGAGTGGGCGCTTCACCATAATTATGTCAGTATCGTCCCGGTTCACGTAGATCTGACTGCTTACGAGGCAATGGACCAATTGCGCGACTGGAACATTGAATCAGGATAATCCCATATGGACACGGTTAAATACCATTGCTTTCGGGCTTATTGCCGGATTGTTGGTTCCTTTGTTGGCCCTTGTCATTTTCCATTTAGTATCATCCCAGGGTAAAGCATTTCCCGAATTCATAGAGTTCATAGTATCCAGGAAGAAACTCAGCTCCTTAATAAGCCTCTCTTTAGTTCCTGATCTGCTTGTATTTTTTATTTTTATCTGGCTGAATTATCTTTATTCCGCAAGAGGTGTGATGGCTGCGGTATTTTTATTTGCGTTGATCGTGGTATTGACAAAGTTTCTTATATGAAGTATTATCTGATAGCAGGGGAAGCATCTGGTGATCTGCACGGCAGCAAGTTGATGCAGGGACTGAAAACATCAGACCCGGAGGCAGAATTCCGTTATTTCGGAGGGGACCTGATGGCGGCAGAAGGTGGTAGCCTTGTAAAGCATTACAGGCAAACTGCTGTCATGGGTTTGTTCAAGGTCATTTTCAACCTTCGGAAGATATCCGGAAACCTACGGTTCTGTAAACAGGATATTGGAGAATATCAGCCCGATGCCCTGATACTCATTGATTATTCCGGCTTCAACCTGAGGATTGCAAAATTTGCCAGGCCGGCAGGGTTCAGGGTGATCTATTACATCTCTCCAAAAGTATGGGTATGGGACAGGAAAAGGGTTTACACCATCAGGGATAATGTCGATAAAATGTATGTCATCCTTCCCTTCGAGGTTGAATTTTACCAGCAATACAATTACCCGGTAGAGTATGTAGGGAACCCCATCCTTGATGCAGTGGAGGAAAGCAAGGCAGAGGCGGTGGACCGAAAGGTTTTCTGCTCACGTAATAACCTGGATGACAGTCCCATAATAGCCCTACTGGCAGGCAGCAGGAAGGAAGAGATCAAGCACTGCCTGCCTGAAATGCTGGCAGTCATAAATCAGTTTCCCGGGTACCGTTTTGTCATTGCAGGGGCGCCGGCCATTTCACCTGATTATTATGCCAGGTTCACCGGGAACAGGGATGTGGATACCTTATTTGACCAGACCTATGACCTGTTGATGAATGCAGAGGCAGCTGTGGTTACTTCGGGGACAGCCACGCTTGAAACAGCCCTTTTCAGGGTCCCTGAAGTGGTGATCTATAAAATGGGTGAACTGACCTACCAGATTGGCAGGCAGTTTGTCAAACCAAAATATTTCAGCCTGGTTAACCTTATCCTTGACAGGGAGGTGGTAAAGGAATTATTGCAATACAGGCTCAGGAAAAAAATTGCCAGTGAATTGCACCGTATCCTGGAGGATAAAACATACAGGATGGTCATGTTGGACAATTACCGTAAGTTGCGGAGCAGGCTTGGCGAACCGGGGGCTTACCATAGGCTTGCTGAGAGCATAGCCAGGTATATTGGAAATGAAAAATCATAGTGATGATATTATCGGGAAAATTAAAATATTGCTTCTTTGTGCTTGTTCTCCTGTTTTTGGCCGGCCAGTCATTCTCTCTGGATATCAGGATTGGTGTCTTTCATGAACACCTGGTAAATGCCTTCCTGTTCACCTCCGGAGATGGTGATTATCACATTGAGACAGACCAGGGCAACCTGGGTGTTTGTCCCCAGGGACAGAGCTGGTACGTGATCCGGCAAAAGGATTCCCTGTTTATCAGGGACCATAAAGGCCAGTGGCACCAGGGCCAGCATCTACGTTTTTCAGCACCTGATGAGTATTCATATTTCAGACTGGCCCCGGCTTTACCGGTGCTGGACTCAAGGGAATACCTGTCTGACCTGCAGGTGGAGATCTCCATGAACAGCCTGTTGATGATCAATGAGATTGATATTGAGAAATATATCATGGGAGTATCTGAAACAGAAGCCGGCAGCCGATGCGAACTGGAGTATTACAAGGTCCAGTCCATATTGAGCCGGACATTTGCTTACAAAAACCTCGCCCGCCATAAACCGGAAGGATTCCACCTTTGCGATGCGGTACATTGCCAGGCATACAAAGGCAGGAATATCTGGAATGAAGATGTGGAAATAGGTACTGAGGTGACAGAGGGAATGGTCCTGGCGGACGGTGATTCTGTCCTGCTCAGTGCAGTCTACCATGCAAATAGCGGAGGGGAGACCAGGGGGGCAGAGGAGGTTTGGCTGACCGGGAAGCATTACCTGCGCCCGGTGCTGGATCCTTTCAGCCTCAAGCAGCCCGGCACAAAGTGGAAAAAACCTATTCCTGCAGTGGATTGGATTAGTTATCTGCAATCAAAAGGAATTCTTATTGGAGAATTGCTGGATACCTCCGTGCTTGAAATGCCCTTAAAGCACCGGCAGGATTATTACCTGTTCGGGCAGGACTCACTGCTGCTATCGGAGATCCGTAGTGACTATCAGCTCCGGTCGGATTTTTTTGGCGTAGATCTTTCAGACGGCCAAATTATACTGGATGGCAGGGGATATGGCCACGGTGTTGGATTGAGCCAGGAAGGGGCCATGGAAATGGCCCGAAAGGGATATCGTTATACGGCAATCCTCAATTTTTATTATCACCAGATACAGATCATACATGCCAGGTTCCTCCAGGAGGCAGGCAAGCTTGAGGTTGATATCATTAATTTGCCGTAAATCGAAAAAGCGTTACTTTCGCTTTGAAATTTTTATCCCGCATGTTAACCTTATTCCGTAAGGAAATTAGCACATTTTTCAGTACCCTGACAGGGTATGTTGTGATTATCGTCTTCCTGGTAGTTAATTCCCTCTTCATGTGGATATTCAAGGGGAACATGAATGTGCTTGATAACGGGCATGCCAACCTGGATACGCTCTTTATCATGGCTCCCTGGATATTCCTTTTCCTGGTACCTGCCATTACCATGCGGGTATTTGCAGAGGAGAAACGAAGTGGGACCATGGAATTGTTATTGACCCAGCCCATTTCCGATGGGCAGATCGTGCTGGCGAAGTACTTTGCTGCCCTTGTGCTGATCTTGTTTTCCCTGCTTCCTACGATGGTTTACTTCTTCTCGGTCCACAAACTTGGGAGTCCCCCGGGCAACCTGGATACGGGTGGGATATGGGGGTCTTATGTGGGACTATTCCTGCTGGCGGCTGTATATGCTTCTGTGGGGATCTTTATATCCTCGCTGACAGACAACCAGATTATTTCATTTATTGTGGCCGTGGTGATCTCATTTTTTCTGTATACCGGATTTGACCTGATCACCAGCATAGACCTGTTTGGGAACCTTGATAACCTGCTATTGAAGCTTGGTATTAATGAACATTACAAATCCATACAACGCGGAGTGATTGATACGAGGGACCTGGTATATTTCCTGAGTGTGATCAGTATTTTCCTGATCGGTACCAGGGCCGTTTTACAGAGCAGGAAACGGATACATTTATATCAGCTGGCCATTATGCTGGTCATGGTTGTATTGATTAATTTTGTCGCTTCGTTGCTTTTTTACCGAATTGACCTGACCTCAGAGAAAAGATATTCTCTTTCGGGAGAGACAAAGGAAATATTAAGAGAGCTCGATGAGATCGTTTATGTCCGTGTATACCTTGAAGGCGATCTGCCCGTAGGTTTTGCCAGGCTGAATTCGGCCATCAGGGAAATGCTGGATGAGTTCAGGGTGTATGCCCCACAGAACCTTCAGTATGAATTCATCGATCCGGTAGAAGACCCAGATCCACAGATCCGCAGGAATCTTTTCAACCAGTTGTACAGCACCGGCCTGCAACCCACCAATGTGCAGGTACGGGCCAAGGACGGGAGCACCACACAGAAGATTGTTTTTCCGGGAGCCATAATCTCCTTTGAGGAAGCAGATGTAGCAGTAAACCTCCTGAAGAATAATCCAGGATTGCCAGGAGAAGTAAACCTGCACCAATCCATACAATCGCTTGAGTATGAGTTTATCAGCATGATCAGAACCCTCAGCAGTGATACCATAGCGAGGGTGGTTTTCCTGGAGGGGCATGGTGAACTGGATGCTTACCAGGTAGGAGATATCACCAAGGACCTGGCCAATTTTTACCAGGTTGACAGGGGAGCCATCAATGGCAGGTACGGATGCCTGGATGCGTACCAGGCCGTGATTATTGCCAAGCCCGTGAAGGCCTTCTCAGAGGCTGATAAATTTGTGATAGACCAGTACATCATGAATGGAGGGAAGGTCCTCTGGCTGCTGGACCCGGTGCAGGTATCTTTGGACAGCCTTTTCATGGGTATGACCTTTGCCTTTTACAATCCATTGAATATTGAGGACCAGTTATTCCGGTACGGTGTACGCATGAACCCCCATCTTGTGAAGGATATCCAATGCCATGTGATCCCTGTGAACAAGGGCCTGGCGGGGACACAGGCCCAGTGGGAGTTTAGTCCCTGGTATTATTTTCCCCTGATATCACCCGGGAACGATCATCCCATAACCCGTTCCCTGAATATGATCAAAATTGAATTTGGAAGTGATATAGATACGGTGGGAGAGAATCCTGCCATTAAGAAGACAGTTCTCCTTGCTACTTCTCCTTACTCCATGGTAGTGGCCACACCAGCCGAAATCAACCTGCGGGAAACCCAGCAGCAGCCTTCCCAGGCAGCATACAACCAGCCCCATCTGCCCCTGTCCATCTTGCTGGAGGGAAACTTTGAATCAGTGTTCACCAACCGCTCCATACCTGATGTTCAATCCCAGGGACCCATCCAGGTTTCCAGCCTGAGCCAGTCCACCCGCATGATCGTCATAGCAGATGGAGATATCATCAGGAACGAAGTTATAGATTCCCCGAACGGTCCGGTCATAGCCCCGCTTGGATTTGACCAGTATACTTCGCAGAGCTTCGGGAACAAGGAGTTCATCCTGAATGCTGTGAATTACCTGACAGATGAGACTGGATTGATCAGCCTCAGGGGCCGTGAATTCCGGATGCGCCTGCTGGACCGGCAACGTATACTGGAAGAAAGTGAGAGGTGGAAAATCATCAATACGGCCCTCCCTATCCTCCTGGTCATTGCCTTCGGAGCGGGCATGGGTATATATCGCAGAAGAAGATATCGTTAATGAACAGGAACAAAATAACCCTGGTATTACTGGTAGTGCTTGTGGCTGTCTCAGCCTGGCTGCTCCTGTCCAAACGTTCAGGCACATATGCCAGGTCTGCTGTTGAGTTCGCCGTATTGGACACCAACCTTATTACAGGTGTGGAGATCACAGGCAGGGGTGGGAAGGTTATGCTTGTAAAGAATGAGTTTACCTGGCGGTTGAATGGCAGTACTCCGGTCCGGAAAAACCGCATGAGTGGTATGCTGGTAATGCTGTCCAGGCTTGAAGTTTTATCCCCGGTATCCCGCTCTCGCTCGGAGGAGGTTTCCAGGCAACTGCGGACCGAGGGCAAGCGGGTCACAATAACGCTGCCCAAAGGGGCGGGCAGGGAGTATTTTGTTTTCCATGATACCTCGGAAACAAATGCCACCTACATGATGATGAAAGATGCTGATACCCCGTTTCGGATGGGTGTAAGAGGGTATAAACGAAGGGATCTGGCAGCATTGTACAATACGGATGAAAGGTACTGGAGAGATAACCTTCTGCTGAATTACCTGCCTGAGCAGATTCAATATATATCGCTTCAACATAAGCACGAACCAGACAATACATTTCACCTGGCCAGGAATGCATCCGGAGGATTTGAGATGTCGACCGGGATGGTGCCTGGGGACTGGTTCAATCCGGTTACCTCAAAGCTCAATCAGTACCTGGGTTATTTCTACGGGATCAGGTTCGATGCATATGTAGATCCCGGTCAGGATACACCTTTAAAATATGAGTACAAGGAGGAACCGGATTTTGTACTGGAGGTGGGCAGCAGCGCAGGTATGCGGACAAGCCTCAGTTTGTTCCCTGTATTTACGGTTAATCGGGAAGGAATGATAAAAATGGATCTCAATGTCTTATATGCAAAGATCGATGATTGGGACGGAATGGTCATTCTGAACTATATGGAAATTGATCCG
>RCNF010001085.1_pt1 | contig 14269 bp, 22 predicted proteins | sample 2041311 | NCBI WGS metagenome assembly RCNF01 (sample SAMN09708228, study PRJNA481090) | Marine sediment metagenome, whole genome shotgun sequencing project. | biome: marine sediment; feature: ocean; material: sediment; isolation source: Sewage treatment plant 2 marine sediment (STP2) ... | reverse complement strand
CGCAGCGGCAGAATCTATACCATCACCGAGCTGGGGAAATTCACACCCGAGATGACCCCCGTCGACAGACTCGGAACCGGAGATGTCGGCTATGTCATCGCGAATATTCGCGAGTTGGCCGATGTCACGATAGGGGACACGATTACCGACCAGGTCGAACCTGCCTCAGAGCCTCTGCCCGGATACAAGGCCCCGATGCAGATGGTTTTCTCAGATTTCTATCCGGGCAACAATACCGAATATTCGGCGCTGCGCGATGCATTCGACAAGCTCACTCTCAACGACGCCAGTTTTTCGTTCAGTCCGCAGAATTCGCCCGCGCTTGGCTTCGGCTTCAGGTGCGGTTTTCTCGGCCTGCTCCATCTGGAGATAATCCAGGAACGACTCGAACGTGAGAATGACATCGAGGTCATTCAGACCGCGCCGACGGTTAGCTACGAGATTGTGACAAAGGACGGTGTCTTAAAGAGGATCGAGTCTCCGGGCCAATTGCCCGAGCCCAATCACATCGAGGAGCTGCGGGAGCCTTTCGTGCGCCTTGAGATTATCACCGGCACCGATACGATCGGCGGGATCTTGTCGGGAATGGAATATATATCTATAAGCGGATTGAGCGGCCTCTCCGCCTCGTCGCGAAGCTCGAAATGAAGATGGGGAGCACTCGTACCCGTCTCGCCCGAGAATGCAACCGTATCGCCGACCGCAAAGGTATACGATCCGTCAGGCAGCCTGAAATCGCACCAGTTCGTCTCCCTGTGCACCCTGTAGTGCCAGGCGAGCGAATCGACCGTCCTGCTGAATTGGTCGAGATGGGCGTAAACCGCCGTCCTGCCGTCGTCCAGCTTGAGATAGAGGGCCTTCCCGTACCCGCCAGCCCCTACCTTGACCCTGACGACCCGCCCCTCCGATACGGCGAGGCAGGGCAGGCCGATCGCCCCGTACGAGCGGAGGTCTATACCGGCATGGTAATGTCCGTCCCTGTACTCGCTGAAACTCGAGCTGAGGCGCCTGTTGCCGTGCAGCGGCCATAGATAGACCTCTCCCGAGGCTCCCTGCGGCATCGCAGGAAGGATCAGTACCGCCAGAACGGCGGCCGCGGATAGCCGTTGGGACAGCCGTCCGCGGGATGTATTCGAAGGTCTCTTTGCAGTCATGTCCTGTGGAAATTACCACTGCCGCCCGAAAGGTGTCAACGCTGTTAAAAGATTTGCAAGAGTCCACCTTATTTGCTACCTTAATGGATTATGACTCAATGAATTCTGACTGTTCCGATTGTCTCGAAAGGTAAGGGTTACGCCAGATGCTAAAACAGTTGCGCGATAATACGAAAACGATTCTGTGGTTCGTAGTGGTCGCATTCATCGTCTCGATCTTCGCCGTCTGGGGAATGAACCAGAGAGGCGGAGGGGGCGGACAGCCCGGCGAACAGAGCAACATCGTAGGTTCGGTCGACGGGATCGAACTATCCAGGCAGATGTACGCCAACAATTTCCAGGAGCTCTATGCCAATATCAGGGCGCAGCGCGGCGACGACGTCAGGCTGAGCGACACCGAGCAGTACATGCTGAGCGAGCAGGCCTGGGAGATGGGGATCCAGAAGGCGATCATCGCGCGTGAGATCGACAGGATGGGTATCGTCGTCACCGACAACGAACTCGTATCCTTCCTGAGGCGCAACCCCCACCCCACCCTGAGACAGATGTTCACAGGCGAGGACGGACAGTTCGACTACCAGGCATACCTTCAGGCCCTGTCTAATCCCGACGCCGACTGGACCGAGCTCGAGAGATGGGGACGTTCGGTCCTTCCCGAGCTGAAGCTCGAGACGATGCTCTCTTCGCAGGTCAACATATCAGAGAGGCAGATAAGGGACAGGTTCAGCAGGCAGAACACGAGGATCCAGGCCCGTTACGTCAAGGTGCCTTTTGTTCTCGAGGATCCGCCGTACGAGCCGACCGACGCCGAGGTATCGGCCCTCTACGAGGAAGAGAAGGAAGATTTCAAGACTCCCGAGAAGAGAGCGATCCGGATGGTCAGGATCGAGAAGGCCGCCACCGACCTCGACGAGCAGGATATATACGAGAGGATGACCGAGCTTCGCGAAGAGATCATCGATGGATATGATTTCGCTGAAGCGGCTACCCAGGAGTCGGACGATTTCAATACGGCCCAGCAGGGCGGCGACCTCGGATTCTTTGGCCGCGGCATCATGGACTCTCTCTTTACCGAGACGGCGTTCGCACTCGAGGTCGGAGAGATCAGCGATCCTGTCAGGACGGACTTCGGATACCACCTGATAAAGACGGATGAGAAGACGGTCGAGGATGGCGTCGAGAAGGTCAAGGCGAGCCACATCCTGATGAGAGTCGAGCCCGGTTACGATACGATCGATTCGCTCAGGACCCTGTTCACCGATTTACGCGAAGCTATCACGGAAAAGGGCCTCGCCCCTGCCGCCGCCGACTTCAGCATTGAAGTCACCGAGCCTGAGCCTTTCGTGAATGGTTCGTTCATCAAGGATCACGGCTACCTGCCGCGTCTCGTGAGCTTCGCCTTCAATAACGACATAGGCAAGATCAGCACGACGATGGAGACCCAAGAGTATGTCTACATCATCGAGGTCATCGATATCATAGCGGAATCGACGACGCCCCTCGAAGAGGTCAGCGCTCAGCTGGCCGCAAGCATCAGGTCCACGCACAGGGAAGACGCCGCTCTGGAAACGGCGAAGCAGCTCCGTGCGATAGCTGTCACCGGCGGCGACCTCGAGGCTGCCGCTCATTCCTTTGAGCTGGAGATCGGCGAGACGACACCGTTCACCATCGATCAGTCGATTCCCGAGATCGGTATGGGAACAGGATTCGCCACCGCTGCCTACGAGATGCAGACCGGCAAGATCAGCCCCCCGGTAAAGGGAAACCAGGAATGGTTCATCATCCAGGTGACGGACAAGAAACTCGGCGAACCCTCCGAGCTGTCAGCACAGAGACAGACAATACTTCAGCAGCTCAGGCAGGAAAGCGCGTCGCGCTTCCTCGCCCTCTGGTACGATGCTCTTCGCAAGGACGCGGTCATCGTAGACAACCGCGAGAACACGCTGAACTAGATATCTGATTGAATAAGAGATAGTGAGAGCCGGCCGGTGTAAACCGGCCGGCTTTTTTTGTCAGGACCTGAGATACACTGTATTGCCTACTGATTCTTCCGCCTGCGTACGATCAGCTCATAGACCAGAATCGCCGCCGCGGAACCGACAGCGCTCGCCAGTATATCGTAGATGTCATAGTGCGTACTGGCCCCCCACATCGGCCTGAGTTCCTCGACGGCCAGCACGAGGAATACCAGCGAGGCGCCGGCATATACGAAAAGACGACTACGCTGCGGTCCCCTTGCAAGGACTCCGTTTACAGCAGTGAGACTTATCAGGAACGCGGCGAGAAAGTTCGGCAGGCATCCTGCCAGCGCGCCCAGTACAGGCACGTCCCATAATGCAGGCCTGAGATATTCCTTGTTGAATTTCACCAGAACAAAGAGCACAACAAACAGTAGTAGGTTCGTAGCAAGAAGCTTTCTTTTATCTTTCCAGTCCATTGCTCATCCCATCTGAAAATCGGATCACTTCAGCACGAACAATATCGTCGCTGCGTGGATCACCATTCCGATAAATACCCCAAGCAGATATACCCTCAGCGACACCAGATGCCGCATCCTGATGATCACAAACCCGCCCAAAGGAACATAGAGCAGAAGCCCCGTCAGAACACCGGGGATATATGACCTTGCCATAATACATATAGCTGCGTGCCAGACACCGTTGGCGATAAAGATCGTCGCCCCGCTCACGAGGGGCCACCGCCATATCTCCCATTTCCGTGAGGCCCATGCGGCAAGGCACAACGTACCCAGGCCTATCAGGTTGGCGCCGAAAAACTCGGCGAGGGACCAGTCGACTCCTCCCTTGGCGGCCATCCAGCACATCAGGCCATCTCCCCCGAAGGCTTCCTCCAGCACGTGGACGGCGTAGGCAGCGGGAATAAGCCAGACCCACAGCCCGACTGATCTTACACTTGAATTTTTCATATGCTTATCCAGTCTGCTACAGATCCTTCACGACATAACTCAAAGTCCGTTTCCTGGGACCATCGTTACCTCTCAGCGGATAACCCAGAGGGACAACGGCCATGAATTCACCTTTTGCTTCTCCCAGGAACGCCAACACATCGTCCTTGATCAGGTACAGGATACCGAGCCAGACACTCCCAAGTCCCAGAGAAGTCGCTGCGAGCAGAAGATTCTCGACCGCCGCCGCGGAGCTCTGGATCTCCATCGTCCGGAAGAAATCTCCAGAGGCGTCCCGCTCGATATTGAACAGCTCGGTACCGTGGCTGATAAGTGTCCCTGTATTCATGACGGCGATGACCACCGGCGCGCTCAGGACAGTTCTTGCAGCCATCCTCAGGATCGCCGAAGACGGCTTGGGAAACTCCGACGCTTTCTGTGAGACGAGTTGAGCGAGCTGCTTCTTCTTTTCGTCACGGACTACGATGAACCGCCACGACTGCTTGTTATGCGCCGATGGGGCCTGGTTGGCAGCGTCCAGGACCGTCTGGACCAGTGAGTCCTCGACAGGTTTGTCCTGGGACTGGCGGATGCTCCGTCTTCGATGGATCGTCTTCAGAGTCTCGTTCTCGGGATTCTTTTCCATGCGCCTCACCTCGCGACTGCTATCCAGAAATCAGTCCTGGTTGGATCCAGCCTCAGCCTTTCTGGAACTAAACAATATTTCCTTGATCCGATCATGGCCTATCTCTTCGAAAACCGCTGTAGCCAGACAATAAACACCAAGAAAACCGACAAGGCGGTCATGGAAGATAATGCGGAAATTCCGTACTGTTCGGCCATGAGAGACTGCGCGAACATGATGATATGAAAGGCCACGAAAAAGAAGATCATGGATGGCAGCAGCGGCAGCATCTCATGTTTGAGAACTGTAATTACATTGTTCATTTTTTGTCTCTACCTGCTAACCTATTCTGCCCAGATTGCCAGTTCGTTTCCACTCGGATCCGTGAAATGGAACCGTCGCCCTCCCGGGAACTCGAAAATATCCCGAACGACCTTCCCTCCGCTCTCCACGACTTTGTCCCTGATTCCTTCCAGATCCGTGGAAAAGAGTACGATCAGCGGGTGACTCACTGTCTTCACTTCCTCCGCCATGACAAATCCGCCGAACAGCTGTCCGTCGGTGAAACTCGAGTAATCGGGACCGTAGTCTGTGAACTCCCAGCCGAAGAGCTCCGAGTAGAACTTCTTGGTCGCGTCCATGTCAGTAGTCAGAAATTCGATGTAGTTTATGCGGCGGTCCTGATCTGCCAGATTCATTGTCTCTTCTCCCTCTGAAGTCCCCTCGGTTTCGTCGCCGATCTCGCCAGCCTGCGCACTGACGCAAATACATGAGATCAACAGCGCCATCAGGAATATCTTCATAACCCTCACCTTTCGCGTTCAGATTCCTTCCTTCGTATTATCTCGATCGTCTCCTGGACCCCGGGCGTTTTCGAGGAGATACTCGTCCCTGCCCCTTTTGAAAACCGGAAGTCGCAGGTGGAACATCCGTCTGCGAGCGTCTGGGTACGGGTAAGGTCCCATCCCATAGCTTCGCTCAGCGCGATGTCCGACATACATACGTAGGGGGCAAACTCGGCACCCCCGTGCTTCATAACAAAGTTGTAATTGCCGCATTCAATATAATCGACACCGTAATCGAATCCGCTTCCGTTGCCCATAAGATACTTGATCTCGAAATCGCCCATCCGCATTCCGTGCGGTTGCCGGGCCCTCCTGGCCACGACCTTCTTCACGAGTCCCGAGAACATGAACCACCGTAAAAGGCACTTTTTCCACTTCGGAAATTCCGCCAGCCTGAGGCGAAGAGCCTTGTGGCAAAGTTCCCATGCCTCACCGGGTGACTTGCCGTGACTCTTCATCGCTTTGTAGACCGCCAGTTCCTGGGCGCTGATGAGAAGAAAACTGTTGAGCATTCCCGCGCGCGGCCCCTCGATGTACGGGATCTCGGGAATCAGTATTTCATACTCCTCACGGACATCATCGCGCAGTGCTCCGGCAAAATGCTCACCATAGCGCTCATTAAGTGAAGGCTCCATCAGCATGGCGGTCCTGTCGAAATCCTTCAGGAGTTTATCTTCACGAGTGGTGTAGTATCCGATTATCTGGTCTGTCATAAAAATCACCTCAAAAGATAAATGGGATCAGCTTTTTCGTCGACTTAGCGTATGCCCGGTATCCATCCCCGAATTCCCCGGTCAGCATATTCTCCTCCATCCGGATCCTGTTGAGGAATATCGGGATCATGACCAGCATGATCAGGAATCCGGGCAGGCTCCGGGCAAACACCGAAATGCCTATCATGCACATGAGTGCCCCAAGATAGACGGGATGGCGCGAAAACCGGAAGATGCCATGTGTGATGAGCTGATGGTCCTCCCGCGTCAGCAGGGTCGAAGAGTAGAACCGTTTGAGGGTAATTGCTGCGATTACTGAGATCGTTAATCCGATAGCATAGAGGATCATTCCGGCGACACTCCATGCCGAATACAGGTTCAGGTCCCCCATGCTGGCCGCTATTCTGTCTAAAACGTCCTTCGCGCACACGATCAGCCCTGTGGTGTAGACGAGGAATGCGGGCAGGCAGAACGCCCATAAGTCTTTCTTAATCGTACTTCTCACGTTTCCACCCCGCCTGCGGCTGTTACGCTAAAGGAGTGTAATACAACGTTTCCAGGAATAGACCATGGTCCTTTCCTGTCTTGTCATCGAAGCTGATCTCTTTCAGGATTCCTCCAAACCGGGCATATCCCCCATCCAGCTTCTTTGAGCCCCGCACTGTCGCAATCACTGTTCTCCGCCCTCTCATCTCGGGCGTATCATAGACCTCGTATACATCGAACCGGTCCATGATCGGAACCATCAAGATAACCGGTGTGACCATGATGATGAATCCGGTGAACCGTGTCTTGTCCTCGACAAACGCAGGATAACCACTGACTATCGCCGATGTTCCCTTTACCCCCGAGGATTCTACTACTGACGGCTTGAGGATCCGCGCCTGCTTTGCCGCAAGCTTCCGGTTCAATTCCGGCGACAGCAACGACAGCACCTCGCTTTTCTGCCCGGCTGGCAGATCCATCAGCGCCATCTCGAGATACAGAAACGCTCTCGCGTCCGATGAATGGACCCCTGCGGCTTTCGCCAGTTCACCGGCATCGACGACATCATCGCCGGCCCTTGCCTTCAGGTTGTAGAATCGCCCGCCATTGTCAAGCGTCCTTCGCGCTCCCTGCACCGTACGATATGGCTTGATCTTTCGCACTATTCTGACTCCCTCACAGATGTTCAGTCGCAGAAGGTTATAAGGCGTCCCTCTGTTGTCACATCAGAAAACTTGTATTCCGATCTTATCCATTGCACTGTCTTGTCATGATAGATAAAGACATGCGTCTGATCGTTCTTGTAGTACCATTTCCGGAAATCGATGCTCTCGCTGTATATATCTGTCATACAATATAGCTTGCCGTTTTGCATCAATAAATCCCTCAACAGCCTGAACCCCTCTGCGGGATCGTAGAAATGCTCTATCACCTCACAACAGGCGATATAGTCATACTTTTCATCGAGGAGTTCCGGGTTGTCGTAAAAGTAGGGATCGTACTTCCTGATGAAGTAACCGTTGTCCTCGAGCACCTTCGAGATCACGGGGCCGGGCCCCGCACCGAAATCAAGCCCCCTGCTGGTCGCGGAAAAGTCTCTCATGATGGCGGAAGTTATGGGAGAAACGAACTTCTGATATCCCTTATCCTCGACATCGTTTTTGTGTTCCTCGTAACGCGACTTTTCCGCTTCCTTATCGGGTCTCCACGCCTGATCCATAAATAGGCCGAAGCAATTATCGCATCGGTGATAGAACCTGTGTTCATCTTTATAGAATACAGCCGAGGTGCCTGAACATAGTGGGCAGAGGTTCTTCATATTACAATACGATCGCCTTCATAAGAATTACCGGGCTATGGTTTTGTTACGAGCCACAGCGCGTGCAATATTCCGGGGAGATAGAAAACAAGACAAAGCAGGATATTTATCACCAGGTCCTTACCGGCGCCGTTCTTCAGATAGACGGCAAGGGGCGGTAGTACAATTGCCAGAATGATCAGGACTGTCTTGTTCACAGCGTTCCTCCTCGTTCAGGTTACAGACTCAGTATCGGACGGAGGTTCCCACAATTCGACCTTGTTACCGTCGGGATCGATCACCCATCCGAACTTTCCGAACTCCGATTCTTCCGTTTTTTCTTCCACATCGCAACCCTCCACCCTGAGCGCCTCAGGATCCCTGGACTTGATAAGGATCCCGCCTATTCCGACCACGCGTTTCATAGCTCTTCCTTTATTCAGTGTGATGGAGCGCATTCGAAGCTCTCAAACAGCTCGACCAGTTCTATGGTAGCCGGCGAACAGATCACCAGAAGACAACAAATGGTTGCTGCGGCCAGCAGGCGCATATTGACCCTCGCTTTTATCCAGTTCACCCTTTTTTAAGCCCGTTTTAACAATAGTATGCACGCAAACGTTTCTATATCAACAGTAATTGCACCGATTTTGTAAGGAATCGGGACGGGTCCCTGAGGTCGACTCATCAGGCCGAATCCGGTTGTTCGCTGTCCTATTTGAATCTTTTATCCGATCTGCGTTTATCTACTGATCCGCGGACCTGCTCAAGCCACCCGGTACTGATATCTGAATGACTGTCGAATTCGGGCACATAAGGCTTGATGTCGAGAAGCGGTGTTTCGTTCAGGATGTCGACATTCTGTATGTGCAGAGTGCCGCCCTCGATTCCGTCCAGTTGAACGACGGATAGCCCGATCTGATTGGGCCTTCTGGGGGCTCGCGTGGCGAAAAGACCGCGAAGCTCAGTGTCCATGAAGGGAACCACTTCCATATCGCATCCCTCGCTGCGATGGAAATGGAATAGCAGTATGATATGCGAGAACCCGTCGAGATCTTTCAATCCTGCCTGGAACTCTTCATACACCTTGATCGAGCCTTTTACTCCGACCGCGCCGGCCGGCTGGATGGGCATGCCTTGCGGCTCTGTGAATGGAGTATAGATTATCCCGATGGGCTTCATTTCCATTGTAATCTTCCTCACTCGGATGAATGACTCCGGGCGGCAGAAAAAATAGACGTGAACTGGTTGTATCGCTGACGTCCAAGAGAGATCATGCCCAGACCAAAGACCGTGATGGCCCAGCCTAATTCACTGTTTTTAACCAAAAAGAACTGGATGCATCCGACTCCGATAGAATACAACCCGCCGATAAAGACCACTGCGATTATCCATTGCCACATTTTCCGGTGGGCCAGGTAGTTGGATCGACCTTTCTCCGATATTGAATTCTCGTCACGCAGGCTATCGAACGACATCGCGATACCGTACATCAACAGAGTCCTGTTCAGGTTGTCGAGGAAAGGCGGGCCCGTGCTGAAAAACATCGCCTTGACTTGAAAGTAGACTCCCAGAGCAAAGAAGGGGATTTTCAGGTAGCTGAGTACCTGCAACAGCCGCCCCAGCCATTGCCATTTACCCGGTACCGTTTGTGGAGTGTCAGTCATTTCAGTTTCTATTGTAGCAACCAATGAGTAATACTATATAATCTGCTTTGCCGGTCAACCGTAGTATACTATAAGCAAGGTGATTGAATAACACCAATTTGTATCAGTGACAGATGCCATTTCCATACTACAATAATCTCAGTGCTGCTAATAAGAGGATCTACAGGAAAAGCGATGCCATAGATAGCATTCCTGTCAAGGATCCAGCCGGTATACAGCCTGTCACCACTAAGCTCAGGAAATCACTTGAGGATAATAAACGCCGCGATGTCGCAAAGCACGCCTCTGAAATCTGCCGCCTGGTATGCAAGGACCTGGAGATAGAAACAGTCATTGTAAAAATCAGTTCGAAACGCCCTTCAAATTCGAATGAAGAACTGCATGGACTCTATGAGTGGACAGAGGGGGAAACTCCTGTGATCACTGTCTGGATGAAAACTGCCGCAAAGGGACAGGTGGTAGCGTTCAAGTCATTCGTAAGGACGGTTCTTCATGAACTCTGTCATCACATAGACTACACATACTTTGATCTTGATGACTCATTTCACACTGAAGGCTTTTTTAAAAGAGAGTCTTTTCTCTACAAACAGATAGTCCCCATGGAACTTCGAAAAAGGGAACCACGAAAAAAGAAAGAGTCGGATCAAATGGAGCTTTTTTAAATTGTCAGTACATGGTATTTCCATTTTCGGATTTACCAGGAATTTGCTGCATCGAGTCCCAGTGCTCCACTATTTTGCCGTCTTCATCAAACCTGAAGAAATCCATGGTTACATACTCGTCACCGCCAGGCCAGATCTGGTGAGTATGAAGTGCTACCAGGTCGCCTTCCGCAACTGACCGGACAAATTCAATACTCTTTTCAGGGTACCCCTTTGCCATTCTTTCGAAGTAAGTAATGAATGGTTCTTTTCCATCTCCAACTAAAGGATTGTGTTGGATATACTCATTTCCGACATACTGTTCGACGGCCTGGCGTGGTTCCCCCTGATATGCTGTTTTGTAAAATGCTATCGCATTTTGTTTATTTCGTTCCAGATCTTGTGTCACTAAATCGACTCCCTGTGATTCTGAGTCCCACTATACCCAAGTCCAGCCCAGAGCATACTCATTCTTCAGTCATCTTGACTCTGATGAAATGTCGTATCCTCAGGCAAGCCCAGCCATGCCAATGCGGCGTCCATTGCACGGAATACCACGAAGTTCCATTGCACAGAACCGGAAAGGACATCATACATTCTAGCTAGACCGAAGGAGAGGTCCTTTGGAGCAACCACGGCAACTTTTGTGCTTGCTGTGATGTCGGCCAGTTTCGCTTCCACTGATTCAGCAAAACTAAGAAGTGCTTCCGGACTTCTGGAGCTGCTGCTTGTTTCCCGCAGGTCCACCAAAATATTCACCGGTGGTTTGAATGTGTCGCTCTCAAAGAATGACTTGTAGAAGGTCAGGAATTCGTCGTCCGGGACTCTCCCGGTATGCACAATAATTGCTAAATTGTGATCCGGCCTGACATAAGATTCGATGGGCATGTGTCACTCCTATCTGAGCCTAACGTGTGCTTCGGCTGCGGTCGCCAGGCTGTCAGCTGCAAGCGTCGGTTAGAGGGTCTTCACGCTCTCAGTGCTTGACGATCCCTGATCCGCCGAACTGTCAACGCAATCACGGTTAACGTGATCAGGACCACCCCAGCTACCACCAATACAATTCTCACCCTGTTCCGGACCGACGGGACGAAGTGAGGCCAGCCGTAAACCCGTGAGACGGCGCGTACCACCTCCATTCGGAGTTCACTCCCCCCCTCTGCGTTCGTCATAACAATAACACCATCGCCTGTAACCGGATAGAGTATCATGAAAGAACGGTACCCTTTGTTTCCCCCACCATGATAGATGATAAGGGTGTCCCCGGTCCCTGCAACGTTGAAACCGAGTCCCCTCTCGCCCAGTCCACTGGACAACATCTCCCGAACTGTAGCCGGCTCTAGAACGGCGTCCGTTTGCCCCAAGTAGGCCTTACGGAGGCCGATGAGAAACTGAGCAAGCTCTGTCGGAGTGGTCCATAGCCCGGCGGCTGCCTGTTCGGGGTAGGTGCGCCACCTCCCCTGAATCGGAACCCCGTCCCCCCCGTGCCCGACGGCCGCTACAGTGGCAAGCCGCTCCGGGAGAGGTTGTTCGAACGTACTCTCCGACATGCCGACTGGACCTAGAACCTCGGCTTCCATCACTGCTTGAAATGGCTCGCCAGTCAAATCCTCAAGGAGTACCTGCGCGATGGTGTAGCCTCCCCCTGAGTATCGGCACTGCTCCCCGGGGACGGACTTCACCTTGACCGGATCGGTATTCCCCCTTCCGGCGAGCACGTCCACAGCTGTCGGCACCTCTTCCCCCGCGACATATCCCGGAAAACCCTGGACTGTTACTCCAGCATTGTGGGCAAGCAGGCCGCGGAGAGTGACTGGTGATTCGGCCGTGTATTCGTTGGGCGGCACCTTCCACGACTTCAGGTACTCGTTGACGTCCACATCCAGCCCGAGGACCCCACGTTCCGCCAATCGCAGTATCGCACCTGCCGTGACTGGTTTGCTGATGGAGGCAGCCTGGAACAACGTCGAGACAGATACGGAATCGGAACCGTGGGCCTGTTTCAGTCCGTACCCTTTAGCCCATTCCAAAATACCGTTATTGATCACCGCGATGCTGACGCCCGGTACTCGATGATGCTCCATCCGATCCCAAATGCTCCAGGTTGGAATCGGCTGGCCTGCTGCGACAACAGACGGCAGGAGACCGGCTTCTACGGCTCGCTGTCGCTCCAGCGCACCGGACTGCTCCTGCCCCCGAACCATGCCGACGACAGCGACCAGACTAAGTACGCCGATGATTACGGCGAATAGGTAAGAGGAAGGTGCAGTTGGTCTCATCATGATCTCCCTCAAGACGGAAGAAGAATCCACCTAACGTGTGCTTCTCCATCTACTTCATATTTGAAGCCTTAGCTACAACAGCAAACTCACTCGACTCCGATTCATACTCTTTGCCTGCAACATCACCCCATACTTCAACTACTTTCAGTCCAGCGTCAGCAAATTCACGTTCAACATCTGTGGGAGTAAAGCACTGAAACCAATTGTAGATACAACGCGTTAGAAATCTTTCAACGATAGTATATTTGTCTAGAATAACTCGCTTATCGTTGTATTTGAACGTGTTGAGATATCCATAGTATTCGTCATTAGGCCAGAAGCCATCGAGAAGATTTTTTTCATAGATCGCTGTCTCTTCTCGCCCATCGAACATGTTCAACGAGTAGACATCGAGTAGAACAGCACCTTCATCTGCAAGCATCGACTGAAATTTATGCAACAGGACTGCGCGCTGATCGGGGCTAAGCGCACAAAAGTCACACATGATCATCATGATCAAATCGAAGCGGGTATCTGTGTCATAGGTTAGATAGTTCGACTCCACGTACTTGATATCAAGGCCCTCTTCAGCTGCCTTCTCGCGAGCATATCGGAGCGAATTGTTTGAGAAGTCAATTCCAGTCACATTCAAACCAGACCGCGAAAGACGTTGTGCGTATAATCCAGGACCACATCCGAAATCTGCCACTCTTGCTCCAACACCAAGTTCAAAATGCGATACGATCCACTCGGCTGAGGAATTGATAAAAAAATGGTTCCTTGATGCCGCGTCTACATTCTCGTCAAGGTGGTACGCTAACATCTGCTCCGACGTGTGCGGGTCATTCCATAGCTCGAGTACAGTGTACTCTCCGAACACTTCGGGTCGTCGATTCACTTCACGCAGAAAATCAAACAATCGTATCTCCTTAACTACGCATTTAACGCCACTAATCAGCCGCGCGGCTTTTTGCGTCGGCTGAATTAGCTTTGTTATGCCCTGATATTGGTCTTTTCAATGTTGTTTATATCATTTGAAATCCTCTGAGATATATCCATGGATATTTCGGCGGTATTGTCCGGAGTCGTGCAGAATGGAACAACATAACTTCCGACTAACTCAGTCTTTGCCGCAAGATTGTGTCTGGCAAATAGTTCTTCAATTAAATCCGCATTGTTTTCCACTGGGCCTTGACAAGTGACCAATAGAGCAGTGTGCTTGCCTTCAATCAGAGATTTCATCTCAGGAAGAGACTTCTCTGCGCCACTAATGATTTTAAAAAAGGCTACATGCCTATCAAAAAACGCTTTCATTTGAGCTGAATAACTATGCCCATATAGCGGAGTCCCATATATTATTACATCCGCGTTCAGCAATTTTTCTAATAGGATAGGAACGTCATCTTTTTGTACGCAGGCCGGTTCATTGAGGTTCTCCTGGCATTTGGTGCATCCTAAACATCCTCTGACATCTTGTGAAATTATATCAATTCTCTCAACCTCATGTGTTTTTCTTAGCAAGCTTTCAACATTTTCTAAAACTTTTGCGGTATTTCCTTTCTTTCTGGGACTACCCAATACTGTTATTACTTTCATGATGATTACTTTTCCTTATCAGTTATACGGGTTGTAAATGTGGCAGATGATGAAGTTGTCCTTTATGTTATTACACTTATTC
>RCNF010001659.1_pt1 | contig 14272 bp, 10 predicted proteins | sample 2041311 | NCBI WGS metagenome assembly RCNF01 (sample SAMN09708228, study PRJNA481090) | Marine sediment metagenome, whole genome shotgun sequencing project. | biome: marine sediment; feature: ocean; material: sediment; isolation source: Sewage treatment plant 2 marine sediment (STP2) ... | reverse complement strand
TCCTTGACACTCACCCCTCTGGGGCTTACGTGATAAATCGTTCCTGACGATTTATTATTCGTATCATCCCTGATACTCACCCCTTTGGGGCTTACGTGATAAATCGTTCCTGACGATTTATTATTCGTATCATCCCTGATACTTACCCCTTCGGGGCTTACGTGATAAATCGTTCCTGACGATTTATTCTTATTGTTTTTCTGCTGCCGGCTCTTCAGCCGCAAACCATGGAGCACGTGCAGTCATGATTAACTCAGAAGCACGTGTTTCATCCATACCTTCAATTTCCATTAATTCATCTACCGCCTGCTCGGCAAGGTCTTCCATTGAACAGATACCTTTTACTGCCAACATGTTAGCAAGCTCGTTATCCATGCCATCCATGGCTAACAGGTCGTCCTGTGGTTTGTTATTTTCCAGCACTTCTTCAGTCATAATCGCCTGTGTTAACAGATAATCACTGGCGCGATTACGTAACTCAGCAACGATGTTTTCGTCAAATTCTTCGATATTTAATAATTCAGCCTCGGGGACGTAAGCGACTTCTTCAATCGTTGAAAAGCCTTCTGCCACCAGAATTTCAGCCACTTCAGTATCCACATCCAGATGTTCAGTAAAGACTGCAAGGTACTTCGCACCTTCTTCTGCAGTTTTCGATTCAGCTTCCTGCTCAGTCATGACGTTTAATACCCAACCCGTCAACTCACTGGCAAGACGAATATTCTGACCACCACGACCAATCGCCATGGCTAGCTTATCTTCATCGACTGCAATATTCATACTATTGGCTTCTTCATCAACTACCAGAGAAAGCACTTCAGCCGGTGACATGGCGTTAATTACAAACTGTGCTGCGTCATCATCCCAAAGAATAATATCAACCCGTTCGCCACCAATTTCATTGGATACCGATTGCACACGCGAACCACGCATACCCACACAGGCGCCAACAGGATCAATGCGACTATCCAGTGCTCTTACAGCAATTTTTGCACGCGAACCCGGATCACGAGCGCCGCCCAGGATTTCAATCATGCCCTGATCAACTTCCGGCACTTCAAGTTTAAACAGTTCAACCAGAAACTCGGGCGCAGTACGACTGATAAACAATTGTGGACCACGTGTTTCTGAACGCACTTCTTTTAAATAACCGCGCAGGCGGTCACCCGGACGGACGGCTTCTCGAGGAATCATATCAGACTTGGGAATAAAACCTTCAACACCACTGCCTAAATCCAGGTACACATTGCCGCGCTCTACCCGTTTCACCGTGCCCATTACCAGCTCACCTTCACGACCTGTGTAAGCTTCAACCACACGTTCACGTTCAGCTTCACGCACTTTCTGTACGATGACCTGCTTCGCGGTTTGTGCTGCAATGCGACCAAAATCTACGGAATCAATCTGCTCTTCAACATAATCACCGACTTTAATTTCCGGATCATCGATTAATGCTGCGTCCAGTGTAGTTTCACCCAACGGGTTTTCCATCGGTTCATCATTATCGATAACCAACCAGCGACGAAAGGTATCGTAGTCACCGGTCTCGCGATTGATGGTCACACGTACTTCGATATCTTTACCGTTTTTCTTACGCGTAGCGGTAGCAAGTGCTGCCTCAATGGCCTCAAATATAATCTCTTTTTCAACGCCTTTTTCATTAGAAACGGCATCTGCAACGTAGAGAATTTCCTTGCTCATGATTTAAACCCTCATCAAATAACAACATGTTTGTTGAACCACATGTTCAGTAAACAACATGTCTTGAACAACAATAAAATTTTTAAGTTAGTACTCTGGAACAATACGCGCCTTTTCAATAGCGTTCATTGGCAAACTGACTTCTTCAGCATCCGTTTCTATAACAACAACATCTTCGCTGGCTTCCAGTAGCCGTCCTTTAAAGTTTCGCTGACCTTCCAGCGGCATCACCGTTTTTAACTTAACCAGTGACCCGGTAAAACGCTGAAAATCCTGTAACCGTCTCAGTGGTCGGTCTAAACCCGGCGATGAAACTTCCAGGTTAAACTGGCCCCGTATTGGGTCTTCAACATCAATTAAGGCACTGATTTGACGACTCACTGCTGAGCAGTCTTCAATCACCACGTCTTCTACCTCGGAACCTGCCGGTTTATCTATAAAAAGCCGTAGCACACCGTGTTTCGGATTAGGAAAATGTTCAATTTCAATCAAATCGAAACCCATGCCGTTTACCACCGGCTCAAATAATGCCCACAAATGTGTCTGGTCTTTTCTCATCTGGCTGTTACGATTATTACAATCATGCAAAACTCTTGATCTTAATGCCTAAGTTTCAATATTTTGTTGGCAGATTTTTTATTGTCAGTAACAAAAAGGCCCCGTAAACGGAGCCTTTCCAAAATTCCTGGTAATAGAAAACTCCGAAACTACGCTCCGGTACATCCTACGCCACCAAGAAAAAACAAATTTTGGTAGCGGGGGCAGGATTTGCAGGATTTGAACCTACGACCTTCGGGTTATGAGCCCGACGAGCTGCCAGACTGCTCCACCCCGCATCAACAAGACGCGAATATTACGGACTTACGCATAAAAATGCAAGGTGCTAAGGCGAATAAACAGAAATATAAACAAAAACAATTTGTCCACGGATGAACACAGATAAAAACTTCGATTTTATCAAGGCTTCATAGAACTTTGCACACTAAATTTCTGCTGTAAAAACACTACAGGACCAGGTCTCAGCTTATATCACAAATGGCTTTTACCTGTGTTTATCTGTGGATAGAATAGCTTTTTAACTGCTAAAAACTGACACACAAAGCGACATTAACGCTGCTGGGTATATGCCCAAAGCAAGAATAGCAAGACCATTGGCGCTTAATGTGATTTGCATATCACGACCACATTCCAATGGCTGGGTATCAATGGCATCATCAAAGTACATCACTTTGATAATACGCAGATAATAGAAAATACCAATGATAGAGAAGAACACAGCGATGACTGCCATCCATATCAGGTCTATATCAACCACTGCTGTTAATACCGCAAGCTTCGCCCAGAAACCTACGGTAGGTGGCACCCCTGCCATAGATAACATTAAAATCATCATGATAAAAGCATACCAGGGGCTGCGCTGATTTAAACCCGCCAGATCAGTGATGTTATCGGCCTCAAATCCCTGACGTGCCATCAACATGATAATGCCGAAACCGCCTAAAGACATCATCGCGTACGAAATAGTGTAGAACATTGCAGAAGAATAACCTTCTGAGGTAGCGGCCAGGATGCCTAATAAAATAAAGCCGACATGTGAAATGGTGGAATACGCCAGCATACGTTTAAGATTAGTCTGCGCTATGGCGACGATATTACCGACCGCAAGCGATAAAACAGAAAGGACAATAACCATCTGTTGCCAGTCAGCCTGCAAACCACCTAATGCTTCCACCAGCAAACGCATGAACATGGCAAAACCCGCCAGTTTAGGTGCGGTACCGATTAGTGCAGTAACCGCGGTCGGTGAACCGTGATAAACATCCGGCATCCACATATGAAAGGGCACCGCACCCAGTTTGAACGCGAGAGCAACCACAATGAAGACTAAAGCGAACACCATACCGATATTTTGCACACTGCCTGCCTGTGAAGCCTGCGATACGGCTAACGCAATTTCAGATAATTGCAGACTGCCTGATAAACCATAAAGAATGGACATGCCATAAAGCAGCATGCCAGAAGCGATAGCGCCTAATACAAAATATTTCATGGCAGCTTCTGAAGCGGTACCATTATCACGATTGAAAGCTACCAGCGCATATAAACACAGGGATAATAGTTCCAGGCCTAAATACAGCATCAGCAGATTATTCGCCGATACCATCAGCATCATACCGACAATACTGAACAAACCGAGAACATAAAACTCACCTTTAAATATTTTACGCTGCTGTAAATACTCTCTCGAATAAACAAACACACCGAAACTGATTATCAAAATAAATAATTTAAGCGCATCCGCCATCGCATCCTGGACAAATAAATCATTAAAAGCCAGAACACGTGTATCGGTCTGGTTAGCTAACACCAGTGCCAGGGTAATTATCAGTGATAACTGCGTTAACACATAGGTAAAGTTTCTTCTTTCCTGCGGCAGATATACATCTACCACCAGTACCAGACAGGCCATTGTTACCAAAAATATTTCTGGTAATGCGATAGCTATATTTAGTGAATCAAGTGTCATTCTTATCTATCCAGTTTTATATCCGGTCTTATTAATCGTTGCATAAGGACTCACTGTCACTTGCTTTTTCGGCACGCCGTAAATACATCCCTGTAGGCTTGACGGTAGCATCCATGCTACCGTCAGTCTCAAAATCAAGTAACAGTGAATCCTTATGCAACACTTTATATCTATCCAGTCTTATCTTTCTATTCTAGTATGTCAGCTTTATTTATCTAACGTTTTCCAGCACTACAACTTTGCCGTTAAAGTTTGGATTGGGCAACGTGTTGCAGGAAGTTTTCAACAGTAGCGTGCATCACGTCGACTACCGGCGCGGGCCACAGACCTAAAACTAAAACCGCTATCGCCAAAATAGTCATGATGACCAATTCACGCGGGTTAAGATCTTTTAAAGCACGCACGCCTTCGTTAGCAATCTCGCCATAGAACACACGTTTCACCATCCACAGAGTGTAAGCCGCGCCCAGAATCAGGGTTAACGCACCAAGGAAGGCATACCAGAAATTTGCCTGGAAACTTGCAATGATTACCATGAACTCACCGACAAAACCTGAGGTTCCCGGCAAGCCGGCATTCGCCATTGAAAAGAACACGGCAAAAGCAGCGAACACTGGCATGGTATGTACAACACCACCATAAGCATTAATTTCACGGGTGTGCATGCGATCGTATAACACACCGATCATCAGGAACATGGCTCCTGAAATGAAACCGTGTGAGATCATCTGGATCATGGCACCTTCAACGGCAAGTGCCGCACCGCCACCTGAGGCGTTGGCAGGGTTTTCCCAAATCTGGAACACCACAAATAAACCTAAAGTTACAAAACCCATGTGTGCAATCGATGAATAAGCAACCAGCTTTTTCATGTCTCGCTGCACCAGCGCAACAAAACCGATATAAACAACAGCAACCAGCGACATAAGAATAATTAACCAGTCAAGTGCATGTGAGGCATCCGGGGTAATCGGCATACTGAAACGGATAAAGCCGTAACCACCAATCTTCAACATGATAGCAGCCAGTATTACCGAACCACCTGTTGGTGCTTCCACATGCGCATCCGGCAACCAGGTATGAACCGGCCACATAGGTACTTTCACCGCAAAAGCCATGAGGAACGCCAGGAAAATTAAAATCTGCTCATTAAGTGTCAACTTAAGGGCGTGCATGTCAAGAATGGCAAAACTACCGCCTTTATAATACAGATAGATTAATGCCACCAGCATAAACACGGAGCCGATAAAGGTGTAAATAAAGAACTTAATGGTTGCATAAACACGACGTTCACCACCCCAGACACCGATCAAAATGAACATCGGCACCAGCATCGCTTCCCAGAATACATAGAAAAATATAGCGTCCAGTGCTGCAAACACGGCAATCATTAAACCTTCCATGATAAGGAATGCAGCCAGGTATTGTGACGGTTTTTTCTTGATAACTTCCCAGCCAGCCAGCACCACTAATATCGTTGTGAAGGAGGTAAGAATGATTAATGGCATGGAAAAGCCATCCACACCAAAATGATAATTGATATTAAATGTCGGAATCCATGCCGCTTTTTCAACAAACTGCATAGCTGATGTTGTGGTATCAAAACCAGTGTAAAGACCCAAACTTAAAACAAAGGTAGCAATGGAAATAACCAAAGATAAAACACGAACACCGTTGGCATCACCTTTATCGCCAGAAAGCAATACAGCCACGCCACCGAAAATCGGTAACCAGACGATCAAGCTTAATAATGGTAAGTCAGCAAACATAGTGTTTCCGTATAAATATAATTATTTTTAAATAAACAAACCCATCATCATCAGCATTAACACGCCAATAATCATGGCAAACGCATAATGATAAAGCATACCCGTTTGCAGCTTTCGTGTTACCCCGGCAAACCAGCCAACTAGTCGCGCAGAGCCGTTAACCAGCACACCATCGATAAATTTCACATCACCGAGTTGCCACAAACGGTCACCCAGATTACGGCTACCAGCACCGAATACTGCTGAGTTGAAATCGTCGAAGTAATATTTATGATCAAGCAGGTTATACACAACAATAAAACGTTGTTTGAGACTAGTCGCTATATCAGGCCGCTTCATATAAATAAACCAGGCTGAGATAACACCGGCTGCCGCCAGATAAACTGGCAATCCTGAAAAGCTATGTTCAACAAATGCCCAGGCACCATGGAAGTGTTTACCGACTTCAGCCAGGACGTCGTGATGTTCAGCAATATAAATCGCACTGCCAAAATAATCACCGAATAGCATATCGCCAATGGTAAAACCACCGATAAAGACTGATGGGATTGCCAGCAGGATCAACGGCACAGTGACCACCCATGGCGGCTCATGTAGATGCTCTTTGGTATGTTTATCCATACGTTCCTGACCATGAAATACCAGGAAGAACATACGAAAAGAATAAAATGCGGTAATAAAGACGCCAGACAACACCGCATAATAAGCAAACCCAGCACCAGGAATAGTTGAATGGTGGACCGCTTCAATGATGCCGTCCTTAGAGAAGAAACCGGAAAACCCGGGGAAACCTATCAACGACAGTGAACCCACTAAAGATGTCCAGTAAGTGATCGGCAGGTATTTTTTAAGGCCACCCATCTTGCGTATATCCTGCTCATGATGCATGGCGATAATTACCGAGCCAGCAGCGAGGAATAACAAAGCTTTAAAGAATGCATGCGTCATCAGATGGAATACCGCAGCAGAGTATGCAGATGCGCCTAGTGCTACTGTCATATAACCTAACTGCGACAATGTAGAATAAGCAACAACCCGTTTAATATCATTCTGCACGATACCAATCAGCCCCATGAGGAACGCGGTAAGTGCACCAATAATGATAATAAAACTTAATGCCGCCTCAGACCATTCATACAGTGGCGACATACGTGTCACCATAAAGATACCCGCAGTCACCATCGTCGCCGCGTGAATCAGGGCAGAAATTGGCGTTGGACCTTCCATAGAATCTGGTAGCCACACATGCAAAGGAATTTGCGCTGACTTACCCATGGCACCGATAAACAGCAAGATGCAGATAACGCTAATAACATTCCACTCAGTGCCAGGGTAAATACTCATGGTTAGCAACGATAATCCTTCAGCCTTGGCAAACACATCATAGTAATCCAGGCTGCCGGTATACATAACAACGGCCGCTATACCTAAAATAAAACCAAAATCGCCGACACGGTTAACCAGAAACGCTTTCAGGTTGGCATACACTGCAGTCGGACGAACCGACCAGAAACCTATCAATAGATATGAAACCAGGCCTACTGCTTCCCAGCCAAAGAACAACTGCATAAAGTTGTTAGACATCACCAACATCAGCATGGAGAAAGTAAACAGGGATATGTAACTGAAGAATCGCTGATATGAATTAGTACCGGCAAGACTTTCTTTTGGCCAGTTGTGTAAATCATCCGCCATGTAGCCAATGGTGTAGATATGCACCATCAACGAAACCCCGGTTACTACCGACATCATCATCACGGTCAGGTTGTCGATTAAAAAACCTACTTCAAAACGAATATCACCAGATACCATCCATTCATAAACAGAATGATTATAAGCCGGCGCACCATCAAACACATGATGGTTTAAAGCCACCAATGACAGCACAAATGATGTACCAACGCCCAGGATAGTAATCGTGTGCGCACCCTTACGACCAATTTGCGAACCAAAGAAGCCCGCAATGACGGCACCAAAAAGTGAAGCTAACGGAATGGCAAGATACAGCTTATCTATCGTAGCGTCCATCAGGTTTATCCTTTGAGAGCGTCGAGCTCTTCGACATCAATGGTTCGACGAGTACGGAATAATACAACAAGTATGGCCAGACCAATGGCCGCTTCAGCAGCCGCAACAGTCAAGATAAAGAACACAAAAACCTGCCCTGCTGAATCATTTAGATAATGCGAAAAAGCAATAAAATTAATATTGGCTGCAAGCAGCATTAATTCAATACACATCAACAAAACCACAATATTTTTTCGGTTAAGAAAAATTCCGGCCACACTAATAGCAAATAAAATGGCAGCCAGGGTTAAATAACTGGTTAAACCGATCAGACCTGCATCTATCACTCCAGCCTCCATCACTTCAGTACCTCGTCATTCGACTTGATGATTTTAAGGCGATCATCACGTTTAACTTTAATCTGATTGGCCGGTGTCTGGTATTTTGTTTTTGGCCGTCTGCGCAGCGTTAAGGAAATGGCCGCAACAATCGCTACTAGTAAAATAACCGCAGCAACCTCAAAAGCCAGTACATAATCAGTGTAAAGGATTTCACCCAGGGCTTCCGTATTACTGTAATCGGATGCGTGTACCACTGCATTATCCAGCGCAGCGGTAGCCATCACATCCGGACCGACCGGGCCAACCACATAAATCATGATTGCTACCATCAATACAGCAAACAAAGCACCCACAGGCAAATAAGACACAAAACCTTCTCGCATTTTAGCCACATTAATATCCAGCATCATCACCACGAACAGGAACAACACCATCACCGCGCCGACATAAACCAGCACTAAGGTAATGGCTAAAAACTCTGCTTCCAGCATCAGCCAGATCGCTGAACAGCTGAAGAATGTCAGCACTAAAAATAATGCAGAGTGCACCGGATTTTTAGACACCACCACACCTAAGGCAGCGGCGATGGTCACACCGGCAAACGCAAAAAATAAAAAATCAGTAATCGTCATTCTTTTTCCTAAGTCCTGTGCTAACGGTAAGCAGCATCCGCCTGTTTGTTGGCAGCAATTTCTGCTTCGTACTTATCGCCAATTTCAAGCAACTTTTCTTTAGTCATTATCTGCTGACCATGTTCTTCAAAGTGGTACTCAAAAATATGCGTCTCCACAATAGAATCTACCGGACAGGCTTCTTCACAAAAACCGCAATAAATACATTTAAATAAATCAATATCGTAACGTGTAGTACGACGCGAGCCATCTTCACGTTCTTCTGAATCAATGGTAATGGCTAATGCGGGACAAACTGCTTCACACAATTTACAGGCAATGCAACGTTCTTCACCGTTGGCATAACGACGCAAGGCATGCAGTCCACGAAAACGTGGTGACATTGGGGTTTTTTCTTCCGGGTATTGAACAGTAATCTTTCTCGCAAACAGGTACTTCCCGGTAACGCTCAAACCTTTTAACAATTCCCAGAAAGAGAAGCTCTTGATAAAATGTTTTATTGTATTCATATCGTCACCCTACACTGCCCAGGGGCCAACTTCAGCAACAACCATCACTGCTTCAACAAACAGCCAGACAATCGTTACCGGAATAAAGACTTTCCACCCCAGACGCATAATCTGGTCATAACGATAGCGTGGGAAAGTTGCACGGAACCACAGAAAACAGAAGGCAAAAATACAGGCTTTGGCAAAGAACCAGAAAAAGCTTGAATCACCCGATTCAAATGGTGATAACCAGCCGCCAAGGAATAGCAAAGCAGTCAAAGAAGAAATTAGAATAATGTTTGCGTACTCAGCAAGGAAGAAAACAGCAAATGCCATACCTGAATATTCAACGTGGAAACCAGCAACAATTTCAGACTCTCCTTCGGCCACATCAAACGGTGCACGGTTGGTTTCTGCTACACCAGAAATAAAATAAACAAAGAACATTGGCAGTAAAGGCCAGATATACCAGCTCCAGATACCACCGGACTGCCCTTCAACAATATCACTCATGTTCAAACTGCCACTCGCCATCAACACACCAACCAGTGCAAAACCCATGGCAATTTCATAAGCTACGATTTGCGCACCCACACGTAATGAGCTCAAAATAGCGTATTTAGAATTTGATGCCCAGCCGGCAATGATAACGCCGTACACACCTATTGAAGTTAGCGCCAGCACATAAAGCAAACCGGCATTCACATCAGTCAATACCATGCCGCGATCAAAAGGGATCACCGCCCACGCCGCCAGGGCCGGCATAATGGATAATAACGGCGCGATTAAAAACAAATATTTATCTGATTTGGTTGGAATGATGACTTCTTTGAACATCAGCTTCATGGCATCAGCGATTGGTTGCAGCCAGCCACGGAAGCCTACGCGATTAGGGCCAATACGAATTTGCATATAACCGATGATCTTACGCTCGGCATAGGTAATATAAGCCACGCAGATCATCAGTGGCACAAGAATTAGAACAATTTTACCCAGAATCAATAATAAGGTTTGCCAGTCTGCTGGAAACCAGTTCCAGATTTCAAGGCCGAAAGTAAGCAGGTTATCCATCATTTCATTCATGCGCCTGCGACCTCTGACATTTGCGCTTCAATAGTTACCACAGCAAATGCCGTATCCAGTAAATCATTACCCTCAAGTGCAGATGGAATCCATGCAGAATCATCAGGGATGCTGTCATCAATGACCAGTGTTAAAGCAATACTGCTACCTGCCTGCTTCACAGTAACGGTTGTAGCCGTACTCACACCAAGGCGTTCAGCTTCAGCGCTGTTCAGCCTTACACACATTGTTTGTGCATCAACTGTTTTCTGTAACGAAGCAGCGCGACGTACAACCGCATCAGCTGCATACATTGGCACATCGGATGATCGATGCATGCCTTTTGCCGCAGGATTAATTTTAACTGTGGCAGCCTTAGCTGTCGCATTCGATAATTCAATGGCTTCACACATCGAGCGCACTTCTTTTTTTACATCGTCTGAAGAAAAATAATCAAAATCATCAAGCCCTGTTAAATTACCCAGCACACGTAAAATTTTCCATGCTGGTCGCGAGCTACCTTTAGGTTCAACCACACCTTTGAAACTTTGCCAGAAACCTTCTGCATTGACATAAGTGCCTGAGGTTTCCATAAAGCTCGCAGCAGGCAACATGACATCTGCAATACTTTTCACTGATGCTGAACTGTAAGTTGAAACGGCAGCTACAAAATCAGCCTGTTCTAATGTTGCCAATAGCTCATTCGCATTGACCGCATCACTATCGGGTTCAATATTCACTAACAAACATGCGGCAAGCTTCTCATTTTCCGCATCTGACATCAGGCTTGCAAGATTTTTACCGGTAACAACATCTTTAGTTGAGCCGCCTGCACCGCGATGAGGAACCGCACCGGCCAGCCAGGCACCTGCCGCATTACAGCCGTCGCTCAAATAACCAAAAGTGCTGTTAGTCTCGACAGCGATGGCTTCTGCTAACACGCGTAATGCAGAAAATTGTGGATGCATTTGTGCAATGTTACCGAGTATAACGGTGGCGGCCTCAGCATCCTTTAGTTGCAGCGCAATGGCTTTATGTGACTCATTTGCAGCCACTTTTGAAACGGCAGTCGATATGTTTTTTGGCAATGCTTTACCGCTTAACTGATACACGGCCGCCGTTATACCGGCCAGCTCTGCTACCATGTGCTGTTGCGCAACACAAATATTGTTCGCTAGTGGGAAATTAAAATCATATTTGCGAGGATTAACAAACGAAATTTGAGCATTATTATTAACTGCGGCTTTGCGTAAACGCAGATTTGCGATGGGTTGTTCTTTGCGAATGTTTGAGCCAATCAACAAGGCTGCATCAAGTTTTTCAAGTTGTTCTATATTCTGCCCTAACCAGGGCATGACTGGTGCAATATCCTGATCAGAGAAATCGGACTGACGTAAACGAAAGTCAATATTGCCACTACCCAGACCACGTAATAATTTTTGCGTTAAATATAACTCTTCCAGTGTTGAGTTAGCAGAAACTAACGCCGCCATTTCGGTATTGACCGGTTCTACTGTTTCAGCGCCTGTTTCAGTGCTCTCTGAAGCCTCTTCACCAGCTGCAGCCGCAACTTGTTTTGCCTTTTGTTCTGCCAGCTTATCAGCAACGGATTTAAACTTATCGGCAACCAGTTGTAATGCTTCATCCCAGCTGGCGACATGCCATTGGCCATCACGTTTAATCATCGGCGTGGTCAACCGATCATCCGTATCTATACCTTCATAACTAAAACGGTCACGGTCGGATAACCAGACTTCGTTAATGGCTTCATTCTCATCTGGCACGACACGGATTACTTCACCACGCAAGGTATGGACAAATATATTTGAGCCAATACAGTCATGTGGTGCGATGGTTTTATGCTGCATCATTTCCCATGCGCGAGCTTTAAAACGTGAAGGTTTTGCGGTTAATGCACCCACCGGGCAAACATCAATGGCATTACCTGACATTTCTGAATTTACACATTCATCAACAAAGGTAGAAATTAACGCATTCTCACCACGACCAGTCATACCCAATTCGCGAATACCTGCTATTTCACGACCAAAACGAACACAGCGGGTACAGTGAATACAGCGGGTCAATTCTGTGGTAATTAATGGACCGATATATTTATCCAGCACCACACGTTTAGCTTCTACATACTGTGATACATCCCGGCCATAAGCAACCGCCACGTCCTGTAATTCACACTCACCACCCTGGTCACAAATTGGACAATCTAAAGGATGATTAATCAGTAAAAATTCCATTACCGATTTTTGTGCATCTTTTGCATATTCTGAATGCGTATGCACAACCATGCCTTCCATTACCGGTGTTGCACAGGCAGGTAATGGTTTCGGTGCTTTTTCAACTTCAACCAGGCACATGCGACAGTTTGCTGCAATAGCCAGTTTTTTGTGATAACAGAAACGCGGTACTTTTATATTTTGTGCGTCAGTCACTTCAATCAGCATGGCCCCTTTAGGCGCCTGCACTTCTTTACCATCAACGGTTATAGTGACTGTTTCGATTTTATCTATTGCTTCAGACATTACGCCGCCTTCACCATACTGTGTTTATGTTCAACGTAGTATTCAAATTCGCTTCGGTAATGTTTGAGGAAACTGCGTACCGGCATCGCCGCCGCGTCACCCAAAGCACAAATGGTTCGGCCTTCAATTTTGCTGGCAACATCATCCAGTTTATCCAGATCTGCCATTGTGCCTTTGCCTTCAACTATACGGGTCAACATACGATACAACCAGCCGGTACCTTCACGACACGGTGTACATTGGCCACAGGATTCTGAAAAATAAAACTGCGAGATACGACGCAATGCCTGCACCATATCCGTGCTGTCGTCCATCACGATCACCGCGCCAGAGCCTAACATCGAACCCGCTGCAACGATGGAGTCATAATCCATATTGGCTTTCATCATGATATGACCTGGCACAACGGGTACTGATGACCCACCGGGAATCACCGCTTTTAATTGTCGACCGTGTTTTACGCCACCAGCCATTTCCAGTAAATCAGCAAACGATGTACCCATCGGAATCTCAAAATTACCGGGGTTATTTACATGACCTGAAATAGAAAACAGTTTAACGCCACCACTGTTAGGAATACCTAAATTCTGGAACCATTCACCACCATTACGCATGATGGCAGGGATAGATGAAAGTGTTTCGGTATTATTAATGGTGGTAGGTTTACCGTACAGACCAAAGTTTGCCGGGAACGGCGGTTTAAAACGCGGCAAGCCTTTTTTACCTTCCAGGGAATTTAATAGCGCTGTTTCTTCACCACAGATATAAGCACCGGCACCTAATGAGGCATGTAAATCAATGTTTACACCGCTAGCTAAAATATTTTCGCCTAACAGATTATTCTCGTATGCCTCTGCCAGGGCCTGCTTAAAGCGTATTGCTGGCTCATCCATAAACTCACCGCGCATATAATTATAACCGTGCGTTGCGCCCATGGCATAACAGGCAATGGCCATACCTTCGACTAGAGCATGCGGGTTATAACGTAAAATCTCTCTGTCTTTACAGGTACCCGGCTCACTTTCATCTGAGTTGCAAACCAGATATTTTTGTACTGGCGCTGTGCGTGGCATAAAGCTCCATTTCAAGCCGGTTGGAAAACCGGCACCACCACGACCACGCAAACCGGATTTTTTGACTTCTTCAACCACATCTTCCGGTGAGATTTTTTCTTTAAGAATTTTTCGCCATGCTTTATAACCACC
>RCNF010001082.1_pt1 | contig 14274 bp, 9 predicted proteins | sample 2041311 | NCBI WGS metagenome assembly RCNF01 (sample SAMN09708228, study PRJNA481090) | Marine sediment metagenome, whole genome shotgun sequencing project. | biome: marine sediment; feature: ocean; material: sediment; isolation source: Sewage treatment plant 2 marine sediment (STP2) ... | reverse complement strand
TGAAAGATAAAACCTGGGAAAATCAAATTAGCTTCATCGCGTATACCATCAATTGTTGGTAAAAGTAATCCTTCCAGAGGAAGCTTTTGAGTGATTTCACGATTAGTAATTTCATCAACTTGTACAACCATTCCATGCAGTGAAAGTATTTCTAGCCCCATTCGGAGACCCACATCTTTAAATGCATCCATCCATCGCGTTACGGCTATTTGCCATAAACCTGCTGAATCATTTGGATCTTTAATTGCAACCAATTCACCCACTCTAGCGGTACTCGATTCATTTTTTACTTGCTTTAATCCGTAACCACCTGAGCTACTATTTTCAATCTGCCAACTATGAATCTGTACTTCACGCTCATCAGCCAATGCTTCAACATTAATGTCAGACCAAGGACTTGAGATATTATCCTCTGCAGCCAAAGCCTCATAGATATTATCGTCTTCAACGTTTTCATTAATCTGATCCATAAAAGAATCAGGTTCGTTATCACGAATCATAGTAATAACATCTTGCATTTTAATCGCTAGAGATGCTTTCTCATCACGTGGGAAGCGCTTGTAACGACGGTTACGAATAGTCGTTAACACATACACAAGACGTTTTGCCAAGCTGTGAGTTAACATAGGTAGTTTGTCGTGAGTACCCAAATCGCTATCTTCACTCAAACAAACAAACTGATCTATAAACTTAATTATTTTAGATAAATCAAAAATCCTGCTTGTTGGTGAGTTAAGTAAATCACTGACTGGCATTAAATTTGCAGGCTCATCACTATTCATTAATGCAATATGTGCAAATTTACTTTTAACTTTTTCTGGATTAGAAATAATCGATATATCTTTAAGTGTCTTAACAAAAAACTCTCTAACTTTTAATACCTCATCATGACGCAAGGTATTTGGCGCAGCCAAAGCCACAAGATTGATTAATTTATATTGCTCTTCAATACTGTAATTTTCCCCATTCACATCATCTCTATGAGGGATTTCTTTAGTTTCAATTTTATTTTCGCATGCGAGTAAATATAAATGGTGAATATCGTGCCAGATAGTCTTTTGGTTTTTAGCATAAACCGCATAATCGTTCATAATGACAGCACTCATGTACTGTATCGCTCTACCAACTGAGATCAGTAACTTCTTCTTAGATACTGAATTCTTCGTCAGCATATCAAGTGCAGCTAACTGATAAGAACCAGCAAGCTCCATCAGTAATGATTTTTTAAGGTCGAATACTTTCTGGCTTCGTTCTGGCAAAGGAAATGAACGGCTTTGAAAATGCCTATCTAGATTCTCAAGTGCCATTCTCACAAAGGGCAACAAAATCTCTGTTACATCAATACGAATCTGAGGTGTTATAGGCTCTTGGTTTAACTTTGTGATAGCCGCAAACAAACGACGTGTAGTCTCTCCCATATCCATCATAGGCAACTCACCCACCCAAGAACGAGCCTTCGATACAGTACGAATATCGATAGTATCAATCAACTTGGGTTCAGCTTGAGCAGATGCAGGTTTTTTAGTAGTTTCGTTACTATTATTTTTTTTATTGAACAAAGAGATACTCATGAGATGACCTTAATTATTGTTAGTTTTATCTTTTTATATGGTATTTAAAGACTTTTTTATTTTTATTATTCTTATTTATACTAACATTATTTAGGACTTTTTTCGATAGGTAGCTTAGACCGTTCGCCGGAAATATCTTCAACCAATTTAGGTACCAAATAACCCGGCAATTCATTTCTAAGACATTCGATTGATTTCTCTGGACATCAAAATGAGCAGATTCTTGTATACGATCTAATTGATGCAAATAAAAAGGCAAAACTAGAACTGCTATAATTTCATGACTCAATTCGGCTAAGGTTTTTAATCAAGTAAAGCCACAGACCCTCTAAAAGCTCCTTGGAGCACTGCTTAAACTCAACTTGCAAGTCTGGGGTACATTAATTATTGGGTAAGCAATAGCATGGATAATGTTTCATGGTGGTTTTTTCAATGAGTGGACAATAGCACCAACAAGTTCGATTTTCCCAAAGACTATGCGTTAATTTCACGTTATTATGGACAGCTTATTATTTTTCCAATCTGTAAGGAGTGCCATCGATGGCAAGTGTTAGCACAAGTGAATTTAAAAGCGGCCTGAAGTTCATCTTAGATGGAGACCCGTATACCATCGTTGAGAATGAGTTTGTTAAGCCGGGCAAAGGCCAAGCATTTAGCCGAGTAAAAATTCGCAACCTTAAAACCGGGAGAGTTGTTGATAAAACCTTCAAGTCTGGCGAAAAAGTAGAAGCTGCCGATGTGATGGAAGTGGATATGGAATACCTCTACGAAGATGGCGAGTTTTGGCACTTCATGGAACCAACCAGCTTCGAACAACATGCCGCTGAAGAAGCAGCAGTTACCGATGTCAAACACTGGCTAAAACCACAAGAAAAATATATCGTTACACTTTGGAATGGTTCACCACTCAGTGCAACCCCACCAAATTTCATCGAATTAAAAATCACAGAATGTGATCCTGGTGTGGCAGGCAACACTGCACAAGGTGCGACTAAACCTGCGACCGTAGAAACAGGCGCTCAAATAAAAGTACCATTATTCGTTGAAGAAGGTGAAATGGTCAAAATTGACACTAGAACCGGTGAATACTTATCCAGAGCTAAAGATAGTTAATTTAAAAGTCACCCACCTACTTTTATGAGGTTTTTTTAAACAAGTAGCTCATTTATGCAAAGCTTAGTACTAGCTCGCCGATAGGCGATACTAGAACTTATCGTGTATTTAGGCACTTTTTTAAGTAAATAAGAGTAGATGATTTAGGAAGCTAAACCTTGAACTGGTCACCTAATACCACACAACAAATCAGGCAATCTCGCGCCCAAATGTTACATGACATTCGGGCGTTTTTTTTGCAACAAAAAGTTTTAGAAGTAGAAACACCCGCATTATCTCAATTCGGTAATACTGATCCATTTATTGAATCGATTAAATGCTCTCAAACTGAAGCAGAGATTCGGTACCTTCACACCTCCCCAGAATATCCAATGAAACGTTTGCTTGCAGCAGGAAGTGGAGATATCTATCAAATATCCAAAGTTTGGAGATCAGGAGAATCTGGTAAAAATCATAACCCCGAATTCACTTTACTCGAATGGTATCGGGTGGGTTTTAGTTACCAACAACTGATGCAGGAAGTTGAAGAACTACTCAGTAGCTTACTGCCAACTCTTAATAATAAACCTCGTTTAGTAACTTACGGGGAGTTATTTCTTGAAAAATTCAATATCAATCCCCATATCGCTACAAATAAGCAATTAATTAACTGTGTTAAAAACAATATCAGCAGTTTAAACACTGATGATATGGATAATCAGTCATTACTCGATGCTCTATTAAGCCTTTGTATTGAGCCTGAATTCGATAGTGACTGTTTAACCTTTGTTTATGACTATCCAGTTTCGCAATCTGCATTAGCTCAGATCAGACAAACTGAGAACTATCCAGTAGCAGAGCGTTTTGAAGTGTATTTAGGGCAATCAGAACTGGGGAATGGCTATCAAGAAGAAGTCGATAGTAAACGTAATAAACAAATTTTAAGCGATGAAAATCAGGCGCGTAAAACCTTAGGTTTAGAGACTGTAAACGAAGATTACCTGTTTTTAGAAGCGGCTGAAAATGGTATTCCTGCTTCTGCAGGTATCGCAATCGGTCTAGATCGAGTTTTGATGTGTATCACAGGCGAAAAATCCATACAGAAAGTTATTAACTTTCCATGGGATAAGGCATAATACACGGCTATTTAATGTTTTGTTTAGTGTGCTATTTGCTGAACACTTTAAAGAACACTTGTTTCTCATTTAAAGAAACGAATACGTTTAAGAATTTTATTTTTGGAGATTACAATGGATTTTTTCATTTCAAACGCAATGGCAGCTGGCGAATCACCTGCTGGCGGTGGTTTACAACTTGTATTTATGGTTGCCTTGTTCTTCGGCATCATGTATTTCATGATCATCCGTCCACAGTCTAAAAAAGCGAAAGAACATACATCTTTGTTAGATGCACTAAGCAAAGGCGATGAAGTTGTCACAAGCGGCGGAATTATTGGAAAAATCTCTAAGTTAGGTGACAGTTTTGTTGAGCTTAAAGTATCTGATACAGGTTCAATCACTGTGCAACGCCATGCGATCTCAGCCGTGCTTCCAAAAGGCACATTGAAAGGCGCTTAAAACCAATATTTAATGCATAACAACCCTATGTCTTGATTTAAAGCATGGGGTTATTTACTTATACACCGGGTTAATAATAATGAACCGCTATCCACTGTGGAAATACATCATACTAATTGTCGTAATGCTGAGTGCTTTTATCCTCGCATTACCTAACTTATATCCCTCCCAACCTGCTGTACAGGTTACTTCTAGCTCTACTGATTTTCCACTTGATACTGTCGCCTTACAGAAAATTAAAGATGCCTTGACTGAAAAAGGCTTGGTAGTTGTAAATACTCAATCGATTGATAGCAGCAAAGTGTTAATTCGTTTTGATACGCCAGATACTCAATTAGCCGCTGTAGAAGCCATCAAAACCAGCCTTGGAAATAAATACAATACGGCATTAAATTTAGCGCCTGCTACACCCAGTTGGTTAAGCAGGCTCAAGCCAATGAATCTGGGCCTAGATTTACGTGGTGGTGTACATTTCCTTATGGAAGTCGACATGAAGTCGGCAGTTGATAAATCATTAACGCGTCACAGTGAAGAATTCAGAACTTTTTTACGTGAAAAGAAAATCAGCTATCTTGGGGTAAAACGTGTTACTGATGACTTAATCATCCAATTCAAAACGACTGAACTTAGAGACAAAGCCAAATCGGAAATCAAAAACGAATATCGTAACGAAATCGATTTTGTTGATGAAGAAACAGCTAAAGGCGCCGCATTAAAAGCAACACTGACCCAAAACAATATTAATAACACCAAACGTTTTGCTCTCCAGCAAAATATTACTACCTTACGCAAACGTGTGAATGAGTTAGGAGTCAGCGAACCCATTATTCAGCAACAAGGGCTTGAAAGAATCGTGGTTCAATTGCCTGGTGTTCAAGATCCATCAGTGGCAAAAGAAATTTTAGGAACCACAGCGACACTTGAGTTTCGTTTAGTCGATGAAGGTAATGACCCTTACTCTGCACAGTCGAGTGGTCGTATTCCTGTTGGTGATAAACTATTTGTTGAAAGAAACGGTAATCCTATTCTGTTGAAAAGCAGAGTGATGCTTACGGGTGATTACATTACCGATGCTTCTTCAGGTTTCGACCAACGTGATCAGCAACCTTCTGTAACGATCGTATTAGATGGCAAGGGTGCAAAGTTATTCGCCAAAGCAACGGGGGCTAATGTTCAAAAGCTTATGGGTGTTGTTTTTATTGAGCACAAGACCGTTGTTACTAAACAGGAAGATGGTAGTTTCAAGAAGAACACCAAAGTATCTAAAGAAGTCATTAACGTTGCCCGAATTCAAGAGCAACTGAGCAAGCGCTTCCAAATTACCGGACTGGATTCACCGCAAGAATCGTATAACCTTGCGCTTTTACTTCGTGCTGGCGCACTTGCTGCACCAGTTTATATCGTAGAAGAACGTACTATCGGCCCAAGCTTGGGTGCTGATAATATTTCTGCTGGTTTTAAGTCGGTAGTGATAGGTTTCGTTCTCGTATTGATCTTCATGGCTTTCTACTACCGAGTATTCGGTCTAGTAGCGAACATGGCATTAACACTCAATCTAGTATTGATTGTTGCTGCACTTTCTATGCTACAAGCAACCCTTACGTTGCCAGGCATTGCGGGTATCGTTCTAACCGTTGGTATGGCGGTTGATGCAAATGTTCTGATTTATGAACGCATCAAAGAAGAACTACGAAATGGGCTCACACCACAAGCAGCGATTCAGGCTGGTTATGATAAAGCTTTTTCAACCATTGCCGATGCTAATATTACAACTCTGATTGCAGCAATCGTTCTTTACGGAATGGGAACAGGACCAATAAAAGGCTTCGCGATCACTCTAGCCATTGGTATTGTTTCATCAATGTTTACGGCGATTATGGGTACACGAGCAGTAATCAATCTAATCTACGGCGGTAAAAAACGCTTAAAGACGCTACAGATAGGTAGGGTATAACATGAACACAAAAGCAAAAAAGTTGATCAATTTTACAGGCATGCGCAAGCCTGCAATGATTTTGTCGATCCTTCTAATGATCGCCTCGGTTGGCTCATTAATTGTCAATGGCTTAAACCTTGGTGTGGATTTCACAGGTGGTACCGTTATTGAAGTTGGCTATAAAGATGCGGCCGATGTTGATAAAATCCGTCAATCTTTAACTGCTGCTAAATTCGATGCGTCAGTGCAGCACTTTGGTACAGCGAAAGATGTGCTGATTCGCATTGCTCCGCATGAAGGCGAAGAAAGATCAAAAGTTGGCGATGCTGTTTTTTCCATTTTAAAAAGCAACAATGCTGATGTTGAGCTACGCCGCGTCGAGTTCGTTGGCCCACAGATAGGTGACGAACTTCGTGACGATGGTGGTACCGCAATGCTTCTCGCTTTAGCGGGTATCTTGATTTACGTTACCTTACGCTTCGAATTCCGCTTTTCGGTTGGAGCAATAATAGCGCTGATACATGACGTGGTTATAACGGTAGGCGTGTTTTCGATCACGCGTATCGAGTTTGACTTAACAATACTCGCCGCGATTCTGGCTATCATTGGCTACTCACTCAACGATACCATTGTGGTATTTGACAGAGTGCGTGAAAACTTTCTTAAACTACGAAAAGTTACAACCGAAGAATCAATTAATACTTCAATTAACCAGACGCTTTCTCGTACAATAGTTACTTCTTTAACTACGTTACTTGTGCTATCTGCATTATTTTACTTTGGAGGTAAAATAATTCATGGATTCTCACTAGCCATGATCATTGGTGTGGTTGTTGGTACGTATTCATCAATATATGTGGCAAGTAGCTCCTTATTGATGATGGGAGTTACCCGCGAAGCCCTATTACCTCCTGAAAAAGAAGGCGATGATCAGGAAGAGTTACCAGATTTGCCATAAGGCTTTTCCTCTAGCTACATAATTAATAATAAAAAGGCAGGACATATTCCTGCTTTTTTTGTGTCGATTAAATACTAAAAAAGGTCACCCCCCTACTTTTAGGGTGTTTTTACATTTATCCTGTATTTCTCGACCTCGACAAAAAACCACTTCATAGGCTATAAATAAACTTATGTTTGCTGCCTTACCCTATAAATTCAAAATAGCGTTACTCACGCTTATCCCTCTGATTATTGCTATATCTGGGATAGCTGCTGCGACAGTCCATCAAACAAAATTACTAGCCAGCACTCAAGCAGAAACATTTGAAAAAGAGTTATTAGATACAAAAAAGAACGAGCTTAAAAACTATATGGAGCTCGCTTACACCGCGATTATTAATGTCTACGAAAATCCCAATGTAGCTAAAAAACACGCTCAACAAGAAGTCTATGACATCTTAAAAAGTATGGAGTTTGGAGAAGATGGTTACTTCTTCGTCTATGACTACAATGGCATCAATATCGCTCACTCTCGCAAACCAGAATTAGAGGGCACAAATCTTTTCGATTTCAAGGATGCCAACGGCAAGTTACTCATTCAAGAGTTAATTGAAAAAGCAAAGCAAGGCGGTGGCTATACAAGATATCTTTGGGATAAACCATCTGGAGGAAAGTCTGTAGAAAAACTAGGCTATTCCATCGGGCTAGACAAATGGCAATGGATGGTTGGCACTGGTCTTTACATTGATGATATTGAAAAAGGTGTTCTTGGGATTAAAGATAAAGCACAAAGTACTAATACTAAAACCCTGCTACTTACTTCCATGATAGCGGTTATTGCAACTCTACTCACCTCATTAATAGGCTTTCTTATCAATCTATCTGAAGGTAAATTAGCAACCCAGAAAATGCGCGATTTAACCAATAAAACAGTTAACTTTCAAGAAGATGAGAGAAAACGTGTATCGCGAGAATTACACGATGGTATCAATCAATTACTCGTTTCTGTCAGATACAAACTTGATACTGCTAAAAGTAAACTACTCAAACAAGAAAGTGACACTTTAAGTACCGCTGTCATTATCGATGAAGCAGATGACATATTGAGTTCTGGCATTCAGGAAGTTAGACGAATTTCACGTGATCTTCGCCCTAGTCTTCTGGACGATTTAGGCCTAAATGCAGCAGTTAAGAGCTTAATTTCTGATTTTATTGAACGTACCAATATTATTGTCGACTTTCACAACAACACCGCAGAAGACAGATTACCGCAAGAAATTGAAACGGCTTTCTATAGGATTATTCAAGAGGCCCTAACAAATATAGAGAAACATGCCCTTTCTGCTAAACATGTTATCCTCGATATCCAGAAGAAAAGAAGGTCAGTTACCATGAGCATCAGTAATGATGGTATTGGTTTTGACAAGCAAACCCTTGAAGAAACAAATCCAGAGAGAGGTCTCGGATTACGTAATATGGTTGACAGAACCGAGCTACTTGAAGGTTTTTTAACCGTTAATTCGTCTATTGATAAGGGCACCACAGTCATTGTAAATATTCCACTATGAACGTATCAATTAGCACAGTATCCACAAAAGTCACAAAAGATTTATCAACAGATTTCATAAGCGTTGTTCTCGCTGACGATCACCCTTTAGTTCAAGACGGCATTAGAACTCGCTTTGAAGAAATAGAAGATATTAAGGTAATTGGTGTTGCAGCTACAGGCCGGGAACTCATAGAAAAAGCCTCTGAACTTAAGCCGGACGTCATAATCACAGATATCAGCATGCCCAATATAAATGGCTTGGAAGCAACTCGCTTGTTATCTCAAGCTCACCCTGATATCAAAGTGTTAATTCTAACCATGCACGACAATAAAGAGTATATGCAAAATGCCATCGACTCTGGCGCCAAGGGTTATATCCTAAAAGATCAACCTGCTGGTGATATGATCGATGCTGTTAGAAAGATCCATCAGGGCAATACACACTTCTGCTCAAGTGCTGCAGAAGTTTTGGATAATAAAGACAAGGACAATAATAAACTTACCAAACGCGAACAAGCGATTTTGATAGAACTTTTAAACGGTCTTAATAATAAACACATCGCAGAGAAACTCTCTATAAGCCTACGCACCGTCGAATGTCATCGTGGCAATATCTATCGTAAACTAGACACGCACTCAATAGCAGGTTTAATTCGCTACGCTAAAAAACACGGCTATATCTAGATTTTAATCACCCCCCTACTTTTACGTGGTTTTTCACTCATTTTAAAGAAATCCCCGCCCTTCGGGTCGTCGTCACTGCGTTCCAACGTTGTCTCGGCTACGCCTCGGCTCAGCACTTTTTTCAGTTTTTCTATTAGGTATTACGTAGTCTAAATTTTGAATAATTATATTAACTATAGTTTTACGTAATTTTACCGATGCACATATCGTATTCTTAAGCTAATCTTATCAAAGTGATTAATCACACTAAGTAGGCTTGCCTGAAAACATTTGTCTGAAACAATGAAATAAATTTTGATCAGCCAGTCTCTATAAAAAAAAGATCTAACCCACAACAAAGGATATTTTTAATGGATAGACGTAAAGTACTTAAAAGTGCAGTAGTCGGAGCAGCAACTGCTGCTGCAGCTACAGTCGCAGCACCTGCGATGGCCGCCAGCCATAGCAAAAAAATGAAAATCAATATGGTTTCAACTTGGCCTCGTGACTTCCCTGGCTTAGGTACAGGCGCTCAACGTTTTGCTGAACGTGTCAACAAAATGAGCGGCGGCAGCATGGAGATCAAATACTATGCGGCTGGTGAGCGTGTTAAAGCATTCGATGCTTTCGATGAAGTAGCCTCTGGCAACTCGCAAATTTATCATGGTGCAGAGTACTACTGGAAAGGTAAACACCCAGGCTACGCATACTTCACATCAGTACCATTTGGCTTAACCTGCACCGAAATGAACGCTTGGATTCGCTTTGGTGGCGGACAACAGTTATGGGACAAACTAGCAGGTAGCTTCGGCCTTAAAGGACTTATGTGTGGTAACACTGGCGTTCAAATGGGTGGTTGGTTCCGTAAAGAAATGAATTCTGCGGAAGATTTCAAAGGCCTAAAAATGCGTATGCCAGGTTTAGGTGGTGATGTGCTTTCTAAGATGGGAGCATCTCCAGTGTCACTACCTGGTGGACAGATTTATGAGAACTTAACTTCTGGCTCAATCGACGCCACTGAGTGGGTTGGTCCTTGGAATGACAAGATCATGAAATTGTATGAAGCTGCTAAATACTACTACTACCCTGGCATGCACGAGCCAGGCGCGATGCTTGCAATCGGCATGAACAAGAAGTGGTGGGATGGTTTAACCCCAGCACAACAAGGTATTATTGAAGCGGCAGCCTCCGCTGAGAACGATGTAATGATGTCTGAGTACAATGCCAAAAACGGTGAGGCACTAGCGTCACTAATCAAAGAGCACGGCGTTAAACTTCGCGCATTCAGTGATGACACCTATGACAGTTTTGGTGAAGCAGCAGAAAAAGTGTTTGATGATGTTAAAAAGCACAGCCCATTAGCTAAAGAAATTCATGAGAGTTTCGAAGCAGCGCGTACCGATATTGGTGCATGGGCAAAAATTTCTGATCAGGCTTATGTTCAGCAACGTAACAGAGTATTGGGTCTCTAGCACTCAGACACTCAACACGAAACGGAACCTCATGGTTCCGTTTCTTTTTATGCTAATCACAATTTAATTTTCTTAAACTACTATTCTTAACTGTGCAGATCTCTAAACTGAGTAGATCTCATTATTAATTAATTGTTAACAAGGATGCTATTCTTGTTAATAAATGGTGGTTTAAGTAAATTAATTTTAAGCACTATAAGAACTTTAAGGAAAGGACTCCAATGGATTCAGCTGCTAGTTTATCCGAACAAGCGACATCTACTAGTAGCCACAAATCATCATCGCGAGATTTAATAAGAATTTTCGCGCGGATTTTAGTGGCTACCATACTGCTTTATTTATTGAGCCGATTCCTGATTTATTGGCACGATTGGCCACCTTTAATTACGACCCTACAATCAATTATGGGAGGTGAAGAACTAGATTCATCAAGGCTTTATAAAGGCATTGCTCTAATCATGATTTATATTTCTACCTTCGTTTTAATTGTTTTATCAATTAAACGAACACCAGAAAATTCACTCTCTGATGATGCCAATCGCTATAAAGATCTATCCTATTTCATTGTTCGGGCCGCATTTTGGTCAGTCTTTTTTATCGGCGTTGCAGATGCGGTTATTTCATTTTTGCGTGTCGAAGAAATACTCATTCCAATTGTTGGCGCTGAAACAGCGCAAATGCTGGATCAATCCACGCAAAGAGGGCTTTATGTTCATTACCCTCTACTGGTTCTATCTCTAGTGATCGCGTGGTTTAGTAAATCTTTGGGATTCTACTGGTTAGCATTTTTAGTGGTTTTAGCAGAGTTCACCATAGTTATTACACGTTTTGTCTTCTCTTATGAACAAGCATTTATGGGGGACTTGGTTAGGTTTTGGTATGCTGCATTCTTCCTTTTTGCGAGCGCTTATACGCTTGTTGAAGGTGGGCATGTAAGGGTTGATGTGCTTTATGCGCGCGTGACCAATAGGAAGAAGGCATGGGTAAATGCTATAGGATCTCTCATTCTTGGGTTACCCGTTTGCTGGACAATATTACATTACGGCCTTGGCAGCCGTCAGAGTAGTCTGATTGCTCCAATCCTAAGTTTTGAAACCTCTCCAAGTGGTTATGGTATGTATGTAAAGTATTTGATGGCAGCGTTCTTAGTCGTGTTTGCCGTTACTATGGCTCTTATCTTTGTAAGCTATTTTCTCAAGAGTTGTGCTTTCTTATATAGAGAAACTGATGCAGATCTACCTAGTGGAGGAGAACACTAATGGAATTATTCTTCCTAGGTTTGTTGTTCGTATTGATGATCTGGGCATTATCGTCCGGATTTCCCGTCGCTTTTGCCCTTCCAGGTTCAGCGATTATTTCAGTTAGCCTAGCTGCTCTTACTGGTTATCTGTTTGCTGGTGACCCAAGTGCCTATTTTGCTGAGGATGGCCCGTCTCAATGGCTAAGTGCCGGCGTAACAAACTTTAGAAGCCTCTATTGGATTGTTGAGCGAGATACGTTAATCGCCATCCCTTTGTTTATCTTCATGGGAATTATGCTGCAGCGCTCAAAGATTGCAGAAGATTTACTGGTAGCGATGGCTCAGCTATTCGGCCCGCTTCCCGGCGGTCTAGGAATATCTGTGGTATTCGTTGGCGCTTTATTAGCCGCCACTACCGGCATAGTAGGCGCAACAGTAATCGCAATGGGTTTGATATCTCTACCCGCGATGTTACGTAATAACTATTCCAAATCTTTAGCCGCAGGTACCATTTGTGCATCTGGCACTCTGGGGCAAATCATACCGCCTTCCATTGTTCTCATTATCCTTTCAGATCAACTCTCAAATGCCGCTGATCAAGCGAGCACTATGAGAAAAGCGCTCTATAAAGAGGCAACGGGTGATTTCAATATGCCCTCTCAGTTTGATGTCGTATCAGCCAGTGCTGGTGATATGTTTATGGGCGCATTGATTCCGGGAATGATTCTTGTTGGCTTATATATGCTTTATATATTGATATACGCATGGATAAAGCCTGAGGTTGCACCACCTGTTCCTTATGATGGTGAGTACGACAAGAGATTCCTAATGAATGTCTTACTTTCATTAGTACCACCACTGACTTTAATCTTTATCGTATTAGGATCCATTATACTTGGCGTTGCAACAGTAAATCAGGCCGGTGCAATTGGCGCTATTGGCGCCATGATAATGGCGGGCTATAGACTTCACGAAGGAAAAAAATCCACCACTTACATCCCTGCATTTCTAGCACTGTTTGCGCTTTTATCCATTGCTTTCCTTTCGAACACCTATGACTTAAATGTAAGAAGTATAAAAAGTCCCGAGCAGTTCTTTGGTATCAAACTAGCTATCGGAGCTGTTGCGATCCTAGTTATTGCTATTGCCTGGAGTGCCTGGAGAGCATTTAAAATCAATGACACACTCAAACATGTCATGATCGATACCGCGAAAATGACCTCGATGGTATTTATTATTCTCATTGGTGCGGCAATGTTAACCTCGGCCTTTCGTGGCTTTGGTGGAGAAGAGTTAGTTAAGCACTTTTTAACAACGCTGCCTGGTGGTTTCTGGACACAATTTATCGTGGTAATGCTGGTAATATTTTTACTAGGATTCTTCCTCGACTTTATCGAAATCGCTGTAGTTGTAGTGCCAATAGTTGCTCCGATACTACTTGCTAATCCAGAAGCGAATGTCACAGCAGTTTGGTTGGGAGTAATGATAGGTTTAAATATTCAAACCTCCTTCTTAACACCGCCGTTTGGATTTGCTCTGTTCTACTTACGTGGCGTCGCAGATAGGATTGTTAAAACAACGGATATTTACAAAGGTGCTTCTGCCTTTATCGCCCTGCAATTACTGGGATTACTGATCGTTGGTTTATACCCAAGCTTAGTGAATTACCTGCCAAACAGAACTCATTTACTGTCCGAAACTGCTCCTCCACCGCTGAACCCTAAGCTTAAGTACTGTCTTGAGAACTACGTACTTGAACAGTACGCTAATGATAGAAAACAAATTGAAGCAAGCATTAAAAAAGCACAGTCATTCGATGTGAGTTATCTTCCAAAGAAACTGAGTACTCAATTTACCGAAAGCACTGAAAATGCACTTAAAGGCTTACAACTCTCTAGTGTTATTGTGGAACATAAAGCCAAACTTGATGAGTTTTCCATAAACTACAAACCGCTACAACAGCAAGTGAGTTATCTTAAATCTGATATAAATAAAATGTCAGACAAGATTGAAGCTACTCAATATGATCTTGATGAACTAAGAGAAAATAGTCCTGAGATAGATAACTTTAAAGAAAAAATAAGCACCCTGATTCAAGAAAAAGCTGCGTTAGAAGCCTCAATTCCTGAACAGTGGAGTAAGGAGAACGGTACTTACAAAGAGCTAGATAATGCACTGAAGAAAACTCGTAGAGAATACTATACGAATGTTGATTCCGCTTACGAACCTCTTAAG